>JGI24159J19872_10010728_pt1 | contig 12024 bp, 5 predicted proteins | sample Ectturendosymbi4_FD_19872 | JGI IMG/M metagenome (IMG submission 19872) | reverse complement strand
CATAATAGCCTTTTTGTGTTACCGGTATTGCAATTTATGTATATTAGAGTTTGAGTCCCGTTGCAATGATTTGTTGATACCGCGCTGTAGGGGGCCCGCATTATGCTTCTTGCACAGGGCCCGCAAAACCCTAAGGCCACCACTGATTATTATAAAGTTCTGTACGAGCTGTGCAGTGAACGTTGTAGTGGAAGCAAAGCTGTAGAACGGTCTCTACATCGTCACATACACAAACACGATAAATATTTTGGTGATATTCTACGGGCTGTGGGCGAAGCGACATGTACAAGGTATAGACGTCAGATGATAATTTATTCCTAACAGGTGATGGGTACTGTCTTTTAATAAGTGATAATGGGAATTTAGGTGATTCATAGAAATGGAGTGGCTGGCTGAAGATTTGATTCTGGACGGGAGAGAGTTCCACAAGCTGGAAGCCCTACTGAGAAAAAGTTATAGGCCAAGGATTTTTTTAAAAGTGGAACCTAAGCGTTTTGATTGTGGCGTAAAGCACAAGGAACGAAATGTTTGAACGATCTGAAAATACTGGCAGGAAAGGGGCAGGATATCATATCAAAAATAAATTTGTAGAAATACTGCAATAAAGACATTTCTCTACGTAGATGTAAGCTTGTGAGATTTACTGTACATCAGATAGCATATCGTCAGAGGAGATAGTTTGAATACACCCCAATATTATTTTAACCGCGGATAGTTGTGCTTTATCTAACATAGAGCAATTATCATAGAAAAAGATAATACTCCCATAATCAAAAACCGGTAACATGTTTGTTTTGTAAATCATAAGGAGAGTGTGGTGAGGCACAGAATTGATGAATGAAAGAAGAGTGTTAATTTTGGTCGTTGCTTTCTGATATAACTGTAGCCTACAAAGTGAGTATCCCAAGAGATACTGCGGTCTAACATTAAGCCCAATTGGGCTTAATGTTAGACGTGTTCATGGTGTATCTGTTTCAGAGAAGTAGATATAATTAAATAATAGAAGGGGTGATCGTTCGTGTGATTATATATGGTCATAAGGGCAGTTTGTTTGATGTTGAAAGTAACATTTCAAACCTCATACCAGTTGTGAACGTGCAGAGGTCATGAATCAGCACGCTGCACAAGTGAACAACAGTGACGTAACTGACAGAGGGGCAAGGAGACAAGCTCCCCCCCCCTGGCAAGCTAAATGTAAAAACTGGGCTNCCTTAGTGTTCTTTAGGTTGTTGCTTTTTTGCATTTTTCGGGGTATTTTCGATTTTTTAGCTAGTATAGGCATCCACGACATCCAGAGATTCACTATCATTTTTTAACGTTTTTCTGAGTTTTGGCTAGTGGGCTCCTTTCAGCTAAGCTTTGCCCCCCTGGTTCAAACCTCCAGTGACGCCACTGGTGAACAAGACACTTATCTGAATAAAATAAGGTAGTATCATCTGCAAAAAGGTGATAGACGCTTTAGTGTTTGTAGCAATATCATTTACACAGATTGAAACAGCAAAAAAAGATCCTTGAGGAACACCACAACTGGCCTATTTACCGGTCGGAACGAGTCAGATTTGAAGAGAACGACAGGAACTATAAAGGCCTTAGAAGGTTTCAGAGAGAGCCAACAATTCCTAGCTGTTGCAATTTAAAGATTAAACATGTGTAATCAGTGTGTAGTTGAAACTGTAAGCCATTGTGTCCCAATCTTTTTTGGCTTGCGGTACACCCTACAGAAGAGAAATATGATTTGCTGAACAAAGTGGCGAACTAACAGCCATTTGCTTCAGGGTTTGATGACATTTTGAAATTGTATTTTCATCGATATACTGAAAAACGTAATAGCTCGCGGCACCCGTGTTCGGAACCACTGCTATATAAGCCATCATTTTGATTGTTGACAGACGTGTGGGCTGCATTAGTTTCATGGTGTAGTCTTTACTTCCCTATAAAAACTGACTAAGTGCGCTAGCTGTGTAACACAAACATTTTGGAATCGTTGTGTGACTCAAGAAAAAATGAGTCAGACAGACATGCAAAACCCATTAATAAGTTCTTTGATCCTCTTTACCCCTTCCGTTCCTATAAGCTGCCTACTTCAGACAAATGAAAATCAATTCTAAACTGCACGTTGTTTGATGCGAGATTCGAGGGCCTTCGTAGGCTTATTAGCTTCCATGATATTTGTTTCAGAAAAAACTTGGTATGGAAGGTATGCGTAATTGACACTCTTAAAAATTGCTATTCGTTGTTGGTTGTTTGCTTTCATAGTGGATACATTTGTGCATTCTTGCTGCGTGATTTCAAACAATATTCTATTCGTGATTCAGTGCAATGTACTTCTTTGCGAACAGTCTAATAATTGACATGATAGCCTGAGAACATACATACCGGCAATTTGTCGCTGTTTCCGGTTGCTCCTGTCAACGCTTAATGCTGTTGTTCACCGTTAGTCTACACCTAACCGTTTTAACGTTACGTGGTTCTGACAACACATTCAAGTGTATCGAACAGTTTGTTCTATATCTAAATGTAATCAACGGAGGCAATCGAAATTGGACTGCTACTGGAAAGTTACTAACGGACAAAGTGGTGAGAGCCATTATTTCGCCTTGCATTGGCTGGGCAACCTCAAAACGTCAGGTCACTTAGTTGGAAGATTGACCTGTGCTCCTGAAACAACGAGATTGACCCCCCAACTGCAAAAGTAGGGATCTCTGTGGAATCGTATTATTGTAAACTACAACACGTTCCTCACATCCATCGATGACCCCACATTCGATTCTCCACACTCTCGAAGCGTACTTCGTTTGCATCACCCTGATAGTTGACGACCGATACCAACAGTGGATGGATTGACAATGTTCGCAAACATTTTTATGAGCTCACTGTGAAGGTAATACTATTGCGAGTAACCTTCTTAAGCCCCCAAACAATGCTCCAAGCCTCCCCAAATCGAAATGTGAAACACTATCAGTGGAGTTTTGTCAATTTTCAGAATGTGAAGCCCCTTTATTGAAGACTTTTTGGCAACGGTTCTGCAAGTAACTGATTTTAGTCTTTTTCTGCCTTTGTTTTTCTTATGTTATGTCACCAGAGCGCTAGGCCACAAATTGCAGCAGCATATTTCTAGTCGCTTAAAACAGCAATAAGCGTTTAGAATGGTTTGAGTAAAAACCAAATATGTATCTAAATCTTATCCATTGCTCTGATCTTTGCACGCGCTATGTTTTCAGACGCCATTTATTCTGTCGGAGGAGTCACTAACGGAGATAAACGTTGCGATTCCATGGAATGCTTTAATATAAGTTCTAACCAGTCGACTTTCATGCCTTCCATGAGCACACGGCGGGGTCTGTGCGCCGGAGCAACGTTGAATGGTTCTTTTTACGTATGCGGTAAGCAAATGCTACAGCTAAGTACAGCACGTTTCGCTTATTGCGGACCGAACCTTCGCTGTTCGCGTGTGAAACGTCATTGCGACGCTGGGCTTCCACCTGAAACGTGAAGGTGTGATCGTATTTCGCGCAAATTTGAGTAAAGGTACGTAGGTTATCACTTATTATGACCAATTGCTTGGTTGTTTCAACAAGCTTAACTAGGTTCTTTATCTGCGCTCATTCCTCAAGGAAAACAGAATACTGGTGGCGGCAGGACCGGATTAACCATTGGGCAAACCGGGTAAATGCCCGGGGCCTCGCGCTTCAATATCAAAACACTGCTTTACTGTTTTTTTATGTTTTCAGGCTGTTCACCATGCGTCAAAATTGTAGAGCTTTTTGATTACTGCATTTAGTATATAGGTTAAGGAAAGTGACAGCTTTGGCATTTATCGTTTTCAAATGACTTAAGAGAATTGAAGCAAACAGCACCACGCTTTATGACCCAAGAATTAGATCGAAATCAGTGCATCCATGGGCGCCCGTACAAATTATTTCATGGGGGGCAACGTCAAAATTTTGCTTATCCTTTTCAGGTTGCTGGCAATGCAATGCAAATGAACGTTCACAAAACGCTTTAACCTTTCTACCCCATTAGTCTGTGCTGGCTGAACCTCAATTCTCAATTTTTTGTCTGAAATGTTTTCTACACTTCGGCTATCAGAAATGGTTTTCCTTTTCATAAACTGCCGTATATCCGTTTTTGCGCGCACTTTCTGTTTCTACCAATAAGTCATAATTTAAGAATAATCATCGGCCGGAACAACATGAGCGGTGTAAAAACAAAAAGAGTTAGGCGCTCACGTAAAACGTCTTTAAGCAATGAGTGAAAAGTAGAATTATATGTTGGTAAGACTATCGCAGAACTTACTAAAGTTAGAACACCACGCAGGTTTTTAAAAAACTGAGCAGATGAATTACGAAAGCTCGCCGCAGCAAATATAGTTTTGCATTTAGTGCTCACTAAGAAGTCAGAACTAAACCTTAATGATAAAGACGTATTCCCACAAGTCTACATAGACGTATTCTAACAAGTCACGTATTTTTATACTGTGTGAAAAGAAGCCTGCATAGGAGTATTTTGATTAAGCTATTCACTCGGGCACGTTGATCACAGTCTCACACTGACAATGGATTTTTCAAACTTGTGGAAGCACTGCTACAGATTTACTCATGCTTCTTTTCACACAGCATAAAACTACACGGGGCTTACCGCCAGGGACGCCGGAACGGGGATGCATTACAAGGGCACTGCTCCCCTGCCCTTTGAAAGGGGGGGGGCAACGGGGGGACAGGTGCCCTTACATGCCAGTATCATAAGTAATTTTCCTGATTTTTCAAGATCAATTTGAAACAAATTTACTGCAGCTATTCGCGCACACCTAAAATTCAGAATGGTTTTCTATAATTTATGTTATTAGTTTCGAGGTCAACATTGTTGCTAAACATGTACATGCGAAAAGAATGACTATGATGGCTATACGTGTGCTTTTATACTAAACTCAAGCAAACAGTTTTTAACTCGTGGTACGTAAAAGCCATGGGCGTCCGCACGGGCGTCAAAACAGGGGCGAATTCAGGAGGGAGGATTGAGGCGATCGCTCCCCCTAAAACCTACGAATTAACCTTATTCACCATGATTGTGTACAATTCGGAAAACAGCATTCGCAATACAAGGCCATTTTGCCATCCATTGTTTTGTCGCAGAAGTGTTGTGAAGCATACTTCATCTCTCTTAAAGTAGTGAACTCGTCATGAGACTTGACTAACAAATATTGCTGAAATCGCCCCCCTAACCCTATTGGCTGGATCTGCCCCGGGGTCAAAACGGGCATTTGCCCCTCTCTGGAAATTGGGTCTAAGAACTAAAACTTTCTAGAAAACTTGAAGTCAGCAGCTAATTCCGATTAATTGATTTATTTCTTGCCATAATATTATATTTGCCGGTAAGACACTCACAAGGCACAAGAGTCAGGTTCACTGATCTGTTGTCATGCAGTGCTGAGCTTGCAGTTCACTCATGTCCGCTCCTTTGCCTGCAGGCATAGGCGTAGCCAGGAGGGCCTGGGGCCCATGGCGCCCCCAGATTTTTAAAACATATAGCAGGTTTTTTTAAGGAAAATATTAGGTACCTGGTATGGACCTGTAGGGACCCGATTTCTCTGATTGTAGGGACCTGATTTTCTTTGATTCTAGGGACCCGAATCGGGTCCTCAAAAAAACCTTAAAAAAGTCTGCATATAGTCATTTGTGCTTTGAGAGGCGGTATCACAAACAAAATAGTGTTATTCGCCTAAAATCAAGCATTTTGCCCACTCCAATTATTTGGGCTGGCCACGCTAGTGCCTGCAGGGGCAAGTTGCCAAACTTGCGAGCAGATTGTTTTTACTGTTTGTCTTTATCGTGTAATAATAACATGGCAGCAAATCTTCAAATGTTCACTTCAAGTAACGATATTAGGCGTTTTGTTGCATGTGACTCTTGAACACAGATATCTTAGCAGGTAATATAGCGAGACAGTTACTGCTGATAGCGGCAAGCAGGGACGTCGGAGAGCGGTGGCATTGAATCCCTGACCTTTCAAACGAGAGACAACGAAGGCAAAGGTGTCTTTTCATAGGTAATTTTATGATTTAACAAGATCGAAGTGAAACAAGTTGTCTATAGTTGCTTTATTACAATATTTATGAGGTCAACATTATTGTTGAACTGTAGCAAGCATAAATTGGCACCCCTTAACCAGATTGGGACACCAGGGGAGTCGAAGAGGGGAGTCGTTTACTTAGAGGGGCCATTTTTTAAACTATGTCCAACACATCTTTCCTGGGAGGGGCAAATTTTTTTTTCAGGGGAGACTAAGTCCCTGCGCCCCTCCTAGTTACGGGCCTGATAATTGGTAACAATTTTTTTTTTCATAAGTTTCCATTGCCCTCAACTTTTTTTCTGCCCCCTCCCTGCCCTACCGACGTTCCGGCGTCCCTGCTTACCGCTATCAGCAATGTCACTGTCTCGCTGCATTACCTGCCAGGATGTCTGTGTTGAATAGTCACATGCAGGGCTTCCATTCAGTTATTCACAAAAAAAACAGAATACACACCAAAAAAACGTATTCGCACAATAAAAAAACAGAAAGCTCTTGTGTTACGAACATAAACATATGAGTGTGATTATTTGAATTGAAACGATATTGGAATACTGATTTAATTATAGTTCCTCTTCCAAATGTTCTTCTGCAGCGCAAACATTGACATCTGGACGACCTTTTTGCTGCCCAAGACGCTTTTCATAACGCTGGTAACATACTCCGTTGATGATATCTTTCAATAATTGTAGGGGTACGTTGGTGGTTTAACCCAGGGGGTTTTGTTCAATCTTGAACTGCAGCGGATCTAAAATCCAACAAAAAATATAATCCCAATGCCTTTTTCCTCTACAGTAGTTTTTTTTTTTAAATTTGTATGCATATGGGGAAACATCCAAATGTAAACAATCAGGCCTAACCCTTGTTTCGACAATTTGTTCAATTGGCGTAGAGACAATTACATTACATATAACCGCGACAATGATCTTATATGAGAATATGAAACCGATTGAACACGTTCTGCTTCATCCGATATGCGTACTTTCTCACTGATGAACCCATGCAAACACTGTAATATAAAGTTATCTTTATATTGTTGAACACATTGAAGTTGCTGTTGAATTTATCACTTCATAAAAACGAGATTTAACGCGATTTTTCATAATTAAGCCTAGAGACTCAGGTCGACAAAAACAGCAGATCTGGGTGGAAAACCCTGCAGCGGGAGCCCTGGTCACATGTGGAAAAACGCCTACTACCGTAACTTGAAGTGAACGTGACAGAGACCCAGGGGCGGGTCCAGCCAGTAAGGTTAGGGGTGGAGATTTCAGTAATACAGTATTTGGTAGTTAAGTCTCATAACAGCTTCGCTACTGTAAGAGAGATGAAGACAACATTGCTGTGACAAAACAATGGACGACAGAATGACCTTCGCGAATGCTGTTTTCCGAATGGTACAAAATTATGGTGAATAAATTTATTTTCGTAGATTTTAGGGGGGTATCCGCCTCTGCGAAGACCAGGGTCACTTCAATAAGTTCGTTACTAAGTATTTTTCGCAATCGAACGCCTTTGCCATTACCCGATAATGCGCTGACGTAACAATTAGTTGCGAAGTGCTTGTCGTGATTGTGAGGGTATCAGTTTTAGATCAAGCAAAGTGCTGCTGTCCATTAAATCACGGAACAGTTAATATATGTGCACGTACAGTATTGTAAATCTCCCATCGTAAAACTTTAGTCAAGTAGTAAGGTTCAAGCTGCTTTTGCGTATATTTAGTTTAGAACATTATTTCTAAACGGTGTACGTTTTGATCTGCGAGAGAGTGCAGACATATCTTTATTCAACACATATGTGAATTGACGGTGTGTGCAGTGAAGATAGTCAGAGAGCTGTAGCGTGATTGACGAGGGGACAAGCCGCCCCCTGGTAAGCTAAATGTACAAACTGGGTCCCCTTTACTTGACATTTTGATATTTAGTATTCTTTAATTGTTGTTTCTTTGCGTTTTTCGGGGTGTTTTTTTTTTAATCTAGTATGGACATCCACAGCATCCAGAGATTCACTATCAATTTTTAACCTTTTTTTGATTTTTGGCTAATGGTCCCCCTCAGCTAAGCTTTTCCCCCTGGCTCAAACCTTTAGTTAAGCCACTGTCAGAGAGTCTGACAAAAAAGATTGTTGTGAGGTGTCACGGTAGCAAAGCGATCGTGTTTTTGTTATACAACTTTCTGTTTGAACAAATTTAACCACACACGAACCGCCTCACATGACTGGTCACCCCCACCTGTCTCTGAAGTGTAGACTGTCAAATGGTATCACTTTTGACGTTTTTGACCGGTGTTTCTGCAAAGTTGAAACGAGGGCATGTGAAACGCCACTAGGTCTTGCTAAGCGTTTGGGGGGCCTAGCGGTCACGAGTTTGCCCGGGGCCTCGCGTTCATTTAATCCGGCCCTGGGTGGCGGTGACAGACAACGCAATTCATGCTGCCCAGGGTTTCAGATTTAAATTTGGGATACTGATATTTTTAATTACACTCATGCTGTTTTCGGTTCCCTTTCAAACCAGACGTGTTCGTAACATAATACTCATAACAGACCCATTCGCAATAGACCACGTTCATAACAGACCAGTTCATAAACGACAACCTTCATAACGGGTATGTTATGCAGAGACATTTGAAAGGTCCGTGATAATGCAGTCCCTTAGCCTGTCTTTTCCGTTGCAAACGCATCTATTTCACTGCTGTTTGCAAACAACCCAGAGAAGCAAATGGAACCGACCTGCACCACAATCCACTCCATCCAAATACTGCGTTTAACCGGAGGCAGTTTCAAGTTTTGAGGCAGTTTATGTGATGGCTGCGCAGTCGTGGCACGGAATGCATGACCCCATCGTTTTTCCTCGAACTGCAGTTTGCCTTTTTTTCCTGTTAGTTCTTTCTTCTTTAGAAATTACCTAGTCTAAATATTGGTTGTAGAATCGCAGACCACCTCCCCATATTGAAGGTTTACAGTCATGGCCTTATTTGCAGAATATCCTTTGATCTTATAAATGTTAATTCACCACTCTATACAGCTAGCACATGTTTTCAGGTGGACAAAAAGAAATGTTCTCAAATTTGGACACAGTAGAACGTTTTGACATCCAGGCTGGCGAGTGGAAGACAGACGTTCCGAACATGATGAAAATCACCAAAGGCTGCGGTGCATGTGTGGTTGGAAATAAACTGTACACTGTAGGAGGGTGAGCTCAGTTGCGCAATGTGAACAAAATTCAAGTATTATAATGCGTCGTTTGTCAAAAGCGTCCGCGTGAACAGGGACGTCGGAAAACGGGGGCATTGCCTCCCCTGACTTTTCAAAAGGGGGAAACGGCGGTGGAGGTGCCTTTTCATAGCATTATCATAGGTAATGTCATGATTTATTAAGATCAAATTGAAACGAATTTGTCGCAACTATCATTGCATCCAGAAAATTCTGAATGGTTGGTTATAATCTCTATTAGGTCTATTATTTTTGAGGTCAACATTGTTGATGAACAGAAAACCACGTAATTGGTAATGATTTTTTTTGTTTTTTCTGAGTTTCCTTTGCCCTCAAATTTGTTACTGCCGTACCGCTGCTCCGGCGTCCCTGGGCGTGATACACATAAGACCAAAAACTAACGGTTCTGACAAGTTCAAGAATTGAAATCAAATCCACAGACTAACGTTGCATCAAAAATATCAGTTCAGTTTATGCAGATAAAAAGATTGGCAACGTCAATAAAAACACACCTTTTTGAAAAACAAAACATTAATTGTATTGCTCTTTCATCAAGCAAGGCGTTTCTAGCGGATAGTTTGTAAAAAGCTTCTGTTTCAAGTGCAGAGTCGGATTGAACGACGTTGGCAAAAGCATCCAGGTTTTCGATACAAAAGAAAACAAATGGGATTTGTTATCCAGACGACTTCGCCGTGACTGGATTTATCCTGCTGCAACTTCAATCACGCGGAAGAGGCGTTTAAATGTTGACTGCATTCTGCAAAGTTTTGACTGAAACTCTAAAAGGTTGTGGGTTTTTTCTCTGAATTTCAACGCGTGGCCGCGTTGGCAGCTCTGTGCTCTAACACTACGATTTGCTGCTTTACATTTATTTACTCACCAGCTGCGAAACCGAAGCAACGTTGGCGTTTAAAGATGGAAATAAAGATACAGCAATTAAGAAATTAAACATCTGGCTGTGATGGATTTAGACAGTTAAGAGAGATCCACAGTGCAGTTTTATTTATGGTTCTTACTTGTTTGAACCTTTATTTTCATTTCTTTGCGTGCACTTACAATAGGATATTAAGAGTATTTTCTTTTTCGTAAAGTCATCGTTTCTGGTTCAAATATGTTTGAGTTCTTGGCAGGGTTGATTGATTTAAATCAAGCGATAAAAATCAACAAATCATGTCATTTTAGAACTTTGTGTGATGTCTACGGCACATTTAAATTAGCATTCTAATAGGTTTTCACACAGCCTAGCAGGCCTGCACGACGCGGCCCGGGCTTGCGGCCCGCAAGAGTTTAATTGTGGAAATTGTTGCCAAATCTCGACCTCTAGTAAGTAATTGTCGTTCTAGCATTTCTTCAATACTACCCTACAACAAAATCTCTACATTGAAATTAAATAGACTTCTGTTGCCCGCGGCAAATTAATGTTATAATTTGGCCCTTCGAGCCAGTAGCGGACACAGGCTAATTTGGTGGGGGGATGCGATATCGATTCGCAATGAACCCAATGCTTCACAGGGCCATATTGCGTAAATCAATCACTTTCGCATACGTACATTTACGAGGAAACAAGTCTAAGCCTGGTTTAGAACAGCGGTTCTTAACCTTTTCGGTCTAGTTTCCCACTAAGGCCAATCACCAAGTTCGAATTTCCCTCCTGATATTTTTAGTGACGCTGTTTTACGGAACGCTATTTATCCAATACTCATAGTAGCTATTAGATTGGTGGTATATAGGTTTCGCATAATAGATATAACAATTAAAACGATCTACTCATGGGTTTCACTCATTTACATCATATCAATCAAACAGAAAAGTAGTGCTCATTTTTAATGTGCTTTATTGCGATTGCGTTCACTTCACTAACATATCGCTACGAGGATTATTGGTAAAAATCTTGATTGTGTCATTTGAAGGGGAAACTTGTTTCAACGTGTTGCAAGCTCTGTCGTCCAAAACTATTTTAGCACAATTCCGGAGGCATGGTTGCACTGGTTCTGCAAATTCTCATGACTTTTTCGCTTTAGCAATGCGAAGTGCAACCACATAGGACGCCTCAACGGACAAATTTACTTGTGCACGTCCTGCATCCAGTCTGACACGCTTGAGACAACCTTCCTTAGACTTACTGTAAAGTAGCCTGCTCAATCGATTTTGCTAGGTTGCTCCTTGTGAGCGTTGTTCAAATGCTGCTTGAGTTGGAATTTCAAACAGTTGTTAGCCAGTGTTTTCATGTACAACATACCCTTGCGGGATATATTCTCCATCTTTCTGGAGGCAAGCAACGCCATATCCGATGTAGTCTTCCTTGTATTTTCCCTTATTAGCCTTCGCAACCGACATTTTTGCAAGACACTAGATGTCTTCGAAAAATAATGATTCGTTAAGAAGCAGGTTGTCATGTTTCACCGCAAAAAAATTAATCTAACTTGTCACAACATAACATCACCTCATCATCAGCAAAGTATAATTTCAATTCAACCTTGCTGATAAATTGAAGGCAGCTTTTTTATACATCATTTGTACTTACGCTACGCAGTACGCTTTACCTAACTACCTGCCTATAGCAACCGTGATTACCTTTAAACAACAACGGTCGTTATGCGAATGTGACTTTTGAACATTGTTGAACGCTAAAAACGAAATAATTGCAAAATAACGCACTAGTTGACAAGTAGATGTTTCTTTAAAAAATAAGTTCGTGACTTAATATTTAGATTTCCTTCCTTAGGTATTGGAGTAAAACAATTTCTCACT
>JGI24159J19872_10010725_pt1 | contig 12026 bp, 11 predicted proteins | sample Ectturendosymbi4_FD_19872 | JGI IMG/M metagenome (IMG submission 19872) | reverse complement strand
GAAGTCAGCCTCATATTGTCTAAGCCAGTGGTTCTCAAACTTCCATGAGCCGTGGCCCTCTTCTAAGTTTAACTGGCGAATGCTTATATATCGTGACACTTGGGTTATGCAATATCACGGCAAAGCTACCTAGTGAAGGCCTCTGCTCGGGGACCCCAGAGAACCGCTCCGTGACCCCCAAGGGGGACCGAGGGCCCAGTTTGAGAAACCCTGGTCTAAGCGGTCTGAACGATGCTGTAAGAAAAGATACATTACCGCATAGAAAACACCGAGCAGTCTCGTGAAAACGTAAACCACGATTTTTCTAAGAATGTACTTTTTAAAACGTCATGAGAATATAAGAAAGGATTGGCACCAGCAGCAATCCTTCGGGGACAATAATGGACAGCCACTCAGCTCATACCGCGTTTAAGAGTGTGGTCTTGCTCTTACCTATAGTCGCCCATTGATCTTTTGATCCATGCGTTTTTTTCATGTTGTCTTTTTTATCTATGCTCAAAGCAATATCAAATTGCACCCTGTATCATTTTCATCCCTTTAAAAATTTCCTTACATAACATTTTCATCCCCTGTTAGGGCGTCACGAGTGGCCTGCGGAGGCCCACCTCCGCTTGCCACTAAATGCTGCTCTTGCATTTAGCCCTTGCCACACAGCCACAATGTGATGACTCCTGCAGTGGGAGCAAGTTACTGGCAATACTGCGCATGATGGTATCCTTGCATCCCTCAACAATGCTGAGCACGAGACTGCAAAAAAGCAAGCTCCATTTGTTAAGTCTTCGGTTTTGTCCCAGTCTGGTACAGAGTCCAGTCTGCTAACAAAGATCTATAGCAAGCTCTGCCACTGAACTATCCAACCGCCGCTATTCGAGGCTATAGCACAGTACATCATTGGTTGAAACACTTGTAAAACAGGCCTGAGACATGGAAAAACCTTCTGTGGTTTATCCTCGAGAAAGAGCGAGATATCCAAAGACAAATACTTCTTTCTTGAACAGCTACCAACATTTTCAAGAGAAAAAGTCATATTATCAAACCAGCACCTCTTCAATCTGTAGATCTTTTTCTATTGTGTGTGCAACTTTTAGCATTCTGATCAAAATACTACGTATTCCGTTGTATACGAAGTTGAAAAAAATTTAACAAAAAATCTATTGAAAAGTGTGCACGGCTTGACTTAAGTTCATTTGCCAAGTGTGATTGTTCAACATTCGTAAGGTTTAGCCCAAGCAGAACAACGACACCTCATATACCCTTTGTTTATTTATCGTCTCCTCTGGCTGTTTATGAACTTTATTTCCTTTTTTTCAAAACGACGAACAGCACCAATGCGTTGTGGCCGCGATCACTTAAATCCAAAAGAAATAACTTCGGGTTTGAAGTGACAACGTCCGGAACTTGTCATGCGCGTCCGTTCCACGCCCTTAGACGACTTTTTCTTTCGTTGCTGATAAACCGAAGACCTCAATGCACAAGTCCGACCACACCCTGTTTTTAAAAACATAACGTCAACACGGCGGGAGGAGGAGACGTCATTCGTTGGAGATCAGAATTGAAATGTAGTTTTATCGCGAGAACACATCGCTCTGTAGTTTATTGGATGCAAAGAAGACTTTCTTAAAGCTCAAGCGCAGTTCATGGCTCTGGTTGCTCTTGCTAGAAGGTTCTTTCGGCTTTAAAGCTACAGAAGGGTTGCAAGTTTTTTTCTCCACACACTTGAAGTCAGTGGTTTGATCGAAAAAGCGGTGAAAGGTTTCGTTTCTTTGGACTTTTGGGAAAATTATAAATGAAAATGTTCTCATTTTTAAGTTTTCAGAACGATGCTTTTTGTAAGTTCAGAATCGAAACTGTGCAACATGTTGCTGCGGTCGAGTTAATCTTCGTTGGAGGACATTATAAGCACTTTCGAAGCACATTTAGTAAAGCACGGAAAAAGCAATACTACGAAGGCCACGCCGTTAAAGCCGACGTGAGCTTTTGTTCTGCTGGTTAACAAAAGATGAGGTAGTCTGCGTCTTTTGTTTAAGTTCTATGTCGTGGTTCCACCTCGTGAATAGTTGTTTGGATATCGCGACTGAATTCTATCTTTTGTGTGACGATGTTCTCTCATAAGAGACGTTTGACAGGTTTTTCCTGCTTTCATACAGGTTTTTCGGCTATCTAGGTCAGATTCACTGCAATATTGTTAAGAAAGAAGTTCTTTTGCAGGCATTGGCGGACTTAGTTCAGCACTACAAGCATCCCGTAGCACTGGAAATGCGCAAAAGCTGATGAAACATTGTTTACGTAGTTACGCGCGATAAACCGCAGTTGCTATGTATTCTCAAGCCATCTCACAGGTTAGACAGGCACTATGCCAAATACCAAAGGGTTTCAGCTCAGATGCAAGTAAGTAACGTACCACTCAAAAAGCACAAGGCACAAAGTCGTTTTGTTACACGTGGCGTTGCAACCAAGTAATGCAATATGTGCTGAACGCGTGTTTACTGGCCAAATCCTGGGGAAGAATGATGCTTGTTTAGACCATACAAACTGGCAACTTGAAAAGTCGTCAAGGTTTTGTGAACCTTCAACAACGTGCGACGAAAAACTCAAATGATGTGTGAAGTTCTGGATGTGAGTATTTTGTAATGCGTTGTCCAGCACGACCTGATTGCACCAAACGTTCTGCTGTTGTTAACTTGCAACAGATAAAAACCTGGATCTTGCCAGTATCAACTTGACTCATTCGCAGTGGTGGATCAAGGAATTTGAAGGCCCAAGGCAAATATTTGAGGGAGGCCTTCTTAACACAAGTAGGCACTCAGGCTACTTGAAAAATCACAGCAAATATGTAACTTACACAGTTCGCATAACATGCATATTGTATATCTTACTATTTGAAACTGCTCGTACGTATGAGTGATAATAATTTAGATGTAGAAGTGCTGTTCATCAAAAAAAGCTACTTCAAAGCATGATAGATATTTTTTCCCATCATCAACAACATTGTTAGCCTTCACACTTCAGATTGTTAGGTTCTGAATCTGACTTAACAAAGCCTTCTGTTTGCGCCACACAACAAGCAACATATATTGGTAAGAAACCTTACGTGTAGCAATAAGCACCAAATATGATCGACATTTTACGAATAGGGGGAGGCACACCAGGCCCGTAACCAGCTTGGGACACCAGGAGAGGCGAAGAGTTTTCTGAGAGGGGCCCAAATTTTTTGAACTACAGTATGTTAAATATTTTCAAACTAGATCCAACACATTTTTCCAGGGGGGGAAAAAAATTTTGGCCCCCCCGCCACCCCTGGTTATGGGCCTGGGGCATACGTTTGAAAAAGGGGTGGCGAAGAAAGTGCCACAACCTTAAATTCACCATTGCTCATTTGACATCTCAGCTGCTTGCTCAAACAACAGATGCGTCCTCTTGTACAAACAACCAGGCAACAGTAATAACGTACAGATGTTTTCTCATGGGTCGGACTGATACAGAATGTTTTGTTTGGGTCTTCAGTTCTTTAATTTGCTCGTTACATAGCAACGTTGTACCTGCAGGGGTGCACATGAGGGACTAAAATATTTCTTGGAGAATGTGCACTTTCCGGCGCCTGCGTGCGATGGCACTGCGCCACAAAGTGTTGTTTAAGTTCTGTACACTTTTCCATTTTCGCAAACGTCTGACATATATGCTCGGTACAACGTGAAGAATAGGATATAAGATGCGTTTGCATTTGTTTCGTCGAAATGCTATAGACAATTCATCGGCTTGAAACTGTTGCTGAAAATGGAAGCCGAAGAACGGTTAAACATAAGAATGATGTTCGAGGTGAGGGTTGTACTCGTGCATCAGTATCGGTGAATTTAGGAAAATTTGTACAGGCGTCGGAGTGTTTTAAGCCAATGTCACAGTTTTGAGGCTGCCCACACCTTGATTTTCGTTGACAGTGCTGATTACCTAAAGTTGTTCACGGATGATAGCGCGTTTGGTTCAGACAGACCTTTTCTGTTTGCCAAACACATGGCATGAATAGGAGTTCTGCTTATTTTACAATCCTTAAATAGATTTACTTGAACAGCAGAGCATTAAAATGGCTTAGAGAAGATCAGTCGCAGTCAACAACTTTGATATCAGCATAGGACGTGGATGGTCTTATAAGCTCTTATCAAGCCCAATAATGTTATAACAGTGACACATATGTTTTATGTGAAATGTACACTATATGTTGAACATCCATTCTGGGGTAGCCACCGTTAGGAAAGGATAAAATAAGAGACCAACTAATTCTCCTAAACATGGTCAGCGCGATAAAAGCGTTAGCAAATACTGAAAAACAAAAGCTTTTCATTGGATACTTATGCTGTATTATCTTTTCACCCTTGTCGAGTGATTCTCATTGTTGATATTGGTAGTTTTATGGTACTGGAGTATGGGCATCGATTCTATAGACCAGGGGTCGGGAACTATGGCTCGCGAGTCAGATGTGGCGCTTTTCATGACAGCATCTGGCTCGCTTGATATTTTCTTAACACGATTGTTACGAATGAAACTTTTTCTCTGATTTTCCATCTACCTGACTACAAAGCCATCAACAACACCATGCAGCACCAGAAGTCGCATTTACAGTAAGAAGCATGTTATAAGAGAAAATTCCGACATTTACCATTGTTCAAAATTGTTGATTTTGATTAAAAATACACACGTTAGTTACATTAAGTGTTGAAAAATGCCATATGGCTCTTACGGAAATACAATTAAAAATACAGTATGTAGGTTTCATGGCTCCTTTAGCCAAAAAGGTTCCCGACCCCTGCTATAGACAAAAACGTGAATCGTTGGGTTTTTCTGATAACAACACCACAATCATAAAATCACCAGTCTTCTGATTTATACTAATTGTAATTGATATTTTTCCATAAACGTTGCAATTGCAAAATAACTTTTGCGACCTTGTGTACTTGCTACTTCAACTGTATAGCCTCTGCTGCTCCAAACATTGTCATGGTTTCAAGATAGTTGTTTTGTAATCGAGCTCACTGACCTCAACAGAACTTCTTTTCACTNGTTTCTCTTGCCTTGCCGTTGAAACCTTACATTTCACTATTGTTCATGCAGGNTGATGTTTTATTTTTGTTTCATACTAATATANACTTTCTTTTGAGATTTTTTGAAGTATCATGCCAAGATCTGACAGTGAGCGTTTGTACCTGATTTGCGATTTTGTGAACGTTGTCAAAGGACAAAAAGTGTTAGCAAGGTAAGAGTTGAACTTGAAATTTTGTATTTTCTATATTCGTCAAAACCGCCTCGATTATAAAAACCATATCAGTAATGAACTTGTTTTCCTCTTTGTCTCGCATCCATCCTAGTTGTTCAACCGAAAACAGTAGAAATATTCAGCTGCCTGCCGTGCACCTATTAATCAGTTTTTCTATCGCGAAGTTTTTCAAAGATGCTATTCAGTTGATATATCTGCATGTATGTTACGGACCTAAACAATGGCCATACACAGATCTTATCTAATTTATTAAAAATTCATTCGTTTAAATTGATCGAGACTAAGTTATTGGGGCTACTCGACCACTTCACAGTAGCATCTCGTATTTGTTCACGTATTTCATATCCCAGCAGCAATGTCCGACTTAGTTAAACTTCCAAATGTTCGATCGCAAAAGCATTCAAAGCGCTTTCATTCGATTAAAAAATCTCAGCAGGATCTGGATAACATTTTCATACGTTTGTAGCAGAAGGTTTAGAAGAAAGGTTAAATTTCAAAGATCCTAACACCAGGCTGAAATGAAACATTATGGGGATGTTCAGCTGGACAAAAAGGTTTTGACTCCCTCTAGTATGTCACACTACCTGGGCTCAAAATTATAAGAGGTCCAGGGAGAACATTTAAAGCGTGACAGCATTGCAGCAACATAGCATCATCTGCACAATTTAACGGTATTTTTAAGTTTTAAGATGCACCTGAATTGCAAGTCGATTCCAAAGGTTTGCAAGTTGAAAAGTGCTTCCTTTTTTATGTCATCGCGTTTGGAATTAAATAACTAGTTTCTACAAAGGTAACAAAAACAACAGTCGGCAATTTTTTTTATATAGGAAATCGATTAACACTACTGATCGTCAGTCCTACAATTTTAGATTCTTTTTGAATCAGATTGTACGAATGCAGATGTATGCAAATTTGAATCATCGCTAAAAGATGAAAGCAGAGCCCTGTGGGCTGATTCCTCGAAAGCTTACAGCAAATCTAGAGCATTTAATTGATGTTTGGGATTATAATGAAGTAACTTATCGCTCGTTTTTCTGGGGTCAGAGGTGATTCAAGGTGTAAATACATTTGGTTCTTGTCAGTTTGAAGTTTTGATAAAACTTTAGTCCAGGCGTGGTAGGCGTTGGTTTGATTGAAACGATTGGTGAGCATTAATTGTCAGGATTTTTTTAACTTTTTAAAACCGGCGGCAACAACACAATTTTCTGATTAAAGTCAATTCAATAGAAAACGTACCGGTTCCCCCTGAGCAAAACGTAACTTGACTATATAGGACAGTGTTTGACTGGAGTGATTGAATGCAGAACTAAAGCTCCAGACTGAGTCAAAAAAAATAACTCTTCATACAGCCTGAGCAGTGGACAGGAGAGAAAACTTTGCAGCTATTTTAACAATCGCTACAAGCAAAACATGCTTTTCAGCCCATTGAAAAAGGAGAATGAGACAGCATCTACGCTGCGCTTGTGATACATTTCCTCGCTAAACCTAAAATTTAGGTTTGCATTGCTAAATTGAAACACGCGTGCCTGACGTGTTTGGGACCATTGTGCTTCAGTTTATAATTAACACAGAGGCATCTTTGTCCAATCAAAAAAGCGAACTCCAACGCTTACGACAACAGCACCAGCAACACGGAAGTTACAGCAACAGCAACAACGCGGTAGTGCTTAATTCGTGTCCTTTCTGTAGAGATGAAGAGGATGAACTCTATTACGAGGCAAAGATCAAAGAACGAGTAGATTCACAGTGGGCAGTGGTCCAGTTCGAACGTCGCGATGTAGACAACTTTCTGGAAACTCGAGGAAGAAGGAGCAGACGGCAGCAAAACACAAAAACTCGCTTCATCATACCACGTTACGAAGAAGATCTTGATGATGACCTTGAGGTGAACTATTCTCATGAGTCGAATCTTTTTAGGAACAACAATAACGCTACAACCAAAGAAAATCAAATTGGTGGTTTTGAAAATCAGGTCATTTTATTATTATTATCAGCAACAATTCCTAAGAAGATTTATTCAGTGAATCTTTTCTGACGATGAAAACATTTCTTTTTCGAAACGATCCGTATGATATAATTTAAACCATAGGTTTCTACGCAGTTTCTGCTGCTAAGACTTTGCAAGACTTCCAAATTTCATTCAGTTAAATTGCACATGGGACAAAGAGTTTACAGTAAATATCTTTGACTTTTGCTTCTGCAGAAGGATTTATATGCTTATTTCACTCTTTCAACCGATGCTGGCAACAGTTAAACTTCGTTGAAACAACACGTTAAACGTGTTTATCCAACTCAGAGTAGCTTTATGATTTCAGTCTCTTTTTTTCCACATTTTCAAACTGATGCAACATCATTTCTCTTGTAAAAAACTATGGCTTCAAAAATATATGGCGGTATTTTTGACACGAATCTATGAGTTGCTGTTTTGCTGCGAATGTTGTGCGAGTTTGTGCTGGCGATAACTGCAGTTGTTGTTGTAAACATAAGAAACTGCAAAGAATGAACAATCTCCGTCATCATTCGCTTCTGTCTGGGCAAAGCAGCACTTCTTTCGTAAACAAGGGTACAGTATTTGCAAGACTTTGTGTTCGACCTGAAAAGCAGTAGCTGTGTCTTGTTTGCACAGTGAGGCGCTTCATGATAGTATAATATTTCAGGACAGGTTTTATGTATTAACCAAAACTGAACTGAATTTGGGAGAAAAGTGGTGTAGGTAGCACTGACACGATTTTTTATTTATTTATTTTTTTAATTTTTGGTGACGGCAATTGGCGGCAGGCCGAAGCCTGAACTGTGCTTCTTGCCGGGGCGGTTGAGGTGAACGCTCTTGCCCAACGAGCGCTACGGCAATTCACTCAGTGGTTGTGAACATCCAACCTTCCAATTGGGAGGCCGACATTTAACCACTGAGCTATTGCCGCCCGAACATGATTGTTTATCAAGCAGATAAATTAGCTCTTCTGGCGATTATTTTATTTCATACAGCCTGAGCAGTGGACAGGAAAGAAAACTTTGTAGCTATTTTAACAGTCGCTGCAAACAAAACATGCTTTTCAGCCCATTGAAAAAGGAGAATGAGACAGCATCTATGCTGCGCTTGTGATATATTTCCTCGCTAAACCTAAAATTGCAGTTTGAAAAGTGCTTTTTATGTATAAATGAAATAATCGCCAGAAGAGCTAATTTATCTGCTTGATTTGAAACCTGGTGGTAAATGCTGCGATACAACTTGTGTAGCAAAAAGAACAGCATGATTGTTTATATTTAGCTTTATCTGAGAGAGTTTTATCCTCGCTAAAAGCACCGGGCAAAACAAGCAAATACCCACTAGTTTTCTTGCACTGCAATCTATTTCACCATATGCGTATATCTAACAAATAACCCGATAACAAAAGCCACAAACCTTTCGTGAGCGTGACGTCACTGATAAACAACTGAGCACAATAAATAGTCACAGCATATCGTTTTTTTAATTTTGTGAAAAAAATAAATGCTATTTGAAACTTGTGGAAAATTATAATTTTGCAGTATGGCGCAGCTGATTGAAGCTATGCAACCCAGGTCTTTGGCAAATTGTTTTAGTCCAGAGGCTACTCTGTGGGCATAGTTACTCTACATACGAGACTCGATGGTGCCCGATTTTGTGGATTCAAGTTTGGCGCTCTACTTCGATATACTTATTCCGTGTGTTTTGAACCAGGGGTGGGGAACCTACATATAGCCACGTGGCGCATGAATCGTGGAAAACCGCTGGTGTGCCGCAAAATATAATTACTTTCATCTTAAATTTCTACCTTCATCTTCCCAAGGAAAATAAGGAGAGAAAACTATAAAGAACACGAGAGACTTCTCTTGACTTAATGCTACGTGTCTATTTGTCATGGGTTTCGTTTCGACGCGACGTTTGTTCTAACTTGAGTAACGAAAATTCTGATGCGGTCCATATTAAATGTTCACGCGGACCGCATTTGATCAGTGTGCTGCAGGTTCTGCATCCCTGTTCCAGATTCGTCAAGGTCGCAATTCGTCCAATTTAATTGATTGTCCTGGGATCTCGCTCGGACTTTCCTTTCCCAAAACTTTTACGTTTCACATTCCCTGCGAGCTGACCCAGATTAACAATAACTTCGGTATGTCCCCTGCCCGGAGTGGCCAGTTATTGTCTTCGGCGCAGGAGTTGCCAGTGATTCGACGAGACTGACTAACCTCAGCTGTTTTTCGGCAGCTCGTCGGTAATTGAACAAAGTGACCTGGCTTACAGATAGACATGAAAATTTGACCATGAACGTGAATCGTTCGCAAGAATGGGAAGCATTTACAAATAGTCCACTTTGCAGGAAGGCGATTTTGTTTTGGCGAAAACTGAGATAAGAGGAAAGAAAGACTGCTACATTCCAGGAACAGTGGCACTGAGAACTAGAAAAACACCAGTAAGCTGTAGGGTTTTCTTTTTATTGTTTTTAAGCGTTTGTATTGGCATCATTTTTGCCGAAAGTGAATTTGCAAAGGTTAGCCGGGAAGCATGGTGCTTTTCTAAATTTGCAAGCACAACAACTGTCAATTTGTTTTGAAAACTGAGGCAGATGTGCTGTTACGCATTGTGTTTGTGTGAACCCTGACTTGAACTCTAATCAATGCCTCCTTGTTTCACTTCACACACTTTTAGTAATTTTATTGGCCAAACCAAAGCCAAATAGTGACCATTGGTGCTTTGAATATAACTAAGACCCACTGCTATTTTATTTTTGTGCTTGTGTCTGAACACAGTTTTTCAGCAGCTCCCTATATAACCGTGATAAACAATGGGCTTCGTTTGGTGTTGAACCAAGGAATCACTGAAAGTAGCCGCACTTACCCTTACCCATTATATTGGCTAAACTTATCTGATTTTCAAAGGACCTACTTTTGTTGTTCAGATCGACGAAAACACTTTCGCAGTTCACGCAATGGACAACTCTCACCTGCTTTTGCGCAGGGAGCACCTTCTAAAAATCAATCCTGATCGCTCGCCCTTCATTCTTCACTTGAAAAAGAAATCTGGCAGCAAACATTACCGGTAAGGTTGCGTGAAGTACTCAGTTCAGATGAATGCGCTTTTCACATACTCAGAAACCTCACGCGAGAATGGCATATTTCTGTTGGAATTGCACTTGTTACATGGTTCTTCCTATACATTGTAACCAGGAACATCACTGCTGCTACAGAACTGAACAAGTTTCCAATGCAAACTAGTACGAAGCGAATATTTAAATCTTGTATTAATCCCAGGTACCCTTTTCACATACACCGCCGAAAAATGGAGGCAGGTAGGCCGAATGAGGTTGCAAGCTAGTCAGGTTAAAAGAAGTCATTGCTGGCAGGTTGTTCACGAATAATTTCCTTCCAAGCTTGTGTCGCTTTTATTTTGGAAACTTCCTCTTTGATGACTAGATAGATTCCGCGCCTCGTTCTATGCCTTCCTGGCCAATGACTCGATGTTGGATTTTTTCCAGATAGGACCGCACAGTACGGTCTACTCGTGACGAGAATAATAGTGTGCGCGATTCGAAGGATTACCAATCATGAAATAAGCTTGGTACATTGTGAAGAACATCAGGCTGCAGTAATAGCGCAAAATACTTGGATGTGATAAGACTTTTGTTTTGATTGCGATGATCCACACAATTAACTTGCTTTTGAGCAGAGTTGTTTCACTTAACGATTACCTTTCTATTGGGGAATGTAATTTTTGCAATCATTACCAACCTCACGACGTGTGAAACCAGTTGGAACCGGAAGAAGCTAACGCACTCCGCTGATTTATTCCTCAAAATTTGCCAAGTTTTTCTGATCATGAAACTGAGAAGACATGACTCACAAGGTAAAAACAACTTCGAACGATGTGCCTGTACGCGTATGTTTTCGGTGTGCCCCATACCCAGATAAAAAATTATCCCTGGGCGAAGTTTCGATGTGAGCCGGCCAGCATAGGAAGTATCTTCGAAAATACGAGGCTCAGGCGTGGAAATACCCCGGAGCGGCGGCCGAAAGGTTACCTTTTCGGGACTGGGCCCTACAGTGGCAGGCGACGATGTTAGTTTGTGCATCATTTCTGGCCCATTGTCGAAAACCAACTTAAGACCGAATGTTGATATTGTGCCGACTGTGGCAATTCTCCGATAGCAGACGCTGCACCTGGCCTTCAATCCTGGCTTTCCTCTGACCCATAAATGGCAACCTGTCTTGGCTGTCACCATGTGCTCCACCTCCTGCCGGGTTGAAATTTGGTTGTCGACCATGCGCAAACCTTTTCATATTCCTGACAATCATGAGGTCACGAGAGGGCATAGACGCGGATTTCATACACACACATTGTACACACATTGCTTTTGAGTTAACGAAAAATTGTTTTTCCCGCGCTAAACGTGGCGCATCAATTTAAAGAGGTTTTAACAACCTTGAAGATATATAGGCGAGTTAACTTTTGTGAGCGCATGACAACCGGCATTACATGCTACGAGTTAAACGGGTCAGTTTTTGAAAACAACCACACTGAATTACTGCTTCACATTTTTTATTAATAATGAGAATCTTTGAAGCAGCCGTAACGAAAACTGAACACCTGCAACGAGCCAACAATTTATCACTTGCCAAGCAAGTCAGTATCGCTATCAGCGATAACAGCGCTCTCTGAGTCACTGCTGGTGGTTGAGGTGTCTTCAGAAGGTGTTGGTTCAGCCGACATTGACGAGACAATCTCAGCAAAGCTCGTTTCACCTTC
>JGI24159J19872_10010724_pt1 | contig 12027 bp, 6 predicted proteins | sample Ectturendosymbi4_FD_19872 | JGI IMG/M metagenome (IMG submission 19872) | reverse complement strand
TCGCCCGATGACAGTCTGCCATACGTGGTTATTAGCGCCAACCTACGCATTGAAATCGCCGAGTAGAAGTAGCTTATCATCACGAGGTACATGCTGCAGTGTGGAACGCAGTGCAGTGTAAAAATTTTTTTTTTTCTTCATCCGAGGAGTTGAGAGCAGGAGCATATTGTAACATTCATGTTTGTTATTTAAAATAGTTCCTCGAGAGCACTGGTTAATTTAACAGGAACGTGTCCTAGGCACGCCCAAATTTACAGTTAAGAAACCTGGACCCGCCCTTTATCGTCCGACTTTGCGCTCAGTTTTAACACAAGACAAAATTCTTTTCACTCATGGTTTTATTAAGTCAGCCTTAAAGCACTGCGCATTTATTCTCACATCTGTCAGAAATTATTTCGAAATAACAGGGATTAATGCAAGTATCATAGATTAAAGCACGTAACAAACATTACTGCAAACAACAGGGGTTTAACAAGGGTTCAATTCTTTCATAAGGGAGAGAGAGTAGGCCACACTGCCATAATTTCGATACTTCTCAATCTAACAGACTACTTGTAGATTGTTCAAGCTTGGCAAGCCCATAGCTGGTCTTTCAAGTTAAGTTAGGTAAGCCCACGACTTAACTTCCTGCTACTCCTTCAGTAGTCAAATGAAGACTGCTTGTCTGGCTCAGATCGTCCTGGTTTTGTTAACGCGTCGGGGATTTCCATCTGGTAGGAAATTCACGGTCGATCTGGTCTTCTTGAATCCCATTGGCTAAAGTTCGCGTCTCGAAGCGTCATCTTCATTTTCGACCAATCACATTCGAGAACGTTTTTCCGGCGGTACCGTAAGTTCCGCCTACCGTTTTTGCCGTAGTGCTTTCCGTTGTGGTTCGTTTTCATCCGCTTAAATCGTGAATATCATTTACAATTTTATATGGATTGTTAATGTAAATAGTTTCTACAAAGTTTCGGGTTACTCTCTTCCTAACTGTAACTTGCGATTACATGCGGAGTATAAATACACAATGGTTTAAATAAATATACAATACAACGTCCTTGTAAACTAAGTGTTTTTAATTGTTACTTTGTTCCAACTTCATTCTCCTGGAATTCAGTCCATTCGGTAATGCGACTTTTTGGTGTTTCAATATTCGTACCAATCATTGCTATTCCATGAAACCATTGACAAGCTTCTAAGTCGCTTTCTTAACTTGCTTTTGAAGTCTTCCTTTGTTTGTGTTTCAGAGTCACGAGACGTTTCATGTTGAGGATGCAAGGCGAACTCAACAATATGCACTGAGCATAGTGACAAATCGCCNCCGAGTTAGGGGAATGCGCATGGACATCAAACGTTCACTGATGCCAACAAGGGATTCTGTCAATGATGGCAGAAAANAAAGAGCCAACACCGTGAATGCAAGGGGAACCTAGAGGGCGACCCTTCCAAAAGAAAGTGTAACCCCCTCCCACTTCTGTTAGAGAACCTTCATCAGAGAGACGGGTTTCACTGAGTGCAGCTATGTCAATGTTGTAGTGATGGAGTTCAGCAGCAACCAAAGCAGTAGGCTATGTCGCTGTGGTCGGTTATTACTTGCGCTGTCGTACGTACATACATTCCATGCAGCGTACATTCCATGCAGCACTGGATAGTGATTTTTTTGTATTTTGTGTTTTTATTTTTTTTCATCTTTCGACCGCAGAGTGAGACTGTCCGACGAATGAGGCTATCCGTCCAGACTGAAAGTGAGCAGGCATTTTTTAGGAGACCTTTTCTACACCCTTCCCCGAATGTGGTGAGCAGCGCATCCCTAAATAGGGCTGCTCAGACGTCTTGGTAGAACTGACCGCCGCGGCTACTCGTCCGTGAGCCAACGACCATCTTGCCAAGACCGCCAACGTGCAGGTGCAAACTAGGGACTTACAGTTAGTCTAAACCTGCCCCTTTCGTTTATCGCCCTTTGCCGCAGGACTTCGAAACATGTATCCTCGATTCAAAGAAGAGCTAGATGATGGATTTCGTCTGCAATTAAATTAGAGTGGATATGTGGGTGCATAGTCCACGGTCCACTATCTTGGCATCAAGAAAAGAAATCCGATGGCAAGGAAGATTCAGGACGATCGGCTTTACTTGATGTTGCAGCACCATACCACAGACCCAGGCAATTGGGAAGTGCCAGCAGGCTGATGCTGCATGGATTTGATTTTGGTGTTGTCATCGCCTAGAGGGTTACCACACCAAGGCTAACGGGTTTCCTCCATCCAGAATTTACATGGTGGACTACTTTTTGTCTGGCCTCTATGTTTTGACTAACCTGGCTTGGGTGACCCTTTTGGGAGCGGGTTGCTCCTGCGTCGTCGTCGTCGTGCGTATACTTAAACTGCAAGACCATTTTCTTCTAACCTGGCGCACAGAGCCGGTGGGGTGAAGNAAGATCTGCATTAGATCTGCATTCCCTCCANGCATGCGGAAAGAGCCACAACGTCCACTTATGTAATGTTCCGCGGTTTGGGCTTCTCCAGAACCGCATGGACACCAAGGATCCGGTGCCATCATCCATTGGTGTAGTGATTCCCAGTGTAGGAAATTTTTATAATTCCTNCANGAGCATGCGCCGAACAAAATCGGAAATTNACATTTATGAGAGTATGGGCTAGCAAACGTGTGTGAAAAGTGTTGAAGTGANGTTAGCTGAAATGTCTGCGATTGTGTGCTGAAAGAAATGTTTGTGTACTTAATTGATAAGCATAAGCTGCACAAGTCCTAGAAATGCACCACCGTAATGTGTTTAAATGTTAGTGTGTTGTGATCGCATTGTCAGAATTTTTATGTGGTAGGAGTGTATATATTAACTGGGACAAAGCGAAGTAAACCTTTGGCTTTTAAACAAGTTAATTATTACTTGAAGAAGCCATGGTTGCGCAACGTCAATGCTGAAACACAAAAACTTCGCTTAAAGTAGACTGTGGTTAGCACAGAAGTTCCATGCACAGTGCCACGTGAACGATCAAAGCATACGTCACAAAACCTGGAGTTGANCGGGAAAATAGAAAAGTCCNNGTAGCGCTCTATCGCGATCTCAGCAAGCGCTGTGCTGTAATATCGCGAGTGCAACAGATATTACGAAGTAGCTGNAAGTGTACTAATGGTCAAAGAGGGNATTGATGATCAAAACGCCAAAGGAGGCCTGATTAGAGACTAAAACACCTGATTTAATCTGATTGGGTGACGCGAACAAAGAAATGATGACATTTAATCACATGAGCCAAGTTCGCGAAGAAGTTTTTGTTAAAANATATGCAATTTGGAAAAAGAATAAAATATGAAGTAGAGGTGNGGCAATCTTCAGACTCACTTGAGAATCTTCCGGTTCACATGTGTTTCGCCGTTCAGGGTTTGACGGCTTGATGACTAANACGTGATGCCTTGGATCAAGTTCAGAAGTTGAGACTTGCAGCAAGGTCGCAACTGTTTAACTGTGAACTATATGCTNATAGAGGAATGTCCGTTATTACGGAAGTTGATGTTGTTCTCTGTCCTTTTTTGTTGCGGGTNGAACCAAAGTAGTTTCTGAGCGGCCAACAATGTTGTTGTAGCATGACGAAGCTCCGGTTTGTCGCCGATGTTGCGGACACCCACTTCTTTNTATAGATGTGATTAGGNAAGGGAGGTTGAAGCCCCCTTTGTGGTGGCATCCCTCAGTACGCGGCAGTGACAGGAGTGTGCAGGGCTTGCGCCTCTGGCCGTCAAGATTAGATCGCTAGGAGCGGGGCAAGTCCTCCGGAAAACTACACCGTGATGTATTCACCTTCAATTGTTCTACATAGATGTGATTTTTATAGATGTGACTAATCTCCTCTGCTGACCTCTTTGCGTGCTTTGGCTGATTTGCACAATGCATAGGGACCGTGTTATGCGAGATTAAGGTGCTTAGTGCATAGGGAATGTAACATTTTAGTCAGTATAGTCTAGGGCTAGGAACGTGCAACGCGAAAATTAGGGTGTATGTGTGCTTGCATTTCATAGGGCAGAGAAAAGGAACTAGCAGCAGGAAAACTCCAAGGTAGAGGAAAAGACAGAGTCAGGAAATAAATGCATTACTGTGCCACAAATAAAAATTATTTTGTCATCGGTGTAAAGAGCATATGTTCATCAAAATGTACGAATTGTCGAAATGACGGGTTCGAAATATGATTGGCCCATCATTTTACTTTGTTCGAAATATATGCTGGGTAAGATGAGGCAACTTGTGCAACTTATGAAATATGTGATGATTGTTGTATTATAATTTGTGAAGCACAATGTGGATTCGTGCAAATAAACTGTAAATAAAATTTTAAAATAAAACTATGGAGTTCGTGAGTTGCTGTTTTCAGTAGCTTAGGCTACTTGGCTGTTGTGTTGAATGTTGTCTCTCGCATTCTCTCGATTGGACGTGGCCCAGACACGAGCTCATGGTTGGAAAAAACTTCCAAGGTCCACTATATACTACAAACACTAATTAAAGTAGTTTCGGCTTTTCATTCAGGTGTATTTTCCTGTTTGCTAGCCTGGGTTGTTGCAATGATTAAGAGGGGGTGTGGGGATACATGCAAGATGCAAAACCGGAAGCGTCCGGATCGCGTTCTGAGGTGGTTCAGTTTACACCACGCAGAGCTGCTGAGACCAAGGTCGGGGTTTCCCACTTTGGGTGGTGGAAGGAATGAGGTGGGGCCCCTGACTTATTCCACTCCTCAAGCCACTGAGATTGAGTTCACTGTGCGATAGACTCATGCCCTGCAAGACTCCATCAGTTCAATTGCCGATTGTGCAAACGACCTTCGCGATTTGAGACGAGGTCGTGTTTTCAGGCACTAAGTTGTTATTAAAATGTTCCGTTGCTCCAGCCAGTACAACTTTCGAGGTCACTGAGGCACAGAAACTCTCTCACCACGATAAGGTAGTAGTGCATAGAGAGAGTAACGGCAGTGGAGTTTCCCACTCGACTAAGTAGGCTCTACTATTACTGCTTCGAATTAAACGTTATATGTGACAAAACACCACGCCACACCAAAGAAATAGTCGAATGGACGATCCTCAGCATAATAGCAGTTGAAATTACCCATTTGAATAGATTCACTCCTCTATTGCTGCTACAAATTCAACGTTATATCTGGCGTAATCACGTCGCCACATGGACTTCTGCTCATAACAGTGGAAGAAATTTCGATTTTTAAACGATGTTCGGTTTTCGTATTTGCATTATATTTTGCAATATAATTTTTGGATTGGACTTGAATCTGAAAAACGTAAATCACTTTACTGGTCTGTGGAAAAGACTCAAAGTAACAGTAGGCTATGAGGTCCACTGCCATGATCACGATATGCAAATTAGAGATGGCACGGGCCACTAACAGCCCAGTCTTTGGGCAGTCCGCTAAAGGTTTTGAAACAGTCCGCTAACAACTTTTTTAGCGGTGACGTCATTCCGGGCCGCTACGGACCGCTGCGGTGTGCTCGCCANCAAGGCGAAATTTTTGTTTTTTGCAAAGNTTCAAAATCTAGCAATGAAATTGTTTGCTGCTGTTCTTTNTCTTTCACCATTCTGCTCATATTCCGTTTCACTTGTTTCCATGCAAATCAGTGAACCATGTTTAGAATCAATCAAAGCAACAAACACTTTCATTTATAGTCTGTCGCTGTTGCGCAGGTTTAGGTTTAGGACAGGTGTTCCCAAACTTTCTCTGGCCATGCACCCCTTCAAAAATTCGATAGATGAGCGTATACCCCTAAAATTCCTTATGAAAAAAGGTTGAAGAAAATAACAAAAATATATTTATCAATAAGCATGATTTTGAAAATAATATTCACAGATGAATGTATAAATATTTCGAATTGTAAACATATGTTTACCTTCAATTACTAACCTTAAATGTACCCCTTCAGATAGGAAAGGGAGCCCTAAGGGCACATTTATCCCAGTTTGGGAACCCCTAGTTTAGGATCAGAGGCTAAGTTTAGGTTAGGGTTTAAGGTTTAGATTTAGGGTTTAGGTTTAGTCTGTTACTACTGTACTAGCAATTGTAGTGCAGCTTAGTGCACACTTGTCGTGTGACACGTTACAGTCGGCGGACGAATAAGTCCGTAGCCACTTCCAAAAGTGAAGGTCCCATGGCCGACGTATAGCCACTGCCTTAAGACTACATGGTTTTAGTGTCCAAAGGACAATGAACTGAAAACTTAAGTTTTGTTACTTGGAAGTGGCTACGGAACCACCCATGGATCTTCCTATTTCAAAACTGATTCAACCATACCGCCTAGCATGACACAGTTCGAATAAAGCGGTCACTTTGTCACTCAAATGGCATTGATCTGGTAGCCTAACGGATAGGTTCCAAGTCTGCCATGCCAATGGTTGAGGATTCGCCTCTTGACTTGGCGCCTTACGCTTTCGTAAGTGAATGCTTGCACGTTTCAATTCGTGGGACCAGTTTTTCTTTACTTTTTTAAAAACTTTCCAACTTTTCCTTTAGGCCCTTGGGGTTTAGGTTCAGGGTTAGTGTTAGATCAGCGTTAGGTTAGTGTGTTAGCTTAGCATTACCTTAGTGTTAGCTTAACGTAAGCTTTAGTTTAGGATTAGGTCAGCGTTAGCTTAGGGTTGGGTTAGCAGTAGGTTAGGGTTAGATTAGGGCTACGATTAGGGTTAGGTTTACCTTTTGTGTTTACTATGTTTCTACAAAGTCTACTGCATTCTTCTCGTTTGTTGCTGTCACGTTACAGGAGATGGTTGAATAAGGTTTCAAATTTAAAGATCCATCGGTGGTTCTGTAGCCACTGCCTTGTTACTTGGCTTTTGAGGTTACGTTATATTGCGGGCCACAGGCCGGTCCGGAGAATAATTTGTTGTTTAGAATAAACAGTCCGGGCTGGGCAGTTTCTTGTTACCTCTGGGCAGGCCGGGCTACAAAAGTGCTGGCCCGTGCCATCTCTAATGCAAATACTAGGCTACATTAAACAAGGATAAAGTGTGAATATATTGTGCCCTGCTGGCCCCTCAGTGAAAGCCAATTCTCTGGTCTACCTCCATGCAAGTTGGGGTCTCTTGATCCTTGAAATGTTGCATAGCGCGACTAGACAAACAAAACAGAAAATTTGCGTCAATCTTGATCATCACTGAAGCAAAAAATGCTCATTTCTGTGTGGAAACGAACTGGGTTTGTTCGTCAGAGGCTGAGATTTTGTAAAAATGACTCTAAATCGAGTCATTGATTGTGACTCGAGTCGAGTCACCATTTTTTTCAACGTGAGTCGAGTAATTGACTCGAATCACGCTATCACCATAGCCGCTAAATAATATAGCGACTATGCTACCACCGACTAAGTGGCAGAAATGAGCATGGATCAGAACTGGATCGGACTGGATCAGGACTGAAGCCAATTTTGGTCGGATCAGGACTGGATCGGACTGCAATTTTCTTCAAAATTGGCGGATCAGGACTGGATCGGACTGAGAAAATTTTTGTTATTTTGATGTGATTGTTCTGAAAATACCAAAAATTTTAGTTGTGAACTGATTTCACAGGCTTGTTAAATGGTAGTGTTTTTTTTCCATTAAATGCAAAAACTCTGCTAGGACTATTTTGCAATTTGAACTGTATCCACCTTTGTTCACATATAACAGGGGGGGCGATTGTGGCGATCTCCCCCCTAACACCTACGAAAGTAACTTTTTTCACCATGATTTTGTACAATTCGGAAAGACACTTGACTGCCAACTGAAACTTGACTGCCAAATATTACTGAAATCGCCTCCCTTAAACTTGCGGGCTGGATCCGCCCTTGACATATAACGTTGAGTTCTAGTAGCAACGTGAACATAGTTGAGTGGTTAGTGTCTATGCCTGCTGTGCGATTATTCGTTGGTTCTGTTCTCACCATTTCCTCTGGCTCAGCTTGTAGAGGTTACACCTTTGACAGGATTACTTTTAATGTAGCCGACCTTTTCAAAAAGTTTAGTGTTTCGGTTTTGGGTGTATGTTTAAGTTTCGGTTTAGAGTTTCGGTTAACAGATTAGGTTTCGGGTTTAGGTTTTAGGTTCGACATTTCGGCTTAGGTTTTGGGTTTATATTTGAATTTTGGGTTTAGGTTTTAGGTTTAGGGTTTTAGGACATGTAACAAGGACGTTACACTAATCCAAGTGTTTCGTCCTTGTCACTTGACCAATCCAAGCAATCGGATTCTCCTAATGGCAAAATATCTCCAGCAGTGCTTTTCCCTCTGATACCCAATATACGCTTCCTTCTGAAATTTTGGCAATACCAAAAGGCTGTGTCTGTTTTGCCTCACGAGGCAAAAGCACTGCTGGAGCTATTTTGCCTTCAACTAATCGTATTTGTCTCAAGGCAAAATAGCTCCAGTAATTCTTTTGCCTCATGAGGCAAAATAAAAATACATGATTTTATATTGGCAGATCAGGACTGGATCGGACTGATGATTTATAAAAATTTGCGGACAGGACTGGATCGGATTCAATTTTATCAGATCAGGACTGGACTCGAACTGAAACATTTCACAGTCTGCTCATCTCTGCTACGTGGCTATCACTTTGTCCTAGCTTGCCAAGGATATTTGAAATATGGCCAGCTTTGCAATCATACTCCATAGCTCATGTCCATCGACAAGCCGTCTGTAATTCCGAAAGTTTTTATGGAAATTCTCTGAATGAATTCGATTCAAGACATTTGCAATAATCTGTGGCTGTTTTTAATCCATTATCAGCGTTCTCTAATAATCTGAATTGCGGCTATTTAGATGGGTATTTTCTCTTCTGTAAAAATAATTAAGACTAACTCCTGCTTGATCATATTATGCAAAAGTGAGAGATGAACGAGTATTTAGGCCTCCATCGTTTCAAAACAAGTTTCTGTATTCTTGGAAAGTGCAAGTGGGTTTATGAACTTATCTGAGAGAATCACTTTCATTAACCAATGCAGCTGAAAGTCAGAGTCAGATAATCGAAATTTCCCGGAGTCGGATGTTGGGACTTTCGATTGCACAGCCCTGCTCGTAACTGCCAAACTGCATCATACCAACGCTGTCCCGATATCAGCTCTCAGTTAAGTGTCTTTTACCAACTGAATATTGGTCATTACAACAATCTTTAGTTTGCTTTCATTGAATAACTTCAATGTGGTGATATTGATAGTACTAATAATAATTATTGCGGACTCGTGGTCCTTATCACAGACGCAATCACAAACACAAGAGCACAGAAAGTGGTTAGCCATACATCAGCGCGAATTACAGATGAGAACCGTGTTTGCACATAACCAGCACTAAGAGGAGCAAAACACTTTATCACCACCATAGCTGTACCTGTCCTCATTCACAAGAGCACAAAAAATGCATATCCATACAGTAACGCATTACATAACCGGTGTCCAACCTTGAGAGGAGCAAAACAGCTTCCCTTCACTTCTTACTTTTTTATGCTTGCTGTGTACACATTGTCCACATATTTTTTACTACACAAAAGCAATAGGCCTACTGATGAGACGCAAACACTGAAACAATTCACAGACAACTACTGCATTTCGTTTCCATCACACAGGAGCGTTGAATAATTGAGGAAAAATGAAAATTTCTAAAAAGCATCAGACATTTGAAGTGATCAAATAAAAAAATTGGATGAAGATGCGCATCGTATAAAAAATAGCAAGTTGTCTGATGTTATTATCACGTGCTATTTTTTTCCGACCGTCAAAGCCATATCTCATGCACAGCGGCGTAACTAGAGGTTTGAGTCAGGAGGGGAAAACTTAGTTGAAAGGGGCCCATTAGCCAATAGTCAAGAAAACTTAAGAAATAATGGTGAATCCGGATGTGGATGGATATAAGCTACTACAGCCCCCCCCCCCAAAAATGCAAAAAACAACAACCTGCTGAAAACCAAAAGAATACTAAATCCGAAATATAAGCTCAGTTATGGCCCGTTTTTTCATTTAGCTTGTCAGGGGAAGCAATGCGCCGCTTTGCTCCCAGTCAGTTACACCACTGCACTGCTGGTGCAGTAACTTTAACATAATCTTGCAATAGGTTATGCACAAGCCAAATAAACTGAAGTCAACCAAGCTAAAAATCTGCCATATTGACATAGCCTACTTCAAAACAAACCGGAGCTACACATGCAGCGAAATATTTAATCCAGTGCACTATTTATTCCAAGCATTCAACTCACTTATGCGCAGCTTCACTGGTAGCAGCAGCCTATACTTCCAAGTGCCAACCGCTTCAAGTTTGTCGATGATGCTGACTTTTTCCGAACGAACGTGGAACTGATCGATCAGGTCAAAAGTAACCTGAGCTAAATCTATCAATGCTGGTAGCTTACGTCAAACACATCTACCAAAATCGACGCATAACAGTGAGAAGAGCAGTTACTTCCAATGTGTGTTGAAAGAAGACCTTTGCGAACTTTTTCCTTTGGCCACGACTCATGCCAAAGCAGCAACTAGCGGTAAAGTGGTGATAGCTCGCAGCCGTATCCATCATGTTTTTCAGAAAATAACGACGCTACCGCTATTGGAAAATTAGCTCGCTACTGCCCACCTCTGCTTGTCATAAATCTCGCTGATCTCCCACTCCATAGGCTAACGCATCTGCATTGGTGTAAAGCAGGCAATTTTTTGGGGTTGCAAAGAATATTTTGCTCGAATTTCCCCAAATTTGCTCGAAACACTTTTATGCAACAAACGTTCTCTCTAGAAATTTTCTGTAGGCAACCTCTTGGTACATTGTTTTCTTTCACTATCTTGCCATAAACTTGAAAAGAGAAGATTTGGTATTGAAATTTAGTTATTAATTAACCGAACTGAAAAAATACACTCGGTTCTGCTAAAACATTGTAAGAAACCAGCTGGCTCAGTTCTCTGTGCATCTGCTTCGCAGTTCTGACACTTGGCGTTCCACTCACATTCCAGCTGCTGCTGTCAGCAGGAAACCCGACACCTAGTTGAGGACATATATGCAACATAGCCTATTCCAAACACCGTCCATAAAATTAGAAACACAGCTTTTATATACTTGTCTGGCATTGATTCTACTAATATGAAGTAGGTCCCCTGCAGCATATTCGATTCCCATGGTGTGCACTCAAAGGATGGAAATGAAATGCTTTTTTGCCCAAACGATAAAGCGAGATGGTTTCTCACCAGCTCTCACATACAAAAACAAGAAGTTAATGGAAACAGTCTGTTAATTTTATATATATATTTAAATGTGTTTTCTATGGCATATTGAGCTTTTATCTATACACTCACTAACAAAGAAATACAATTTCATTAGTATCAAGACACAAGAAGGATGACGCAGCCGAATCTGATGGGCTGGCAAGTTTTCTTGCTAGAAAATCGATTTCGCGTCTTGTTAAAAGTCTCGCATCTTCTTTGCCCGAATCAAAACCTTCGGGATTGAGCTTGTCCCCCCGGCTCCTACGCAACTGCGTAGGTTGATGACCGAATGCACCAGTTCTGGTGTTTGTTCTTCTACAGCAGGGGTCTCCAAACTTTTTTATCCAAGGGCCACATAAGCTATTACACAACAGTCCGTGGACCGGAAATCTTACGGAATGTGATTGTTTCGGGATATCTTACATTCCGCCAAATTAACAAATTTTTCGTAAATACAGTAAAACTCGGCTAATCCGGATTCGATTTGACCGAGGATTTTTTCCGGTTTAGGCGAAGATCCGGACTAACAGAAGATGGTTGTTTCTAGCCTGACGTCATCTAAGTAGTGAGATATCGGTGAAAATTACAAAAATTGAACACATTTACGAACCAACAGCCCACTTTCGCAGAAGCAAAACGAATTGATTGATGTATTTACAATGGTACTACCTCAGACTAGTAACCGCCATGTCCAGGCAGTTATGAACAATCTGAAATTCAAAATTTTAGATTAGGCTTACTTGGCTGCGAAAATCCGGGATTTTGGGCTGACGCGGAGATTTCTGCGACTGGTCATCAAGCAGTCACTCTGTTTGGAAGGTAATGCCCTCCAGACATC
>JGI24159J19872_10010722_pt1 | contig 12028 bp, 13 predicted proteins | sample Ectturendosymbi4_FD_19872 | JGI IMG/M metagenome (IMG submission 19872) | reverse complement strand
TGTGTCCAGAAATTCTTGTTTGATTCTTTTTGTACAGTTACGTAACAAAAGGCATAAGATTGCGGTCAGCAGTGTTGCCATTTTAGCTGATTTGCTGTTAAATCTTGGAGAATTTTTTCAGTGTTAGCTGCAAAATTTTCAAATTTTCAATTTACCAGTTAGTTAATTTTCTAGCAGGATTTTACCAACTGTTTGGCAGGTTTAGCAGGTAACAAATTCCTAACCAAAAACCTATTCTAAGAGTTTTTCAAGATGAAAACTTTACACCTTCATCAAAAAATATACTTATCTTCTTCATGACATTTTTAACTGGGTAACACCAGTGGCGATTCCAGAATGGAAAAACTGGGGGGGGGCACTGCGGGGCCAAGGAAAAAGTGGGGGCCAACAAAATGTCTCTCCTGCATGGTGATTTTCCGTTGTAATGAAGATTGATTTGCTATGATTAACCCTATCAAACCCAACATTGGCTTGTGAATATCGTCAGAACCGTCGCCAGAAAGTCCTCAAATCGTTTAAAATTTTGCTGGCTGAAAGTTATTTGCTGTGTATATCAATCAAACGAACTTGGACATGAAATTCAGCACAAAACTGGGGGACCAGCCAAAAATCTGTTGGGCCATGGCCCACCTAGGCCCCCCATAGAACCGCCACTGGGTAACGCCAGGACAAAGCACAACCAGCTGCCTGCAATTATTTGGAATTTTTATTATGATGCAAAGAAGCTTCTTCAAGGAGATGATTGTATCATGATAACAAGTAGTTAATTAGATAGCACGGTGAAGCCTAAATTATTTGCTTGTGTGGTTAGTGAGGGCGTTAGGTTGAAAGGCAGCATTGGTAGAATATGTTTTTATCCCAGGACACGATATTTCCAAGTGATTCAGTTACGCTAGTAAGTAGTACTGTCTGGTAAAAAACTTCCTGGTAAACCGAAGCTGCCAAAAGTTTCGACATATGTGGTTGCAAGATTCAGAACTTACTGCAAAAGTTGGCTGAATGCCTGCTGCCTGTCCTGCTGATTCAACAAAAGCCTTTTGCGAAGTTTGCAACAATGCAATCATAGCGTAGTACTATGAGCTTAAAAGGCATAACTGGTAGCAAAAGCACTCAGATACAGGCCCGTAGCCGGGGGGGCATTTGGGGGCAGTGCTCCCCTAAATTTCTTTTGTTCCCTCCCAAATTTTGTTGCGCCCAGAAAAATTTGTTTTAAACATATAGTAAAAGCAAAAATCTTGCCTCTAAAAATTTATTGTGCCCCACCAAATCTTGAAACCTGGCTACGGGCCTGCTCAGACAAGACTAAAGAACTTTTTGTATGCTCCCTAATGTAACACAAAGTTATGAAGACCAGACTAAGAAGGTTGTAGGGCTGAAGCTATGCTCAGATTGTTTATCGCTGAGCATTATTCTACTGTATAAAAACATGCAACCATTTGAAAGAGATCGTCAAGAACGGTGTGTCATACAAAAAAGAGGCAAGCTGCAGTACGTTGCTCAGAAAGTCAAAATGTTGACTGATAGAAAATTGTGGGCCGAAAAGTGTATTGGCCAAGACCGGCATTTTCAGCCCATGCTTATTGAGAGCGAGTGCAAGACGAAAAATTAGTATATTGTGTAACTTTATAGGTTTTTTTTAATCATATTAAAAATGACAGTTTTTTTTAAAGAATTTCACTGCTTTTAGCAGATTTTAGCTGAAAATTGTGACAAGACCTTTAGCACAATCTAGTAGTTTTTTGGGGCACTATTTAGCAGATTTAGGTCGCAACCATCTGGCAACACTGGCGGTCAGCAAGATACACTCAGACTGCCATGTCACGATGCGAACTGGATAGAGCATATAGAGAGTAAAACTAGAAACACGGATGCCTTGTCCACACACTTTATGATTTAGCAGGTGTTGAGATATTGTTTTTTTTAAACTTGGGGCCCCGCGCTCTTGAAATGCTACGGGCCCCGCGCTACCTTAATCCGGCACTGACTTTGACCAAACGTAACTACATAGCAATGCTAGTCTACAAACCAAAACAGAATTCAAAGCAATGCACTGTCATAATATATTTCATTTTGGATGCCCTGGGCCGCCGCCCCATTCGCCCCCTCTCTTCACGCCACTGATTAGCGGGCAGAATACTGTAGGGGAGTCTATTTAAATACTTTTTGTAGATATAAGAGATTGTTTGGAACACCAACAATGTTCTTATTTCCTGTGCAGGTTGTGAAAATTGGGGTCCCATATTTTTTGACCCGCTTCAAAGGTTTTGTGAATTAATGATATAAGAAGGTGCTTTTAAAATGTGCGGTAGAAGGTCTAAGCTGTGGAAGGTGAAAATTTCCTGAAAGATCGCGTATTTCAAGCAGCAAAAATAGCAACTTCCTTGTCCTAAAAAAGGTAACCATTTTTGTGTGATATCCAACGATTGTCACAGAGAATATGGGCATTTAAACAAGTGAAGACGCTCTGGCTCCCCCATGTACAAATTCCCCTCCAAGCGCCTGGTCTGGATCCGCCAATGGTTTGTGGTGAATATCAGTTAGTTGTTGGCCTTGGGCACTACTACCTGCGACCGCTTTATTCACAAGTGGCCCTGTTGCCACATAACGGTGAATTGAAGAGTATCTGTCCCAGTGTTGGCAGGTTTGCTCTAGTCACCTTCATTGGTCTGTGCTCTTGACAGGATTAATGACCAAATGGTGGCCGATGACCGTAGCACTAATCTTCTACAACTGATTTGAGAAATTTGGAACTCAATTGCGCTGTAAAAGCTATGTTATTTTTAAGTCGATACAAAAGTCGTATCAAAGGTAAAATCTTCTCATTGCAATTTGATGGAAAAATTAAATAAATAACAAGGTATGTTAGCCAGTATTAAATTATGTAATTTATCAATTTTATTACAATGCTGTTTTTGACAAGGGTGGGCTCGTCCTTCAATTCTGTTGAGGTGTTAGCTCAAAAAAGTGATTTAATTAACTGTAGGACGAGGTGTTCTCTTGAAATGGGGATAGATTCGTGTCAAAAAATGAAGCCTTTACCATTATTACTCATGTATCTATGTTAAGAACATACTTTGTGGTAGTTTGTTCAACTTTGTTGAAAGCATATTGTCTATCGGAAATGCCAGTGGTGATTTAAGGTTATATGAAGCTCCTGGCTGAAACTCAGTAGCTAAAGAGGCCTTTTGCTTTAAAGAAAGTTGAACAAACTACCACAAAGTGGTTCCCTTTCAAAACAGACCTGTTCATAACAGACCTGTTCATAACAGACCTGTTCATAACAGACCACGTTCATAACAGACCACGTTCATAACAGACCACGTTCATAACAGACCCGTTCACAACAGACAACCTTCATAATGGGTCTGTTATGAATGTAGTGTGTTACGAACGTGGTCTGCTATGAACGTGATCTGTTATGAATGTGGTAAGTTAGCAAGTGCGGGCCCGTTTGGAAGCACTTTTGCGGGGCCCCACTCAGTGGCTTGTGCAGAAAAAATTTTGGGAGGGTATCAAGTCTCTCTCAATGACCTTTCCCGCCGTGTCCGACGATCAGTTCGGCGACAATTGCAGTCTGTGATGTACATTTGGATCGAATATGCTCGTCTGTCTTGTAGAAGGGAGCGCCAGGGAGCACGCTCCAGTGTCAGCTGTTCCCAGTTTTCCGTATTTATGTTGAGTGCCTTTAAATCTCTTTTTAGTACGTCCTTGAAGCGGAGTTTGGGGCGACCGACAGGTCGGGGAGCAGAGGGTAGTTTCCCATACAAGATGTCCTTCGGAAGCCGACCATCTTCCATTCTGTATACACATGGCCACTCCAGCGTAGTCGATATATTCTAAGGAGAGATAATATATCGGGAGCAACAGTTCTCTCCATATTGTAGTATTTGGTATACGGTCACGCCAAGAGACACCGAGGATGGATCGTAGGCAGTGAAAATGGAACGCGTTGAGCCAGTGGCGTACGCAGAAAATTTTCATGGGGTGGGGTTCATTCAGTGACATATGTTGGTCATTTGCATTTGGTGTACGCTGTTTGTGATGTCACAATTTGACGTCATATTCATGTTTCCAAACAACGTTTTGGCGACGTTTGTTGACATAATATGAATATTCTTCTACACGCACTCCCCTTAATTTATGTCTTATGTGTCATTGCACTGAATATAACTATTAGCGGTCCAGGTTAGGATATCGGAGGAAAATAAACTAAATGGTACGACACAACAGTTCATAACTACAAACATATCAAGCTGCGCTTTAAAACAGGGGAGTAAAACACACTCATCAATGCGTCAGAGCAATTTACAACTGAAACATGAGGCTTCTCTTATGTCTTGTCGAATACGAGCAGTCGAGCATAGAAAGTGTGCGACTGGTCTGCCTGACGCACACCCCGGTTTGCAAGATCGAATATTGCTAAACTCGGTGATGTAGCCATAAATCGGTGATGTAGCCAATGCGGTCAGAGCATGCGCTGATCAGCCATAGCAGACAAAATAAAGACAATTGTTTCGGATAAAGTGAACTATCGCGGAACACAATCTTAAACATGCGTAGTGAACAAAAGGTCTGCAAAAAGTGGTGAGATGGTTCTGGATGCAGACGATAACCCAGATATTCACCAAAGCCTATAATTATTACTTTTTGGCCCATTTACAATGTTCCTTGAAATTTGCATGCAAATTCATTCCGTGGTATTTGCATTAAGTCGAGAAATAAACAAGCAGAAAGTATGCGAAAACAATAATCTCTTTGTGCATAAAGTTTTTGTAAAATATCAAGCTCAAGGGGGGGTTTTTAACCCCAACCCCCCCTTGCGTAGCCCTTGCGTTGAGCCTTTTTTCCTGGTATCGGTATGTTGGCCAGGTTTCACAGCCGCAGAGCAGCATGTTGAGCGCGCAAGCCACATAGACACGAATCTTGACGTGAAGCGAGAGGTGCTGGTTTGCCCAGACTCGACAGCGAAGTTTTCTAAACGTAGAGGCAGCTTTGCGAATGCGTGCATCTAGCTCAGAAACGAGGAACAGATGCAGTGACGATTGATCCAAGGTAGCAGAACTTTTCAACAACTTATAAGACAACATCATTGATGGTTACGGGGTCCGAGACGCCCTGAACAAGGACAACTGACTTGCTCAAACTTATCTTCATTCCAAAGTCAATGCACGCTGGTGCGAAAGAATTACACAGTACTTGTGCATCTGCAATACTGTGGGCAACAAAGGCCGCATCGTCGGCGTAGAGCAGTTCACGTATAAACACCCGACGAGTCTTGGAGTGGGCCCGGAAGCGAGATAGATGGAACAGCTTCACAGAGATAATGAGTGGAGCAAAACACCGGAAGTGGATGGAAAGGTACGAACCAGAAATGCTGAGAAATAAATTGCAAACAGGGTTGTTGCGAGAACGCACTCCCGTTTAACGCCACGTGTAACCGGAATACTTTCGAGGTAGAGCCATTGTAACGAACGGAGGCTTGCATATAGTTGTGGAAACCGCTGATGATAGAGAACAATGTGTCTGGGTAGCCAAGTCGTTACAGGATGGCAAACAGTCCTCGACACACCATATCGAACGCCTTTGCCAGGTCAATAAATACAACAGTTAGTCGTTTGCGCTGTTCCAAGCATTTTTCTTGAAGCTGTCGAAGTGTAAAAATCATGTCAATGGTTGAACGATGGGGCGAAACCCATGTTGGCTCTCGGGAAGAATAAGATCAGCATGAACCTCACAGGCGAAGCCTTGGGAGAATGCCGCGTGCTAGGACTTTGCCCACCACTGAGAGGAGGGCAATCCCTTTGTAATTATTGCAATCTTGTTAGCTGCCTTTATTTTTATATAAAGTAACAGTGACAGCATTTTTCAGGTCTTGGGAGATGCATTGTGAGCGCCAGCAAACAACAAATTGTATAAATGAGCTGCAAGGATGTCGCCCCCACAACGTAGAATTTCTGCCGTGATTCCATCAGCACCAGGAGACTTGAAGTTCTTTAATGATCGAACAACTTGTTCAACTGAGGAAAAGGAAATTTCTGCATCGAGGTCGTGCAGAACCGGAAGTTGTGGTACGTGGGAAAGCGCGTCCGTCGTGAAATGCTCTTGTGAATAGATCGAACTGTAGTGTTCGACCCAGCGATCAAGCTGGAGAGACTGGTCTTGAATCAATGAACCTTGCGCTGAAATAAGAGATGCGGTCCTTACTGGGTGTGGTTCTATGGCGGATTTAATGCCGTTGTATACCCCTCGAAGGTCACCAACCTCAGAGCATCTCTGCACCTCTGCTGATCTTTGTCCGCAGACCAGTCATTTGACTGGTCCAGTCATTGAACATTAGCTTTGGCTGTGAGTAGTATGGCTTTAGCAGCTCTTGTGTTTCGTGTCTTCAGCTGCAGTCTGGCCTCACGTCTTGCTTCCACAGCAGGAATTAACACAATGGCGCTTTCACGAAACCAATCAGATTGCTTCCTCTGTCGAAGACCGAAAGCTGACACTGCGCTGCCCATGACAAGAGACCTAAACTTCGACCAGGTGTCCTCAACGTTGGTTCCGAGGTAATCTGGCATTGCTTTAACTGAGAGAAGAGATTTGAATAGCGAGGTGTTTGAGTCGTTTGTCATTCTTGCGGTGTTGATAGACGGACTGCATTTTAAACTGTTGCGAAAAAATTTGCGAGGGGCAACAAGCAACTTGTTGCGGACTAAAGCATGATCCATGCCCCAGTCTGCTGAGTGCATGCTGCGGGTATGCTTTTTTACACTATTCAACTGTCTACCCCGAACAACGATATGGTCTCATTGGTGCCAGCGGCGAGACCGTGGATGCATCCAGGTTACTTTGGAGTTGATGGAGCCAGCAAAGAAGGTGTTAGTAAGTGCAAGGTTGTAGTTGGTGCAGAGTTCAAGAAGTCGTTGACCATTTTCGTTCATTTTACCCAAGTCATGAGGCCCGAGCGCGATTCCACTGATCGTATTCCACTCCAACCAGAGCGTTAAAGTCTCCGGCAAGAACCAAATCATCGCCTTTGGGAATGGTAGAGAGTGACTCACTGAGAAGCTGATAGAACTCATTCTTTTCCTTGCTACACGCCATAAGCGTAGGGGCGTATGCTGACAGTGCAGTCTTTGGGTGGAGATGCGAACTCGTATGGACATAAGGCGTGGGGAGAGGTTTCTTGGGTGCTCAATGCATGTCATCAAGCAGTTACGGACAGCAACGCCGACACCATGCCTCATCCTTTCGCCTTCAGTATGTCCGCTCCAGAAGAAGGTGTAGTGCTCTTCACGAATGGATCCACTGCCAGTGAGCCAGGTTTCACTAAGGTTGCCATGACTATGTTTAATCGATTTAGCTCCAGGTCAATAATGCTAGTTTTCCTGGGCGTACTTCCATCTTCGTCTGTTTGGATTCGTAGGTGTCTAATATTCCAGTTAATACAGAAGGGGAGACGGTAGCAGGATAACGACCTGAGCATGCCCGTTTCCCAGTACACGCATGCAGCCGAGCAGCAACGGCTTTCTCAGAAGAAAAAAGCCCCCGATCTGCCAGTGTCTGTTTTCTATTTTTATTGTACATCATGAGATTGCAAAAGCGCCGAGCGAAATTCGGGACCGAATGCTTGCCCAGGACAAACGTTCCCCTCTGGACCTACACAGCACTTAAGCCAGCGGAACGCATGAGCATGACGGCTGGAGTGCTGTTCGGTTGCCCCGCAGGGCATCAAGTCATAATCATAGAAATCATGAGTTATGTGAAACAGCGAGGTCCGAAAACGGCAATGCCGAGCGCGGGGTGTCTGGGGCGTATCCCCTAGTTTCACTTCTGCAGCGGTGACTTTCCATGTCCGTTCCACGAACATCTACATCTTTGCCTGAGGTTCACCCAATAAATCCATGAGTTGCTACACTCATCTGCCTCGCTAGGACCTACCGCGGTGAACGTCAGGCCAATTGGCCATGTGTTAAATAAAATTAGCAACACTGTTTGATAGGCTATATTCAGCCAGCAAAGATAAGATATAACACCTTAGCAACAAAACATCAACAAACGAAAAATTGTGGGAACAGGTCAATACACAAAAACTACAATGCAACATTTGTATTATAATAATGGCAAAACCAAATGAAATAAATAAATGGGCTGTGGGAATGGAGCCCGAGCAACTTTGGACGGTTGCAGCTGGAGCCGAAGTCGAAAGCTTTTGCATGGTGAAGCCTGAAATTTGGGTTCATGTTACACAGTCCTTGGGGGTTAGCGAGTTAACTTATTGCGGGGTGATCGTGGTTTGCCGCACGTGCACATAATATCCTCGAGTTCATGGTCACCCAAAGGGGGTGCATGGGGTCCTTGGACCCTCCGGATTTTGAAATTTTAAAATATTTTCTCTTAGTGTAGAGTTTGTAAAATAAAAAATTAACTGTTGTTCGCCCGCTTGAAAAATGCTTTTGGCCACCACCTGTAAAAATCCACAATTGCCCCCTCCCTGGAAAAAATCCTTCATTACGCCCAAGTTCGTTTGTGTGTAGATCAAGGGTTCTCAAACGTTTTTGAGCATGTTCCACTGTCTATTAAATATGCCATTTCGCGACACGTTTTATCTATGCTGGTGTAATAATACAATTGTAGAATCAAGACAATTGTTTTCAGTTTTCAATGCACTAAAGCATTTTGGAGTCGGAACTCGAGCCAAAAACTTATATGCTAGGAGCTGGAGCTTGAAATTTTAGATCTGGCTCCGCAGCCCTGCTTTAGGTTATTGTAGCCTACAATACAAAAAATCCATTTGCTAAGAGAAACGTATTTTTCGTGCTTTAGCATTGCTCTTCAGAACTTTATCCATGTTTAAGATTCTGTTAATTTCGGATTAAATAGACAATCGTCAAACTATTTAGGTGCTTTTGCTGGATTGATGATCTCAAATAGGGTTTAATTAACGTTGGCTTAGAAAACTCCTTTCTCCGGAAGCCACGGTCACTGGGATGGTCAGTTATAAATTATCAGGGCAATAAACAAATAAGGAAAATGCATAACGCTAAGCAACAAACATTTGCAATTACGACCTATACTTTCGCGAGACAAGTAGCAGTAACTGTTCAAACAGCAATATAGGCTACTTCTGTTTCAAGTAGGCTACGAAACGCTTGCAACTAAAACAGCTTCAAAACTTAAGCCCTTTCTGCCTTAACTAGCTGCTATTGCAAAGACTAGACCACATATCGAAGACAATAACCAGTCCACTGTTACGATTCCAGAACGAATTATGATTACTAATGAAAATTAAAAAAAAACGCGCAATTCACTTTGATTTTCGTTAGCAACGGGCTCCACGCTTAAAAATTGTGGGCCCCACTCCGGTGCTACACAAGCAGGCTTCGACGTAGATTGCGTAGGCGTAGCCCGATTGGAAGCAATCGGCTCAAGGCCGGCCCTGCTTGGCAGTAACCTTTTCTTAATTAAACGCATCGCATAAATATAACTCGAACTCATTGGCGGCCGTACTTCATATAAATAAGAGTAATGCGGCCGACAGTGGCAAAAGGTTGTACAACATTGACTTAGAGGCACATTATATCTGTATGGTGAGCATGCATTTCAGCATTGGTTGCATTTAATGTTTGGTAATCATACAATTAGTTATCATTACGTAGGTGTCGATCATTTCAAAATGTACGTCTGTAATTCTAAATGAAGTAGTCATTTAGATGTTTGTTTCGACAACAATCGTATTTGCCAGGTGTGTTTGCGATTCACATTAGGAAATACTTGAGTATCCTACGTACAGCCATTTCAAGCCAGTAAACTATTGTGTCATTTTAATCAGGGAGCTAATTGTTACAGAAAGCATTCCTTTTACTTGCTCAGTGAGTATATTCCCTTTTATGAAATTGTTTTCACATGTGGTGTTCTCACCCGCAGCCTGAAACACGACGCACGCAAATTTTGTGAAGTCCTGGAAAAGCCGAACTTGAAGAAAAACAGGAATTATTTTCATGAAAAAAAAACTTAAAAACGCTACCAGCACGAGTGAAACTGACGTAGTTTACGCGCATTACGCGAATTTTCCATTCGCGGAAATCTATCATTTACGAAAATCACCCCTATGCAAGAAACAAACGCCTGCGCTGACCAAATTTATTAGCGATGAAGTAGCCGTCCGACACTGTGGGTAGCGAAAGAATTCAGCCCGATCCATTGCACAGGACGCATTTTCAGAACGAGCATCAAATAGCTACCACACGTGCCCAGACACTGCAAGTTAGATACGCACGCACGCAAGCTGCTCATTGCAGGCGACGTATCAAACAAGCGAGAAAGGCAAAATAGAAGTTTGCGCAAAAATTAGGCACATGATTTGCGCGTTAAGAACATTCGCGGCAGGACGATTGGGATAACGCAGTCTGGAACTCAGCAAAGCAGCAGTGACGGCTAGCACCCATTGCCCTGGTGATGATTCTGAAACTGGGCTCGTTGCTGCTGCTGCATCTGCTGGTGATGTTGGTATTGCTGAGGGTCTTGCACGATGACCTGAGCGAGAAAAACATTTGTGGCAGACCTATTATTTGCAGCGTCGAATAAGGTGGTTGGTTGGTGTCCCAGTGCGCAGGACTTAACTCGTCCGTCACAACTAGCGGTGACGTCGTGACCAAGACGTCTGACGGGAGCTCATAACATTACAACACTGAGAAATTAACAGCGAAAAACACTGTAAAAACAAAACAAAGCTTGCAAATTCGAGGTTTAAGACATTACGCAATTTTACTGAGACCACGATCTGGCCAGAAGTTAGCAAAACGTGGCTTTCACACACTGACTTCGACACTGCGTCAATATTAATCGCTGCATTACAGCGCAACAACTACCTGCTGAACTTGCTGTGGATCATGCAAAGTGACAGGCGCTAAATGAGCTAGCGGTTGCGTTTGAATGGTGCCCTGTTGTTGGACGCTGTGGAGAATGTCGGTTGCTTGTTGCTGAACGGCAGTGATTACAGCAGGTTGCTGGCTTTGAAGCTGCAAAGCAAATGCCATAACAGAACCTTTCAGACACCGGGGTGCGTGTTTGCTTAACAGTTCGTCAATCCAAGGTACGAAAACCGGTAAAAAACTGCAGTGCTCGGTGTTTTCAGGAATAAATTTGTTTTGTAATTTTGACAGCACGCGATGCAAGGCTTTCGACTTTAGTACACGTTCCAGCAATTTTGCGGTAAACAAGGTCAGCGTCAGCGGCTAAAACAGATTCATTTTGGAATACAGCCACTTTTGCAGCTCACAAGTTTGACTATAAGCGCTACTCGTAAGTTTTACGCCGGTTTACCTGCAGTGTGATTTACAGCAGTGAGCAAACGTCCGAATATGTTGAGAGGTCGGTGGAAAGAATATTAAGACGACTATCCAGCGCACAGAACCGTCGCCAGAAAGTTTTCAATAGGGGGGCTTGACATTATAAAATAAACCAAAATTCCACTTATTTAGTGTTTCGCGTTTCAATTTGGGGGGCTAGGAACTTTGTTTGAGGGGGCTAAGCCCACCAAAGCCCCCCGTGGCGAAGGGACTGCCAGCGCACAGGAAAAATCCGGTTTGACACCGGAATTCCCGTAGCACACGAAGTTCGACAACGTAGGAAAATGTGAGCAACACTATGATTTTACAAAAACACGCACCACATTTCGGGACTGCACAACGCCAAGCTTTTTTGGACAACCAACTTGGTTCGTACCACCTAGAAGTTTCGAAATCAACACAAATAAAGTCAACGTAACACTGCATTTGATGCTCCCTGCCATTTCAAAGACCGAACTTAGAAATTCAGAGCCTATTCGTAGCAATGAAAAATTGACTGGAAAGTAAATTTCTATGCTACTTTCCAAAAACCCACCCAAACAGGTCGAATAGGCCTACCCTTAATTTTGAGAGACAAGGGGAATGACTTACAAATTGTTGCTTGAAATTTTTTAGCATGGAAATTCTGCATAGTTTATTGTACCGCAACTGGAGTGTTAATTTTTATCGAATTACTCCATTTCACTTTG
>JGI24159J19872_10010718_pt1 | contig 12031 bp, 10 predicted proteins | sample Ectturendosymbi4_FD_19872 | JGI IMG/M metagenome (IMG submission 19872) | reverse complement strand
AAGATAGAGAAAATTTGAAAATATAGTTAAAAGGTACATTTTTAAGCCCTCGAGTACGTTTGTCCATTTGGTCACAGGCGGCCGTTTAAAAATTCGAAGGCGGAAAAATTATCCTGTGAAGAGAACATTTCGAGAAAAACATGTTTTTTCTTATCTACAAAATGTTCAAAAAGCGCCTTAAACTTATCTCAAATGGGAAGTGCTTTGTGCAAATATTTCATGCAAAAATTAATTTTATGCACTTTTTACGGAAATAGTTTTGCTTGGGGTATCAAGAGTCACTTTTGCATTTGCCCCTTAGCGCCAAGTCTCTCAGCTGAGAATAAGTTGCATTTCTTAAGCGCATTTTATTGCTTGTGCAGAACTGTGCTCTTGAATTGTGCAATAGCTTCTGCATTAGCCTATATTCTACGCAGTGCTGTGTGAGCCGTCACTTCGTCGCCAATAATAATACACTTACTTAATACTTGGGCAAACGACATTCAACGAATCCTCAGGTTTCCCGACAAGACATTTTGCTATCGGTTGATGGCGGTTATCATCACCAAAAGTATGTCAGTTTAAGCTGCAAACAGTTCGCGAAAAAATGAGCTATTAAAATTATTTTTGCTGCTAGGCGCGACGTCGCAAAAGTTTTGCCCTTGCAGTTGTTCACGAACGAGAAACTTAAATAGGGGGAGCACTAAAAGCAGTTTTTACCCCCTGTCCTGTTGATCCAGCGATTTTTTTCGACAACTTGCAAAAAGTGCGGGTTTTATAAAAGACCGCGTTGGCGAAACGATTGCAATGAACAATGGAGATGCAAACGTACATCGCTGAAAAAAGTTGAATGGATGCTGCGAAGCAATTCCAGATTGTCGCTGGTCTTTCGTTGTTCTCGTGATTGCATTGTAACACACAAAGGCGTGTATGATAAGTACGTGGCATCTGCGGCACTTTAAAAAAATGCAAACACGCTTAGTTTTCGGAACAAAAAGGTGTTTTTAAGGCACAAAGGAGTTTTAAGCGGTTGAATGCAGTTTGACAAGTATGGAAAGGTGTGGACCTGTAACGTGAACAACTGTACTCAGACAATTGCTTTCTTTTATTCTAACAGTAAAAAAAGGTATTGCGCTGTGAAACGCAAAAAGTATTAGGGGCGTTCTAATGCCAAGATTATGACCAAGTGTTCTCGTCACACGACTGCCAGACTGAATGATTGCAGAAGCAGCATTATCTGTGCTGAACGGATAAGAAAAACTTTTGTACGGCTTCCTATAGTGACGTGACAGGTGAAGTGGCACGCCTCACTGCACCCGCCTTTGATCTGTATTGCGTGTAATATGTGTATCTTTTTTTGCGCTGTATCCATTTTCAACACACGATGGCCACATGCTGCTTTCCTGGTAACATTCTCTCGCCAACAACTGACGCAGTAATCACCGATTTTATTGATAGACGAAGGAGTGAAATTTTCACTAGCGCGCTGTTGGTCAAAGAGTTTGCAATGTTTATTGGCGTTGCCCGATTGGCGTAACGAGATCAGATGGATCCGGGGGCAAGAAGCAAGTTTGGCGCCCCCATGTTCAAAACTGAGGTCTTTCGGAAGCAATATATTGTATTGAAGAAAGTACTTGTGATATTGATGGGACTTTACGGCGCCCGGGGAATTATGCCCCCTCGTTACGCCCGTGGTTGGCCGATATCTAAATCGATTGTTTGATATTAGTCAGCTTTTGGCAAAGGTTTTTTTTCGCCGTCAACACGTTCTCTTCAGCCTCCTCATAAGAAGTAAATCGTTCATCAACTTTAGGTGGTCCACCTCTTTGGACATGGGCCATCCTAAAGTTGATAAACCATCAACACAGTTCTTTCAGAAAGTTTTCTGCTTCCTGCAAAGTGCAGATAGCACTCCGGTTGTTTCCTTGCAGTTTTGCCTATCATGCCGGGTACAACTCAGCCATGTTTGATCCTGTCAATGTCGATGCCTTTCACCGGAAGAGAGAGGAGGAGCAGATAAGAGCCTGGAGGACGTCGGAGGGATTTGTTTATCCAGGCGTGAAAAGCAGCCGCCTGTGCAACGAGCACCCCCTCAAACCGGAAGAATGGCGAATCAGCGAGTTGAGGCTTCCTTTCCGCGACAACGTGCTCCACCGTAACATCCTGATGCCAACGCTGGACAGGGAGCGGATGAAGTAAGCGAGATGCATTCGCTTGTGCCGTTTATGCAACTGAGGGGATATTTGCATTGCCTAACCAGCGCCAGAAGGGGGGTCAGTAAACGAAGCTTGAAGACAAAAAATTTGTGCTTTGGTGATTGTTCTTATGCGATATAGAAAATCTTTTTGCCAAAAACAGGATGCCTTAGCTGATGGGGGCGTGTTTTATCCGCATAGCTCACAAAATGCGTATGTTTACAAAGCAGCTTACGAATGAAAGCAACAGTTGTTTTTTAAGCATTTTGCACTATCCGTTGCTGATTCAACAACGAATCGCGTTGCTTCTGCATAAACTCATGGTTCGCTGGAGGCTCGGAATAAATTTTAAGCGCTTAGTAGAGACCGGTGCTTATAAAGCTGTTCTACCCCGGCTTGTGAAAGTTTTCAGTGTGCATCGGATTCGGGAAGAAGATGTAATGTAAGCGTTCAGTTGCAATCACAATGCTTGAAATACTTTGAAAATGCAAGTAAAATTTTTGTTGATTTTTAATGTTAAAGGGAAAAAAAGGCTAAAATGTTTTCTTTGGGAGAAAGCTGAAACGTGAAACAGATTCGGAACGATTGTCGCACGCGTCAACTTCTTGTGGTAGTCATCCCAGGTATTCACGGTTTGCACCTTTGTTTAATAGATGGGACGATCGATTGAAAGACATTGAGCTATACCGTCGTCCTCCATCAGAGTTTGGCAAAGAACCGGCGACCATTCACTTGGCCGGCGATTTGCGCAAGTTCGAAGAGGAGGACTGTAAGAGGTAAACAGTGCAACATATTTCATGCAAACTCCACAGACAAACGTCGTTGAACGCTCAGCGTGCGAGTTCGCCCAGGAAATGGCGTGACTTGTGATATCCTGTGAAACTGTTTTTGACAGATGACACCCTACAATATTCTCTTACGAAGTTCATGTTTCCGATAACTGCAGCGATTCGTGCAGGTGCTTGCTTGTCCTTGCCCTGGTATAGTCTCCTTTCAAGTTCATTGCTCCTTTGCTGTGAACTGCAATCAACGCACGTGGAATTAAGTTCTCCACCCGTACCCGTGATAGCAAAACGCCATGTTCACTTTCAAATGCTCCTCGCCAGCGAATCAAAAGATTAGTTGAATCGACGTTAAAAGATGTTAACGCTAACGGTTGTGTGCAAGCAGAGCTTCCATACCAGTGTTTCCTCTAAGGTGCTCAGTTGCGCAGTACCCCCAGACAATTTGCGCTGTGCTATCTCGTTCTCGCGCACTTCCAACACTCTTAACTTCATACGGTATGTATACATCGCGTTACCCTTTTAACGTTGGGAACGCTTCACTTTTTGTGTGTATGCATGGTTGCGCAGTTGCACGCGCTTGGTGCACAACAAAGCAATCATTTGCTCAGTGTACACTTTTCTTAGCTAGGGAACACTGTTCCATACCGTCCTCATTTGTAAGATTTGTCCTTATTATGATGGGGACTGTCTTAGACAACTTCATTGTACTTCTAAGAAATGTATTTATTTTGGAATTGCGTGCTTATTTTATCTTATTTTCAACAATAATGCCAGAAAGCGACATGAAGCAACAAACGATTTGGTATTTTATTTCTGCTTTCCTGGCCAAAAGTTTAGGTCCACCACGTAAAAAGTGAACTTTTTCTGTTTTTGTGTTTACAGGTTGTATGGTGCTGACATATTCATCAACCAGTTTGTTACAATCACTTTTATTTACTCACAAAGGGCGTGCATTTATTTTTACGCTTATGGTGATTTTCAAATAAAACAAAATATGCCAATAAATGTCTTTCTACTGGTCGTCCTTATTTTTGAGTCCAAATCGATGGTAGCCCTGCGTGTAAGCATACATGAAGGTGCCAGAGGCTTCAAGTGGTCTTGCTGATAATTAGCTATTGTGACGCAGAGCCGACGCTGCGAAATGGAAGTCGCACGTGGTGGTGGATGACGTCAACATGCGCTTCCATCGTTTGCTGTGGGCCACGGAGCAAAGCAACGCCTCCAACCAGTTGGACAAGCTAACTGAGCAGCTCAAGGACCCCCCCAAGAAACAGGCGCTGAGACAGAAGGCGGCCCCTGTCCTTCCTCCGCTGTCTGTTGTAAGTAAATGCGATTCCCGTATAGAGGCTGTGCGTGGGAGGAATTCCGCAGCTCCGAGTGGGAGTGAGTTTAGCAGCAGTTAACTTTCGGTCAATAAATAAAACTTCGTAAAACACAAGTTTCGAGTTACTGTGCTTTGCTGCAAAGCGCGGTCTGTGGTTGTTCATAGATTTTCTCTTTGGCGTTTTGTTGTTGTCTAGTGTTTCTACAGTCAGATCCCGACATTTGAAATGCTAGAAAACTGATGGTCCACTCACAATAGAAATCAATTCAAATTTTATTTTTTGCACGTGCGCCTTCTACTCCTTTATGAAACTTATCTGAAACTTTACACTGAGCTTCAGGATAATTTTCGACTGATTATAATTAGTCACTATCATGGAAAATAAACACTTGTTCCGACTGTGCCAATGATGCTCACTGAGTTAAATTGTTATATCCAAAGATGAAATGTTGCACTTCGTTACATTCTTGGTGTTACGAAGCCAATACTTAACTGGTTGCATTGGTGCACGCATACTGACGTTTCTTCTCAACTGTGGTTGAGTACTCAGCCTCTGCAAGACAAAGTCTACTTCCGTAAGTCACGTTGAGCTTTTCTGATTCGATTTATATCTCTCAAAAAAAAAACACGTTTAAAACGCAAGACATCCTTAAAAACTTGAATGTTTGAAGATATTTTGAATTTTTCGATTTGTACCAATCAACTCAAAACATTAGACAACAGGTGATCAGAAACAGTGCCACCAGATACTCGGCTTGCGATTGGCGGCATTGCTGTTGCTGGCAAATTAAAAAAAAGCTCATTTGTGACGCAGGTCGCCAACCCGAGCGTGGACACTGCCGCGCGCAATCGGGGTGTCGTTTTGCCCCCCGCTTTCGACGAGGAGTGGGAGCAAAACGTCGGTTTTGTGCCCGGACCCCACGACAAACTCAGGTGGTCGATGGACATTAACAGGATACCGATAAGAGACGAAAAACACGCACACTTTGCCAAACTTCGAGGCCATGACATGAAGTAAGTGAATTTTCTCTGCAGATTTTACTCGACGCGCTCCACTAATGTTTTGTGTGTCGCACGATGTCCCGGATGTTCCAATAATGAATTGCGGTTGTCTGTGGCACAACATTTGTTAAAAGTGAAACTCGAAAGCGATACGAAGTCGTAGTGGAAACAGAAACACACAACACGATTCCATTTAGAACGTTGTTTTTTATGTTGTTTTTCCCATTGCTGGTCAGGCGTTCTAGCCCTTTCATTTATTTCGACCGAAAACCAAAAAGGCAGATGTTCCTAGTGGAACAGTTGGACAAAAATGATTGAATGTCACTGGTGATACCCGTGTAAGTTCTGTTTGACTAAGATTTTTTCGCCGCCCTCACCAAGTTCAGTTGACATCGAAAAATTGCCGAGAACAAATGATCGGTGTTTGAGAAGCAGCTGATGCTTGCAGCTCGAACCCTGTCTCGACGATACACGTTGCAGAAGACCACAAACAATTTTGTGTGAGTTTGCAAGCACCGGTACGTTCTGCTATAGTTAATGATGCAGTCGTTTTTCTAGTCGCAGAGAGGAAGACATGTGGACGATACTCTCGCAGAAAGGCAGTTACGGAGCAGGTTAAGATCGAGCCAGCGTTATGTGAGCCAGAAACACAAGTCAGCAGAGGCAGCTTATCCAAAGATTAATACAACGCTTGATGATACGTCAGAGAGTTCCTGTTGAAATAAATAAACATAGAAGGGCACCTACGTGGGTGATGTTGTCGAGTCGTTACGCAAACTTTTATTCGGCGCAGTTGCGCACGCAATGCAGATGACAAACCTCCAACTTTTGGATTTTTTTAATTGAAGAGCGAAATATTAAAGGAATCAGGGGCACTCCGACATAATAACCCCGAAAAAAACAGAACATGGTCTTCGTTTTTAGGCAGTGACGCATAAAAATTCGCCGAATTGTAGTATTTAAGTGGCAACAAGAGCTCCGCATTATCTATTTCACCGCTTTACAAATTTGCAAGAAAGTGATGTGCAGTTGGAACGAGAAACCCCCCTGCCAATGCACCCCCATGACGGACGGTGCGGTCTCGGTTGAGATGCTGCAAGTTGCTTCTGCCCGAAGGAAGTGAAGACATTGCTTTTAGCAGCAGATTCTGGGTGGTGGTGGGTCAGTGTGGACAAGATTTAGCCGAAGGCAAAATTTTTCGAAGGGAAGTATATGTATGGTTGCAAAGTTTGCAGATCGGCAGGTTTGATCGATCTTAAGACTTGGACGTATCTATTTGCTATCGCTACGTAAGTTTGTTTCCGCTAACACTTTATGAGAGTGATTGTATTGTTGTTTTTCTACTGCACATGCATGTTTTTCGTGGAATTTTCTTGAGTCATACCAACACTTCACTGGAAAAGAGAAGAAAGAATCGCTCGTGTCAGGTTACTGTCCGAAAGCTTCCGACAACAATTTTGGTTAAGTGCGATTGGGCGCACATCCATGGCTGTGACCGCAATTGACCCATCCAGCAACATATGCAGGAGTGTTTCATTGGCGATTTACTCTTTTGTTCGTTTTTTCACGTCATGTGTTATTAAGTTCGACTCATAACGTAAAACCAACCTACTTCGCGCAATCCAGTATTTCAAACGACGATTTCTGCTTTTCAGGCTTTTACACAAGGAGCACGCCTACTTGTGGAAACCGTCTCCGGTAAAGCCGTTAACTGAAGACGAGATGGCCACGCACTATTTCAAGATACCTCCACCTGAAGAAACTGAAGAAAAGGATAAGCCCGTTGCTGAGGTACTGTTCACTGCAGTAAAGCTAAGCGAACAGCTGCCTTGCAAAAGGCTTTTAGTCACCGCAGCTTGAATACCAAGCTTGCACGGATACACTTGCGCGTCGCGTCGTGAATCTCGCTTTTGGAAAATATCTTGATAGAATCTTCGCCGACGGACCCACAACCAAAAACAGTTTGAGCAGCTCGCTTGTCTGTGCTAGAACGCGCACAACCCTGTTTTCGTCACAATCGCAGCCGTATTGGCATTCAGCTAGAGCTCTTCCCGGGGAGATCAGGAAATTCGTGTTCATTCAGCCACAGCCAGTGGTATCTCACGAACTCAACGTGTGTTCTTTCGCTCACCGGGTGTTAAGCAATATTTCGGAGATCAGCATGTGGCAGCTGTAAGTGGTTTCCTATCGACATTTTTTCAATTGCAAATGCAGACATTCATTAAAAAACCGTCAGATCAAAAGAAACAACATCAGATTCTTTGATTTTATCGCGATTGCGCCATAAGCCTGCGTTTGTCCCGAGATTGTCGCTAAGCAACAGCCGGTGATGGAGCTGCAGTTCTGCAAAAACTGGAATATCTTTAGCTGCCAATATTCCCAAGTACCCTCTGACTCTGAGTGGTGACGTCTGACAGGGTTCCAGCGATACATCAAACGCAGTGACCTCTTCGGAACGGCAGAAAGAAGTTTTAAGTCCTGCAAGACAATAATGAATTCAAGCACGGGGAACTGATGGGCAGGTGGGGAATATTCTCCACCCCCGGCGGGCCCTGCAGCTGAAGCTGGCCTCAACGTATTCGTCCCACCCTTCCTTTGCACTCCCTGGGGCAGTGGTTCTCAAACTTTCATGAGCCGTGGCCCCCTTCAAAAGACTCCCAACATGTGGTGACACTTGGGTTATGCAACATCACGGCAAAGCTACCTAGTGAAGGCCTCTGTTCGTGCCCCCCAACGGGGGCCGATGGCACCGTTTCAAAAACTCTGCCCTGGGGGATAAGCAGTGCGGTCGACTGATGGGTATGGAAAAGTCATTTAAAATATTGACTGTATTCCTTGCTTGGTCTCACTTTGGAATTTTTTTTAAATCGATCAAACTCCCTCGTACAGGTTTTGTGACATACGCACATGCATGTATGGTTAGCGCTGAAGCGAAATAGGGCAATGTCAGCGAAAGTTCGCTCTTGACCGCAGACCTTGGCACGATAGCGGTGTTTTTCCCAATCAAGACACTCGCACACTGTGTTGCCGGTTGTCAGGTACTGAGCACGGCGATGACAAACATGTTTTGTCGCAAATGCGACAGAACAATGCATGACAACTCAAGGCAGAAAAACACACCTGACGCTGGGTATATGAAGGGATGTTGCCAGTGGGGAACTCGTGGTGCAAAGCCCTCCCCTTTGGGATTTAGCACTTTTGTGTAAGGATGCTATTTTTGGCATAATATGGGATTTGTTGGTGACATTTTCTAAAATTGTGCACAATTCCAATATCGGAACTGATGAAGACCTGTTTTCAGCCACTTGCTAAATCTTAAAATGAATTAAAGTAGTTCCTGGGGAGAATTCGTTTCTCTCGCCCTGCATTTCTGTGCGGTTTTTCACTGCAGCAGCTTGAAATTGCGTTTACGAATATGCCCCTTTCCGTCAAGAACTAAAACCTGACGCGCACGCATTCTTCAAGCACTTTTAAAATTTTGTTTACCAGGAGAAAGCAGAAGACGAAGCTCATCTGGAACGAAGCGAATATCGGGTGAAATTCGCCCCCCACCCGTCAACCCCACGTTTGCGCGAAATCTATCCCAGACACGCGTTTCACGGCTTCGTTCCGCTCGACAAGAACGGAAAGCCGGTGACGCGTGACGCAAGTATCGAGCTGGTCGGCATGACAACCGAGGCCGACATCAGCAAGTCGGATAGAAATGTTAACGGAGGGAGGCAGGATTTCAGTTCTCCTATGCCTCAGCAAGCTTCTGTCGAGCTTGTAAAGCAGCCCCTGGCTGTTGCTGAATAGGTTGTGGTTTTTCGTTTACCTCGCGTGTTTTCACACGTCATCCGACGATGCCATTGGGCTTCGGGTCGGAAACGCAATAGTTGCTGGTAATCAGGGGTGTACCGAGGTTGGATGGCGCCCGGGGCAAGAAGCAAGTTTGGCGCCCCCATGTTCGAACCTGATGTCTTTCGGAAGCAAATGTACTGTATTTGAAAATTTACTTGCGACATTGTTGGGACTTTTCGACGCCAGGGGCATTAACCCCCCTCCCCCTTGTTACGCCCCTACTGGTAATGAGGCTTCTACACACAGCGAATTTGGTGGAAACCAAGGGCCGAGAAAAGATTCGTCACTCACCTCGACAAAATGCGCTCCGTATCTTGTGTGATGTTATCACTGACGTGAATTATGTTGAACAGCGCTGTGTTTTTTGTGGACTTTGTTGACACAGCCCAGGTCAGGCTGGGGTTGAGCAAGGACTACGGGAAGTGGATGCAAAGTAGAAACGGGGAATGTCCAGAAGTTTGACTGGTCCATCCTAGTGCAACGTTTGTGCCGAAACATCCTGTAGCATTGTTATCTAAGCCGTGATGTGTCAATCGACGGGACTTGAGCTTAGGAATGTGTTTCACTGCACTACCAGCTATATGCAGACGACTTAAATAACGTTTGAATCTTGCTCAGACTTTGCGCAAATCAGCCCTACGTAGGAATATTTGATTCATTGTGTTACCTTATCGATGGTTCATTATGTTTGCTTGCTTGTTACGATTTAATGTTTAACTTTTTTTTGTAATAAACTTGCAAATGGAAAGCTGTTTCTAAAAACTACTTGTTCGGCGGTGTTACAGTTCTTATCTCAGCTACATGGGCGTCGGAAGGGGGAAAACAAGGGGGACAAGGCCCCCCATGGGTTTTGAAATTTGACATTTTCCCATCGATTTTTTTGCAAAAAAGGTTGTTTTCTTAGTTTCGGCGTGGGTAAAATGAAATTTAGCCACTTTTTGCCTCCACCACTTGTAAAAGTCGTTTTGGTTACCCCTGGAAAATCCGCTATTGGCCCTTTCCTGGAAAAAATCCTTTCGACGCCCATGCTCAGCTATTGCAACGACTCTTACAATTGTCCCAACCACCCGCACGTGTCAAAAAACGCAGATCTACTTGTCGTGTGTTGTTTACAAATAGAAAAATCCTCAACTATAAGTTCTAAAAATTTTAGTCGTTTGGACGGTCTTGTGCTTTGAAACAGCAGTCAGCTAATTATGGCTGTAGATGTCAGATATACAGCGCTCTGCTAGTTCTGGTGACACAGTGGCTTAACTGTATGGTTTTTTAATTCCCTCCTCACTAGATCAACATTTTGTCACCCCTAAAAGCTGCGCCCATGACCGGTGTTCACATTTACCCAATTTTCATAACTAGGGTGAGCGTAAGTCCGTAATTTTAGGGTCGTGTCGCAGAAAAGTAGACCAGGTTCAGGCAACAGAACAAAGCAAGGGGTTGCGAAAGGTAGCAGTGCAATTGACACTTGAAAATCCTCTTTCTTAATAGAACAGTCGTTGGACATTACAAAGAAAGATACGAGAAATTGTCGACTTTTTCAAACCTAGTCCCGTTCACGATTATATCTGCCTGAGGGCGGGAGTTGCTTGCGTATAATGTTGCTCTTAAACATGCTATAGTGTCTGCATTATATTCTACGCAATGCTGTATGGTCTATTCACTGTGTGAACCGTTATTTCGTTACAAAAAAACAAAACAAACTACTACAGGCGTGCAACCAGGAGGGTGCATTTGCTCCACCCGAAAAATTCAAAACATTGCATAGCAATTTTGACATTTGCAGAAACTTTCAAAAAATAAAGATGGAATTTTATATTGCAAACATTTTTAAGAAAAGTCTTATTTGAATTTTTCTTTGTCTGCCACACTAGAGACAGGACTGCACTAGTTGAATACGGAACCAGGTGTTTGTATTAGTCTACTAGTTTTTTTACTCTGTCCTGATGGTTCGATCTGCATCTTCATTAAAACTGAAAAGTTTTCACCTTCGGAAATGTTGCGAAGAGAACTTAATCTGTGGCCGTTTGCGAAAAAGCTGTATCACGGTTGAATAAGCACGACGACGTCATCGAATGAAAATTGCCCCCCCGAAATGAAGAGCTGGTTGCACCCCTTAACTACTACCCTACCAGTGCATCTTGTCAGATTCATCACAACAGCCTTTTTGGATTACAAGTTGTTTACAAATTTGCAACAAGGAAAGAAGTAAAAATATCTTGCGTAATCTCAGCAAGGAAGTTTCTAACATGGCTCTGTTAAACAGGGGGTAGGTTAACATTAACAAGGCTCTTGTAAACACAGTTGGATTCTGATTGGCTGAAAATAGGAAGCCCTGGGAAACGGGAAAAAAAGAGTATTTTCTGCTTGAGAAAGTGAGTATCCCTGTTCTGAAAGTTAACTCCCAACATATCCACCAAGCACCAACATGGGCGTTGGAAGGATTTTTCCATGGGTCAATACAGTTGATTTTTCCAGGGGTCGAAACTGATGAAATTTTCTAGTACCAACTCAAAACTAAGAGAAAAACATTTTTCTAATAAAAACTTAATAGGAACACACTACATTTCGAAATCCAGAGGGACAAAAGTCCCTTCCACCCACCTTTCCGACGCCCATGTCCACCAACTGTCGCAAATGCTCAATACGACCAAATGCTGGCATAAACTGACACTCTTTGGATAGAAAACATGAGGTTCCGTAAATGCAGCTAGTGGCATAAACATTTGAGAAACTGCACCAGAACCCGCATGGCTTGCCAAGCAGGCCCATAGCCCCGTTTTAAGGTTTGGGGGCAAAATACATTTCTAGGGGGGCATGATTTTTGTTGTATGCTTAAAACAGGGGTCGGCAACCTTTCCCTAGTCGCGGGCCAAAAACAAACTCGGCAAAGTCTGACGGGCCGTACTAAT
>JGI24159J19872_10010715_pt1 | contig 12032 bp, 7 predicted proteins | sample Ectturendosymbi4_FD_19872 | JGI IMG/M metagenome (IMG submission 19872) | reverse complement strand
ATTACATGGGGGACCTGATAGGAAGACGTTCAACGTTGACTGAAGTCACATGGTTAGTTGATTGCTTGTATGCCCGTTTTCCCCTCGAGCAACTACGCAACCATTCATCGTTACTTGGCTGAAAATTGTTTTCCAACGAGGTATCGTTTTCACTTTCAGGTTGTTACAGTTTTTGTGGCTTAACAATGTGGCGATTTGTTCTTGGCTAAACGGAAGCTGATACGCAAACGGGTGATTGTTGCAGTGTTGATGCACAAGCGTTTTTTGTTCTTTTTTGACCGTGTACTGGTTGTTGCAGTAGAAATTGTCAGTGGAAGAGTTTCTTGGTTCTAACTGTTTCTTTAAAATCATTTCTAAATAATTTCTTTAAATGGTTTGTGACCTAGGTGTCGATTTCCTGACGGTGCGCTCACACAGATCCTGGGATTTTTTTTCGCTGAGGCATTTTGGCCTCACAAACCTCCTGATGAGTAAGAGAGCTTCTCTTTTAGCACGACTAGGTTTTTCTGATCTTAAACACTAGGCTGTGAAAATTGTGGTTTGTTGTTGCAGCAAAATGTTGAGGTTGTTCAGAGAATCAACAAGCTGAAAACTATATGCAGCTTGGACTCTAATTTGTATCGCGATTTGTGGCTGTTCATGTTTCAAGCGTCCGAGAAAAACATTAGTATAGCGACGTTACTAGTGACACTCTGTTGTGGTGCGTTCCGAAATGCCTACAATTTCGAATTAGTGCCGTGTTTGTTACTCTGTTTTGTAAGATCGTGCCACTACTCGCCAATCAGGAAGTTTCTGCGGTGCATATAATCCCGTGTCGTCTCATACGTCACAGAAATGATTCAACAGGTTACGTGTGGGAGCACACTTACTATGTGACGTGATGGTAGTTTTGCTTCGCGTGTTGTTAGACTACAATAGGGGGGAGTTTGGAATTTTTGCTTGAGCTGGCGACAGAATTATTTCATTTCCTGGATCTTCATTGCATTGGTTGCAACTACAGTAGAAGCTTGGTGGTCGTTTAAGCGTGCGCCGCACACAAACCTCGTTCTGGTGTATCGCTAGCAATGCGACATCCTGAATTGCTCACTCAACGCCAATGCAGCAGTAGGTTCATTTTTGATACCGCAAAAGACCCTCCGAGAGCGACCAACTTCCGCTCATTCAAAATGCAATATTGGCATTCAGAGAAAACGAGTGTTGTGCCGCTGACTGTTGTTAAGACAGAAGAGGGTCTTTGCTCCCTGCCAAGCAGGGAATCACTGATTGTTGTCACACTGGTTTGCAACTTCCTCTTTGGCGCTATGAAACAGAAACCCTGTGGCCACAACATGTTTGGTAGAATATTTTAATACGTTTAACAGACGAAGACGTTTATAATTGATGCAGTTTCACAGAAACGGTTGCATTATTAGGATATAGCAGAGTGCGTGCACTGACTTCCGTTGTTCATAATCTAAAAAGGTGTTATTAAGGTATGAATTTTGTGTTCGCGATTAATGAGTCTGAGGTATTAGGAAAGTTAGTGCAGCATATTTCTTTCTGCGGCCGCTATTAGCTGTGATGTTCAGGGAGATGCTAACTACATTCTCGACACCTGGGTTTGTCGGGTGCCCGCACGTAATTGCGTCATCGTGACGTGGCTTGAAGAGATTTTTTTCGTACATTGCGCTGCGTCGGTAGATGGTTCGGCTACAGCTGGAAGATGAATGTACTGTAATACTACCGCTTAACGGTACTCGTTTTGTTAGCAGCTGAGCTGTTGCAAGAAGGTCTAACCAGCAGCTCGCTCAGGTTTTAGTTTGTCAAGACGTATCTAATGGGCGCTTGTGACAAAAATAGAAGTATATCAAGGCTGTTGCTGATACTTCAAACGGGGTAATTGAAACACAAAACCAGTGCGATTTGAATCTTTGTAAGATTGCTGTATTTCTTTGATCTTGTGCTATTGCTGACTTGTTACATGCTGGGCAATGGGTTGTTATAAGTATTAACATGATGGGTTATCAATAATGTCACTGCAAAACTTAGAGTGTATCGTAGTTCAGATATGCACCATGTGCCACACACCGTGCTGAATTGCCATTTTTCAAAGGAGCTTTAAACCCAACACTGTGCCTACGCACGTGCTGTCGAAATTGGCTTGATTTCATCAGTTGTTCAGGTAGCTCAGTTGAAAACGTCGATTACGTCACTGAAACTGTTTTCTGTTGCTCAGCTGCCACACACTGGAGCACGTTCTGAAGCTGTGGTTTTTCAACCTGGGGATTCGTTAACCTAGGAGGGCTCGTGAACCATTTTGGAGGGTCGCGAGTTGATATTGTATGTGCACAGCTGTACTGCATTTGCTTTATTCGAGTTTCAGATGGGGGGTCGTTGGGTCATAGTGGGTTGCTATAATGGGCCGCGGCACAAAAACGGTTGAAAACTGTTCTATAGCAGGGTCTCAAACTCAAAATGCTCCCAGGGCCAAATGAGGTCTTATGAGGGCCGCATTATGACGCTGACACAACAATGGCGGTATCTGAACCTTACTAGAAACATTGAAACGACTTTTACATGAACCTCACTAGAAACAGTCTTTTCATTTCATATCCTGCGAAAGGTACCGTGAGTTATAGGGAAATCATTTCTAGCCGTCTCCACGTTCGTTTAAAAGGAAATTAGTTATTCAAATGCTGGGGGAGCACTTTCAAACATTGGTGAATAAACCAATTAATTTACTGTAAATGTTCAATTCGAAAATTCCCAAAAACCATCGCGGGTCGCACAAAATGCACCTGGCCCGTGGGTCGCGTGTTTAAAGACCCCTGTTCTAACGCCTGTATGATGGTTGACAACGGAGAACTTCTTTCCATTTATTGCATCGTGCGCGTTGAGACACTTACAAACATCACTTTTTATCAATGATGATATTTGTCCAGGAACAGCCAGTTGTAATTGTCCTCGTAGCATTGAATTCGTCGAACAGGGAAACATGTGACCAAGTATTCGCGTTGCAGCCGGGTGTTAACGAATATCGTCTTCACACCTTGAGCCGAAAAGGTTGACTGCAGCCGTGGAGTCATTTCATGCTTTGAACTTTTGTTTTGCCGGGCTCATTGTTGGTGAATCTAGCTGCTCGAGAATTTTTTTACGAAATATTTTTGTAACCAAGGAAATAGCATTGGATTTTTGGCATATATAAGCCATTTTGGGCGGGCGAGCAGACCTTTCAGTGAGCGTTGCCCGAAAACAAAGCTGGCACGTGGTCCCGTATTTTGTGCTGGCAGAGCAGTTATAGATCTGGAAATGTCGCCAACAAGGTAAAATATTAATCAGAGTTCTTATTTAAATGATCAGGCAGTGTTTTTAGCGCTGTGTTTCCAGTATGAAATTTTGCTACTGTCTCGCTTCCTTCGGAAAAATAAGTAATAAGCTCCTAAACCTTCGGCAACTGAAGTTCGAAAACCAATAACAGAAACTATGCCCACCATTGTGTTAAAAACGCATCTTTTTCTCCCTCGAGCAGCTTATTTTGTTGGTATTGGCGGAGCTTCGTTGCTTGAACTGGCACATCTAACTAATGCTTCAATTGGCCAAGCATTACCCTAATTGCGATTTTGCGATTTACATATCCACATATCTCAAGATTTCGGTGGGAGAAGGTTGAGTGTGTAGGCGCTGCCACATTTCCTGTAATTGTAACCGACATGCTGCAAGCACAGGCTCTTTGTGACTGGCCACTGCGTGCATCGCTATAAATCCGCGCATGGATTGGTTTTCTGACTTATCGAGCTAGGTTGTTTTTAAGTGATAGTGCTTGCCGCTGTATACTCATCTGTCCCGCAATTCTGAAGTTCAGATATTGTATCACTGCCAGTATGCTGGTTCTACTTTCAGCGAGTAACATATTATGAGCAAGTATATGCGAAGCAGTTACGCTGCATTTGTGTTACGAAGCGGTTGCTTCTCAGTCTGTCAAGGTACTGCTTTCGTCAATTATTAGTTTTGCGTTCTCTTGAAGCAAAAAGGGCAAAACTAAGTTTTGTTGGCAAAGCTAAACCGAGAAATCTGCTTTGCAGCAGTTGTTGCTTCCGTTTTTATGGTTGATTGCTCGAAAGTTAGATCCCATTTTTCGCACTTCGGTAGAATAAAATTTTTAAGCATCCAAAGTCTAAACTAAACCGTACGTCTGTTAATATTCCGATTGTAGTCAAGCAAAATCTTTAAGATTTCGTGTGAAGAACGACTCCGCCTACTTGTCTGAATAATAGTTCGCAAGACAGCATGATGCATTTATGTGAAATTGAAGTTTCTACACTGGCTTGTTTTGTGTTTCTCACAATAGATTATAAGTAGCACACTGGAGTTAATGTGATTGCAACGGTTGACTGCTCTGGTCGCACTGCATGGCGACTCCGCCGCGAGGGGGAGCTCGAGTTCCTACCTCGGCAGAAACGTGCAACGCGATTTTTCGATCCCGTCGTAGGCTCAGCACTTCGTCGAACGTGACAAATGGCCTCAACCAGCGGATAACTGTGCGTTCTCCAGATCCAGACGGTCGTAACCCCGGACTGGTCGCCATCAAAAAGCATTTGCGCAAAGTCCGTTCTTTACCCGTTTTTGCGTCGGACTGCGCCCAAGAAGGCGACAGTTCGAAAAAAGCTGAAACACTAGATCGGACGCCTCTATCTAAACTGCGGCGGTTCTTTGAAGGAGGCAAGCCCAAGTCGCCCACACGTGGTTTTCGGCAACGCTCTTTCACTTCCCTTGGACCTAAACCGGAATCTTTACGATCCACTCTGCACGCAACGAACTCACTTCCTGCAAACGGCGAGGTCCTTGCGGTTGCTTGCGATACAGAAAGGAATTCACACAAAAAAGCATTTGCTGAAAAGCTGAGCCTGGTTGAGTTTGACCCGAAGGGTCTGGCAGCCACCCCTAGCGCTGCTGCAACTGAATTGCAAATGTCCCCGCGAGAGCCCTCCTCGGATGTCAGAGCAAGATCCCATCCTGCTTATTCGCGCACTTTCGTGTTGGATCTTCGGGTAAGATTCAAAATTGACTGTGATCTCAATGGTTTGAAATCCGATGTTGGCACGAGCTCCAACGGCGACCGAGATGACAGTGCTCCGATTCTAGCCACGTGTTCCCCGTCTTCGTGCATTCCCTCAAAAAGGTATAGTGCTTGTTTTCAGGGGTGGCGGAAATTTGTATGTTAAGCGCAACAGCCATTGCGTTACCGCCCGGAAATTAAGCCGTTTGTTGGTGGGCTTGCGCTCTTGGTTAATTGGTGGACAGCGACATGCGAGTAAGGTGCATCACGCTGGTGGCCACTTGTCTTGTAAATTTTTCTTTGTTTGTTCACGCCTGGTTGAACTCAAGAGACTCTTTTACGAGGTTTCTTGTTGAGAAGAGTTGAATACCACGTCGTCAAATCCATTTAGTTTTTCACGAATCAAGTTGTCGCATGTTGTTAGTTGTGTGATCAGCGTTCAGTTTTTTTTTTGCATTTACCCTTTTTTGGGTTTCTTCTCGAGACGCTGGAAATTGTTTTTTTAAAGTCTTGTCAATTGTTTGTACGACTAGGCTAAGAAACTATTTGAGCTTATTAATGACCGGCTAATGCAGTGATCAGTATCATGAAGCAATGATCATGGGTTGCACAATACTGAAAGTGCAAAGTTCAATGAAATGTAGCGGTGGCCACGCTGTTTTGGAATATGAGTGTATATATCGATCGCAACACGATTTTTTCTCTTAGGAATAGCAACGAAAAGGATTTGTTTTGTTGTTATTTTTTGCGTTGTATACTTTTTCGTTGTGATAAAGTAGGATTTGTTTTGGGTAGCATAAATTTCTTGAAACTGTCCCAAGACATATTTCGTAAAGAAGCGCTGAAACCTTGAAATGGAAACCAGGATTACTCTGAGGGTAAACATCAATCTAGGCTTTGCGGGTATCGCTCTTTTGCTAAACGTACCACGAAACTTTCTGTCTAGATTCTTGGATACAAAGCGTTTGCTTGAATGATGAGATAAATCAGCGAAGTTGCATCACTTGCGCTTGCTTTCTGGTATCAGCTCTTGCACGCTTAAATACCGGTCTTTTAAACGGCTTTGCTTAAACCGAATGTACTTGGGCGGAGCACAGGGAGCTGTCTACAATAACCTGCTGAAATCCGACGATTGTTGCGATAAACGTAATACTATATTATATTGTACGTCGGCGGTTCAGAGGCTGAAATACTCTGTCTTTGCAACTTCATGGGTTACACACTCCTTTGTTAATTTTATGTAGTTGGGTGCTGTCCATTTGGTATGCTATTGTTTAATTAAACGCTTGCTTGTAGATATCTTCATCCTGTACATATGAAAAAATGATCTTGTCCTAATGTTTTTTTCGGAACCTGACCCGCTGTATAGGTGCATGTGCAAATTTTGGGTTTTCTTTGCTACAACTAATATGCGAACTTTCAGAAACGGTAACACTGGAAATGAAATGGTTGGTACGTGTGCCTATTGGGGTTAAACCGAAATATAGACAGTTAATCTGTTTCATTAGCTTAGAAGTTACGAGTGTTTTTCCAGTCAACAAAATAATCCGTTTTGTATGCGCGTAAGAACTTCATTTTTTGTCTCACGTCCACGTTCGTTTTTTTGCACCAGGATAAAGTTTCGAGAAAGAAAGAACCGCCTGCGCGTTCAGAGCTGAGCATTTCTTTTATGAGAAAGGAGGTTTTGCTTGCCCTGAGATGTGGTCGCGGTCGTTTCTTACTTGTTGGCATGCTCTTCACGGCGATTCGTGCCAAACCTGCGGAGTAGCTTGTCGCGCATGAAACAGAGAGAACATACATGCACGAAGCAGGTTAAGTTGCCGGTCGAGCGCAAAGCAGCAGCTACCTTGCGCAGTTTGAAATTTATCCTGTGCCACAGCAAAGTTCGGAGGCTCGTCCAAAGTGACTGTTGTAGTACGTGTCAAGTCCACTCGCGCAGCATTGAGACTTGCCACTGTGTTCTTTGCAGCACAAGCGCTTTCGCCGTGTCGATTTAATTGCTGGGCAAGCGTCCCCCCTTGTCCCTGCCCTGAGCAAACAAGTGCAGGTTCTTGTGATTACCAGGCGCGAAAATATTCGCCGCTCGGGTTCGTGAACACGAGAAAAGATCGCGTGTCGTTTTAGCGCTTTGCTGGCTCGTTATGCGACGCGGCCCGCCTCCTTACGTCACATATTTGTCTAAGGTCCTGAGCGGCCCCATGCAGACGAACGGCGATTATGGTAAATTCGCGTTAGTTGACCGATCTTTTACCGGGCGCTGCGCTATTTGTGAATGCCACTCTCTGCCTTGCCACTTCCACCAGCTGCGCTCGTTGTTTTCCGGAGGATCAGTCAGCCGCGGCCGTTTTTTATGCGTTTGTTCGGCGAAACCGTATCCGCGAATCGGCAAAATTATTAAAACTCATTCGCGAAACAATCCTTTGGGGGGTCAACAAAAGGTTTGCGTATACTGCGATTAATAGATAGGTTGGTTTGCTCATTCAATAATTGCTTTTCCGCTGAAAGCTACAGTTTCGAAGAATTGGAAATGAAGTGTGGGATTGAGACACAGTTTACCTCTCCGAAGTATAATGTGTGTCACTGCCATTGAATCCAGGGCCGCAGACGAAACTTCGTGGCCAACTGACGAGAACACAAACGTAGAAACGGTGGCGTTTGTAGTTACGAGATGGATTCGAACTGTAGTTGCTTGACTTCCGTTCACATGCGGGCATTTTCAATATCACGGTGCTTTCAACTTTGAATGTACCCATAAAAAGCTGTTGACCCCCGTCTGTTCTGCAGCGGAGATTGGGCAACCGGGTTGTTTATAATCCACATTTGTGGTGTTCAGCGTTGATACTAATGAGCATTTTCGCTTACTTCAGACAGCATGGTAGAACGGTAAGTGTCGCTCACTTGCTGTGGTTGACTTCACAGGTCATGTATGCAAAACCTTGTGGTACAAAAGGTTTCGTAGTTTTCCTCGTATTGGAAATGCTCTCATTGTTAGAAGGTGATAGTGGTCAATAGGTAAGTTTCATGTGTAGCTACGACAATTATCAAATCTATTTTTTGAAGGTAATGCTAATTAAATATGGCAAAATATTCAAACATTCCACGTCCTATCTTGAAATAAATATCACAGGTATCTGCTTCTATTTTGAAGAGTTTAGTTTTTGTAAAGGTAAGTGGACATTGACGGGTTGGTTTGCCAAGTTGAGCTTTTTCCAGCGCAACACGTTTCACACAGATAGGCAGCCGGACAGGTTGTTGTGCGACCCCCTTTATCTCTACGCTTCGTAGTCTGGTCACAATCACAAAAAACAATTCTCGACCTACCTCTAAGCTTTTTCAAGATAGCCACCAAAGTTATCGTTGTGCCAAGCCAATTGCAAATTTTTCACTCGCAGATCTAGTTTTTGCACTGGCAAACGTAGGTTTTTGCGCAGTTAAAAAGATCACAGTGCAGTTTCAAAAATAAACGATCTGGCGTTAACACAATCAAACACAAATCTTTTCAAATTTCAGCTGGTTACGTTCATCACGTGACCGGGTTAGCTTTTTAGGTTTTGTCACGATAGGATTTCCCGGGGATGCAAAAATTGCGGTTCACAGTTGCCTACAAAATACGTAGAAACCAATTTTGTGTGATGGTCTCATGATTTAGTGTTTGCGTTACTTATGAGAGAGAATCATCACACATTGTACAGCGGTTTTGAAAAATATTCTACCAGCAACTCGAACCGGAACGCACTTTACGCTGCCGCATGAGTGTAGAAAGGCATTCTTCCGCGATTCTACCGTTCCTAGTGCAAAGCACGATGTTACAGATGACAATTTCTTGTTTTTTTTCCATCAATGCCAGTTGTGTCCTTCGTTGCATGTCAGCAGTTTCTTCTTCTTTTGAGCCAGTTCTTCCAACCACTGCTTGGCCGCACTAGATCTGGGGACAGGTGTTGAGCAGTCATTCGATTGTCTCATCGTCCAGAACCGTCAGGCCATGCAGTCCATGAGGAGGTCGATGGATTGGACATTGGAGGACAACATAGTCGACGGCTTGTTCTTCTGCGCCACGCTCACACACCACAGAGGAGGCCATACCCCATTTGTACGAGCAGGAGCGGAAAAGCTGAAACGCTTTACGAAAATTAGATATTGCTCAATGCTCAAGGTGGAACAGCAACTCCCCAAACGTGTTCCGCTTCTCCCAGCATTCTCTAACAAAATAGGGTGTGTCCTCCTCTGCAGCTTGAGTGATTCTTGGAGCTAGAGCTGGTGCTTGAAATCCAGCATCGCTTCTTCCAGCATCCTCTGATGTGCCTCCTGCAATTCAGCAGTTGTCTTCGCATGACAGCAGCATCACGGTGAACGAAGCGTGTGATGTTTGAGGTGCTTACAACTTCTGTACTGTTTTACCACAACAAGACGTTTCAGACACAAAGCTGTCCTGTACATCAGTTTGTGTGACTTCTTTTTTCTGAAAGAGTTGCATTTCGCCGCTCAGCACCCATACTCACACAGTTCCGAGTTCGTGACCGTCAACGCTAAGCGGTTTGAATGGAGACGCCATGCCTGTCTCCGAGGCGTCGTATTTCTTGTTTACTCCCTTGCTATTGGAATAGTTCTGTGAAACGAATACAAAGAAGAAACATTTCTCGAGGGTGTTCTGTATGAAATATGTTTGCATAGTACTCAATTCTTTTTAGTGCCCCGTCAGAGCTTCACGGCCTATTGTTACNAACATGGATAACTTTTATTTGCGGTGCGCGTCATGACATCGCCNCTCTGGCAACATTAAGCATTGAGCTTAAAGCCGCATAGGTGACGTCAGGCCATGTGCGCGCTACGGTTCGATATACTTGTGAGGGGTTTTATGCGGCAACAATTTTTCATGCTTTTGTCCTTCTCTGGGTTTTCTTTGCCACTTTCACGAGCGTCGTGTGTGGCGTTGAAATAGCGCCGCCTTTGTTGCCTGGCTTGACCCAGTGTTGCGCAGACAAGTTGTCTGCGTGACTTCTAATGTTTTGTGGAATAACTTTGGCAGTCGAGCCGCTAGTGTTCGGTTACTGCTTGGCACTAGACGAGATGAAAGTTCTGCTGATAAACCAGTGAAAGGTTTGATGGAATCTCGCCCAGACTGTTTTCTGACTGAATAACGTCCAGTGGTTGATGATCTGAGTGTAAGTGCCAATGATGGGAAAGCGACTGACTCTTTGTGGTCGGTGTATAACTTATGCCAGAATCCAATTCATGGATTTGTGGTAACATATTTTACTATACTGTGCATGTTAAACCCAAGAGTGAATAGTGCGAGAACCACAGAAAATCACCTGGACAAATATTATTAGTTGTGCTGACGAAAGCTATTCCATGTTCCGTTGGATTTAAGCAGATTCTTTAGGGCGTTTGTAGTGTTGTCTGTAGCTCCAATGAATTTTTACACGGTCCACGGATAGATTTGTGAGACCGAGTTAAAGCTGCTAGACGCTATGTTCGAAAATGCTACTCGAGCATAGAATTTACGGTTAACCGAATTGATTGCTCGCATTTACCTAAAAACATGTTGAGAACAGTCAGTCATAACAAAGCAGCTCCGCAATCAGTTGATGCTCCTGAAATTGTTTGGGTTGTTCGCTGAACAACTAGCTGTGGTCATCGTCCATCATGCAAACCCAACCTCCTAAACTATCTTTAACGTTGCTTGGTTTGCTTCAGAGTTTTCGCTCAAGACGTCAGCCGGTCTGCCATATAATTGGGAAGAAATTAAAAGCTGGGTTAAACATTTACTGACGCGATGAAAACCTTACCACGAAGATTTCCTAAACTTCTCTCTGCGTTTGGATTAATGGGAAGTGGTTTTGTTCGGGTTGCTGGCAGTAAGGTTTCCTCATTTTGGTTCGGGTTTGTCGCACAACCGTCAGGAAATAGTTCAAAAGTGTTTTTTAAAAAAGCTTGAGGTCCTTTACTTAAATGGCAAGGGAAAGCTCTCATCGGGAATTCCACCCACGTCAGGGTTTGCACGAGTCTTGCAAGTGTCGAGGAAAGACTTTTGCTGCAACTTGTTCTGCTGATATGTAGAGTTGCAACTGTGACAGTGACTAAGTCCGGTTACTGGGAGAGTGCCGAAGCACAGATTTTTCCCTATACCGGTATTTGTCTGTGTAGAATGAACAGTTACGTAGTTCAATAATCCGCTGCAAATTATGTGCATGTACTAGCCGTGGGTTAAGCTTGTAGTGACCCTCTCCTAAAATTTTGAGCCCATCGACATTTCTATTCACTTCACTACTTTTAAATAAACTGCAGAATTAGGTTGTCTTTCTGACATTGCTGAAAGTATCGGCAATGACGTGTATAGCAATATTAAGTACCATCCGTTGTCGCACCGAAACGCGTTGACAGCAACCTGAACATACACCTGCACCAAAAATCGACACCTGCTCGATACAGAAAAATGGATGTCCACACATTTCCTCGAGCGAATATGCTTCGTCGCTCGAGTGAAGTCATTTTTAACATGTACACCAGGTAAGTGGGTGATGGAATATGCTGTTTTTCAATCTGCGGAACTTTTGCTTGAACTACATCGGTTTCCGAGTCTTTTCGCTTTGTTGTATTTCACCTGCAGTGACAATTGTTCGTTGGTTATTGTCGTTTCTGCCCTAATCTGAGAAGCATCTATCACTTTTCATAGTTCTAAAGTTTAGACTACTGTCGTAGTGGTTCTTAAACTTTTTTGAGCGCGACCCTCACGACCCAAACCTCCAACATCGAAAAAATATATTTTTAATGTTAGCACTCTGCTATTTTTTCAGGTATGTATGAAATAGACAAGAGAAAGACAACCAGTCATAGTGCACAGTACTATTAAACAACGTTTACATTACGACAGTTCTTGATAAATTTGAAGTTTACGTACTTAGGAAGTGAAAATGTTTCAAACTACTACTATGAAAAATTAACTTAAATTCAGTGATTTTAAATTCCAAAAGTTTAATTCAAAAAGTTAAAAAAA
>JGI24159J19872_10010713_pt1 | contig 12033 bp, 12 predicted proteins | sample Ectturendosymbi4_FD_19872 | JGI IMG/M metagenome (IMG submission 19872) | reverse complement strand
TTAAGTCGGAGAGTCAGAAAGCATAAATGTATTTTTACTCGAAAAAGTCCATTTCACACAAAACGATCGCTGGGCGAAGTGCTGTTTTCGCTTTGATAGTTGACTTGTGCCACATCCCTGGGACTGATTCTCAGCAGATTCAAAGTTCACTGAAAAGGAAACTTGCCGGCGCACCTCTAACACTGTCTATATTTCACATAATTTTTTTCAGGGCTAGCAAAATATCTGCCGAAAACGTGATGGCTGTTGATCGCTATATGTGCACAGATATAGTCATTGTACAACGTTTTATCAACATGACATATCGCAGCCCGGGTGCTTTTTGAAGTAACCGCTTGAGTGCTTTAACATCAAAGGGTCTCCAGATACGGCTATTGTTTCCCTCTTGTGTGCTCTTGTAATCCCCAAGGGCTACAAGATAGGTCGCATGCTTTGTGCGTCGTTGCTTGCAATGTCAAGCGCATGCTCTTATCCCGCTATGATTTCCAGCCTGCAACGTTACAAACCTTAGAAATTCCATACAAACAATGTGGTGACAGCCGTATTCTGTGGATAAGGCTTGCTGACACTGCATGCAAGCAACAGCGAGCGACGTTTAGATGAAGACTTGTTGTTATTGCATTTCGTATGTGTTCCGCGTGTGCCGCAAAAGAGTTTGGGAAGCGCTACTGCTGAGCCTCCGGGCATTTATCTTTATCCTGAAGCTATAAATGAAAAATTGAAAAATGTAGACATCTTTGTCACAGGGTCGTCGCTAGCGGGGGGCAGGGGTGCCCGGCCCCCCTATTTGAAATATGTGCCGCCCCATTTCATGGTTGGTCCCCCCGGTTGCTGCATTCATCCGATATTGTATTTAGAAAATGTGGCCCCTCCGTATTTTTTGGCTCCCCTGCTGCGAAATCCTGGCGACAACCCTGCTTTGTAACCGTCCATTGCGGCACTAACGGTGTTGACGTGAGAGTTTGGTGAAACTTTAAAACTTTAAAATCATCACTGTCAAAATTTAAATTGCACAAACGTTTTGGTCCGCCTTGGTGCGAAAAAGTTGAGATATCTTTATGTAATGTTGTTTTCTTGGTTTCAGTCGCATCTTCTCGATCCACAGTGGTCCGTTTGATTCAAGCGGAAGCGGGAGTAGCAGCGCAACACCCAATCATGCTCGAAAGTATAGCGACGATGCTAAAGACACCAAGTGTGTACCTGTTGAATGCATCTCGTGTTATTGCATGCTAAGTCTTGCATTAAGTTCAGTTGCATGCGTTGGGTTTTAGTTCTATTGAAAACAGCAACACCTTTCACTGTCATGTCCCAGTAAATGGAACTATATAGAAGCAACATCGATTGAGTGTAATTTGAAACAATTAAACTTCTTAACACAAGCTAAAAACGACTGATTTTCGCTATAACCGGAAAAGGTACGAGGATCTTGTGTACGAATTTTAGGAAATATGCATAGGATCACAGTGGAAAAATATGATTTTCTAAGAACCAGCCTACCAAAAATCTTAGTTGTTTTGCATTGGTTTTGCAGTCAGTGTCACATGTTCATGCGGGATTACTTGCCAAGTTACTGAAACGGAAGGTTAGGAAAACCAAGAGTCAGAACCAGGCAGTTTGCTTTTCTGAGTGGTACATTGCTTTTCTGCCACGTAGTTTTAGACATTGTCTGCCACGTAGTTTGAGACATAAAAATCATTTGGCTCAAATACCCATGATATTCTGTCTATGAAACTCTGTAAATATGGCATTTGTGGTGCAGCCCTTTTATCCACATATTTTTGTACGACCGAAGACAGTTCATAATGCTTGGATAGCGTTGTTCAAACCGCAGTAACATAACATACTGCGTATCACTAGTTCGTTTCTTATTTTTGCTTCATTGATCTCCCCCTACCAGGGTCAGTATTGTTTCCTAATGGTACAGAATTGCTTTGTTCAGCACTTAACATGAAATCTCTTGAAGTGACTACCGAGGACCAATTTGAAAATGTTCATTAAGCGAGCATGTATCAAATGCATCCAGTCTGAACTTACCATATCGAAGCTGCTGATGTATCGTATTGTGATTTTGATAAAATCTTAAAAACTCGTGTTTGCATAAATTTAGTGAGGTCCGCAATAATACAGTGATGTTTACCTGATATTAACAGAATAACCTGAATGCTACTGTATATCACAAGGGCAATGTTTTCGAGATAACTGACCTACTTATTCCTTGGAATTAAATCTGACCTACTTATTCCTTGGAATTAAATCTCTTGACTTGTTGTTGAGCCTTCAAGGAATCATAGTCTTTATGTATGCTAGCGCATGCACGATACTTAAAATAGCTTCATTGTCTCACACAATGATTTCCCCCGGGTATTTGAAGTTTATAACCACCAGAGCGAAACAGGTGTCCTTCGTCCCCACTATCAATGATGTCAATCTCTTCCTCCATGGAATTGAAAGTATGGTATTAAATCCTGTCTGAAATGATACCCCTGTTATAGAACAGATTACGAAAATTTACGTACCGTTTGTGCTGGTCAGAACAAAGCAATGTAGGTCGGACTGCAACCGTAGTTGACGTGGACATATTTGCTGATAAACCAAGCCACACACTAAAGAAACATAACCTCTGTTTAGCGATGGTTAGATCAGTAACATTGAAAAATATAGGTTGATGAACCATGTTTATTTCAATACCGCAGGTAAGTATATCCCATGGTTGGGTCTGAGTTATATGGTAGATTAAACATGACAATAATTTGGGCATGTTATCAAAATAGATTGCTGTATCTATGTTAGATCACAAAACGTCTAAAAACTCATTTTGGTGTGGTTTAACGAATTTTTGATTAGCCAAACGCAGAAGAGTACAATGTCAGGGTTAATACCTTCATGATGCAGATATCCATGCATCACCGCATAAGAATTAGTTTTCAAAGCTTTGGCTGAAGGAAATTATATGCTCAAAGTAAATGAGGGTCAAGCATCAGTTATAAAATAGTTTTGTACTTTAATAGATTATTGTTAATATGGGTCAAACCAGATTTTTCTGACTGTTGCAAGTATATATGAAGTAGAAAACGTGTAGAACCGCTTTCCCAGTTTAACCCCAGGCTGAGCATGGTTGGAAAGTTTGATAACTTCACTAGGTTACGAATTAACTGCATGCAAGCTTTCTTACCTGAAAAAATACTGTGGCCTACTACGCCATCGCTGCTTTATCAGGCTAAAAGCCATTGATGGCTAAGGTAACTTAATGCAAAGTCACCATGCAACTATTTGGGAATAATGTAGAGCAGTGGTTCTCAATCTTTTTGCTGAACGGAGCCAATACCACACTTACAACTTCGTCAGAGGGCGCACTAAAGAAATTTAACACAAGTCAGTTGACACGTTTTGTTGTACTGCAGAACGAAGTCTGTTACACAAAACATTAGAGATTTTATTGGAAGACTGCTGAACGCCGCACAAAGGTTGCTTGAGAGCCGTATTCGGCCCTCAGAACAGTGGTTGAGAACCACTGATGTAGAGGCTCAAAGATCTGCGAAGACAGGAAGCAAAAAGTGAATAAAGCAGTTCGTGACTCATTAAATTATTCCGTCAAACGTCGCACACGCAAGAATGACGCATGCAGTTCGTTTACTTAGTTTAGCTAAGAATAACCCTATGTCAAGTAAGCATCAGTGCTTCCCGCAAAAAAACAAGATTTCATCGCGTGAGACGCATTAACATCGAGCGTGACAGTTGGTAAGGGCAATTGTGGAGATTGTAAAATGCGTTTTGCAATGAACTTTTACAATAACGACAGAAAGGGCGTAAACAAAGAATGGACTCTCCGGTGTGTTCGCCGCGATTTTCTTTGCGGTGCAAAATTCGGGTCGATGCATGACCTGTGCCATGTTCATCTACATGAGCACAGTCGCACTCCTACGAACCGGTTCGCAATAAGCTTGGACGTGTGCGTGACTTCGCGCTTCTACAAGACTAAACGAACGGGTTTCGTATCTAACCCTGCCGTTGACGGCCCAGTTTTACTCAGCGGAACAGCTCACCGGACTATGCCCAACTCGCCTGACCTTCCCGGTTGTAGGAAGTCGGAGCACAATTTCTTCCATTAGATTAACTCCTGTGTGCTGTTTTTCTTCATTTTTAATTGAATTAGTCCGCCGTATATTTATTTTTCCCTCGAACTGCTTTTTTACCCGCTCGAAGAGACCTATCAACGACGAATTCGGCCAGAGGTCCAAAATCCAGCCACCACCAGCATCTCCGCGTACTATTGCACTTGACTCTTTATTGACTAGTGCTGTAATATGTACTTCATGTGGCACAGCGTGAAAAAAATCTCAATGAATGCATGTCCATCGGTTTAAAACGGCAAGCAAACATTTATGTGCTGCGTCTAAGTGTTTGACCAATAGCGGTTGATGCTGTATCCTAATAACAAGAACGTTGTTCAGCACGGACACGTAAAACTTGTGTTGTCTCGTAATTTAGCTCTTGCGTAAGTGGCGTCATGGTAACGATTACGAAAATCGCTCCACAGTTTTTGTAACGCCTCTGCATGTGCATATAGTCAGGCTCACCTTGTCAGATGGTCACAAGCGCGATCATACCTCTTCGGTGCAAGATGCGCTGAAGCACAGTATTCAATCGTTTTCAAACCCTTATTTTCTCGGCGGCAACAGCAGCCTTTGGAAGTCGCGAAACATCACAGCCTTCATCATTCTCTGAGTTTTGCGATGTACTTTTTAGTATAATACTGCCATGTTGGGCTTCTGGGGTATATGTCCGTTGTAGTAGAGTGCAGTTTTGCATAAAGGGAAATGAATTTCTCAAACACGTTCTGCAGAATTAATTCACAAGTGGGCAAGTGAGATAGCTAACTTCGTTTACCTGTCTCCATTAGCAAACTTATGTACGTAATATAAGCTTGAGCTGTTTTACGATGAATTCAAAAAATACGCCAATGTTAATTTGCCTTTTAGCATTCCTCAAAATATTTTCACTGAGAACGTCGTTTTCGAGACTTGCATTGGAAAAGTCGTACACCGACCACTTATTCGTAACCAGCTTCCAGTACATCAACAACAACATGTTTCCTCCGTAGAAGGTCAAATATCAAAATGTAAACAACCCTTGTCTTTTCAGTGGTGGAGGCTCATCTGCTGCGAGCAAGTCGAATGGCCATGCTGTTGCGGTCGATTCCCAGTCCGATGAGGTAAGCTCTGCTTTCCATAATCATTAATTCGATGTTAGCTAGTTTGCTGGATTGATAAATTTTAAAACAAGAACTGTTGATAACATCTTGCTCGGCTAGACTACTATGGGTAGTAGTGAAACATTTTTCAGTGTCCACGATTCCTACACTTGTATCATAATGACGCCGGCTGGTAAAATAGTTTTTTCTTGTCCAAACGTGCAATTCAACAATTTTACGTAAACGTCAAAAAAATTATTGCATGTAGGGTTTGCCGACAGCTGAATTTTTGTGGAGCTCTAAACTTGCTCGACCGATTTCACAAAGTTTCGCCGACGACCGTCGTATTGCAAATTTTCTTATTCTAGTTGTTCTTTTTCATGTCGAAGTTTAGCCAAAACTTTCTCAAAACGGTTTGCGTTCTTTTGTCAACAAAAATTGCAATTGCTTTTTCCAACAGGAGCGGGTTATCAAAGTCATCGTCGTTCGCAACGTCTCGCCTTGTGTCGACGAGACACAGTTGGCCGATGTAAAAGAGATGAAGGTGATTATGCGACACGGTTTCTACGATGCAACTGCTACGTTTTACCAAGAAACAGAATCCGAAAATTTACTTTTTTTTAATTAACCTTCAAAGGCTTGATTCCGTTCAACGGGACTTCAAAGAACTTTACAAAATTGTTACAGTAGGTTGGTTCTTTATCTGCAGCTGAGCTCGAACGACCGCACTGGGACAGTGGTGCGCAACGCCCTGGCATTATTCAACATTGGAAAAGAGTCCGCCAACGCCTACTCACTTGTCCAGCTTCTTCCTGATGCAAGAGGTACCTCAAAACTTCGTCAATCCAAGCGTCTTGCACATTTAAAAAATCTTTTTAACTTATTCAACGAATTTGCCCAATCGGCCAAAGGGTTTCTTTGTCTGCGTGTCCGGGGGTCTTGGTCAAAATAGTGGCCGATTATTCCAGAAAAATATAGCCGGTTATATCGTTCTGGAAACGTTAGTTTAATTGAAACCCTCCTGTTGCTTGTATTATGATATGAAGCAACTGACGACCACTGACGAAGCACTTATGACTTAGTTTGCATTCCCTATTTTAGAAATTTCCCGGCTGGCGAAGATTTCGCTAAATGTTATGATGGTTGCTTAAAAGTTTCTCTTTCCAGCATTTATGAAAAATACGGCCTGCTCTGATGGTCTTCAAGAATTACAGCTTTATGTTTTTTTTTATAGAACTGTGCATTCCCGATTCTTCTAATGTTTTCTACGCGATGAACAGCTCGATGAAGGAATATCATTTTGCGTTACTGGAAGATGGCTCCCAAATAAAGCCTGTGATGTAAGTGCTTGAGCAAATGCTTGAAAGCGTGTCAATCTTACGTAAAAATTCCGTTGCTAAACATCGTATTTCCACAAAAAAAATACTGGTTTTCTTTAGCCCACAGTAAGTGCGTTTGAAATTAGGATACGTGGCATACGTGATAACACCTTTAACTTTAGACGTTCCAGTTCTCATAAACAAATTTGTAAAATACCATAGTAATCGAAAATATACTGTTCCGTCTACCAAGGACAAAAATGTCATAGTCATTGGCGGCATTTGACACAGAGAGTTAATGCATCCGACTTTTTACTATATTCTATCTGACGGTGGATGCAGATTCGAACCAGCCAGCCCTAGCGACTTTTTCACACTGCATAGCCCCGTGTGTGCTTTCAGAAACAAAGCTCTTTTTTTTCAGGCGACCTGCATCGTTGCAACTTAGCGCTCCGCCTCTGAAATCCAATAAAAAGCATCGTAAAACGGCGAGTATGTCATCAACCTCGCAAAATCTTACGTCGCCCATGCGAGGATTTTCCCGCTACCTGGCCATGGGAGGTCTGTCAATTGCCAGCGGCTCTTACTCTCCCGCTAAAGAGTCCCTGCGCCGAGAGGACATACCCCCTAACTTCCCCACAGAAAGAAGAGACGCCCTGATCACTGTGGACGACAGTGCCCTTATACTTGCCAAATATTCATCGAGCGGTCGTGTTGACAGAGAAGACTTCGATTCCAGTTGGAACCAGAAGATGTGGAAGATGATGCGAAAAGGGCAGAGACAAAACGATTCCGAAGCAGGTGAGATTTAATTTGTTATTGCTATGAATTAGTCGCGTAAACTCGTTAAGTGCAAACAGCATTCGGTAGGAATGTATTGAAAGAAACGAATGTTTACATATATTAAAGCAGGACGTGAACTCAAACGAACTAAAAACATTCAAAATATATTTCATAAGGTACCAGGCATGCGAAACTATGTTTTCAATATTGAGCAGTAGCGCAAAACGTCTCAATTAACTTGTGCATGTTCTGTGCGAGGCTTGGCAAGCAAAGAGTAATACTGTCCATGTTTTAGACGAGAGTTTGTAGAATTTCATGGCATTTGAAAAACAACTCTGTTCGCTGACTTGAATAAAACTGGTAAAAATCACGATATCGATTTGTATTATACGTAATGGGTGTTTTTTTGTTCATGCGTTTACGGTAAATTTTTACTTTTGTCCAGCTTTTGACAACTCAGACGACGAAGAGTCGAACAACATCCGCCCTCGTACGCATCGCATGCGTCGTGACCGGTTCCGGCACTCCGCTGTTTTACCTGAACAAGCAAACTTCGACTTCGCGCCAAGTTCCGAGTCAGCTTCAACGTACAGCCGAAGCTCGACCGCTTCGGAAGACAACGACGTGGTTGACGGGATGCGCTGCGACGCTCCTGAAGATGAAGCTTTTCCAGCCGCGCTTAAAAGTATGACGTTCCCACGCAACAGAAATGCTCCAACGCCTACCGTGGACAGAACGTGGACGCGCCGTGGCGCCGTGCGGAAGCACCAGAGCAGTCACCAATTCACGGCTGGAATCTACCGTCAGATCTCCGATCAAGAACTCGCTGCTAGGCTTGATTCTGATACGATGGTGCCAGAAAGCGGACCACAAGAACGCTTCAAGCGCCAAAATTCGCGATCTAAGTTCTATGTCGACATGCAGCAAGAAGGGGATTGCCTGGAAAGCAGTGGCAGCTCTCACTCCATGGAGCCAATCAAAGAAAGCAGCTTCGAAGCACCGTTGCTTTCTAAAACATGCGCGAGGTCGTCGAGTGACCCGTGTATATTGGACCTTGGAGCTCCGAGCCACGACGACGTTTTCGGCGATCCTGGGACTCCACATATTACAGTGCAATGTCCGTCGCCACAAAAGTCTGCTTTCAAGGCTATCCCGAATGCAGGCGTTGGCGGTGAAACTACACGTGGTGGCGCTGTCGGTCATAGCGACAGCAGCGCATGCAGTAATGCGGCCGAAGACCCCGGGCAAGATGAGTCTTCGCCTGTTGATGGGAGATCGCGATCCTCGACCGGTGAAAGTGAATTCGACACTTACTTATAGCTGCTCGCAGCCTCCTTGTCCTGCAATGCCGCAATTCTTTGTTATTTTTCGAATTTCGTCGACAGAAATTTTTTTGTCTTTTTGGTCGGTAAGATATTTTAAGCACGTACCATGCAGAAAATATTCGCAATCAAGAGCTCTTGCACAAGCATAAAGCAATTGTCCGTATGAAATAATGTTGGAAATTGTAGGTTAACGTACCTGGCAAAGATCGGCAAATTTAACTAATATTTCTAGGTTGACTTTCACGTGTTGCTTTTTTGTCTGTCAGAAAAAAGCAAGTGAAAATGGTGGAAATGAAGGAATATTTCCTGAATCCGCCTTATATGAATCGAAAACTTTTTTCGTTTGTAAAATGTGCCAATTTCCTATTGACAGTCGCAAGTGCAAAATGCTATAATCATAAGAAGATTTTTGAAGAGTTGCAGTACGACCGTTAATGGATGGATATCATCCCTCGTCGTGGACGATAACGTAAATTTACAGCTTCAGCACGCTTTGTCCAAACCAGAGTAGATTTTAAAAAACATGCTGGGCTGAATTTTCATTCAGATCTCTTTCATTTGCCGTCGGTCATTTGTTCCTTTTAATAGCTTTTTGCCAAGCGACAACCAGAATAATTTTTTACTTAAAATGTCACTTCCTGTGCGTTACTCATGAGCCTTCACTAAATCAAGACTAGTGATTCTGCTATCTGCACACCAGATGTTTCTGTCACCATGACGCATTCTTAGTTTCTTCTTGTTTTCTACTTTTTGTTTATTGACTCTCGCGTTGCAAATGCGTGGCTTGCGCCTGAGTTGTTAGTACAAGCGCGAGCTGTCTTCAAGTGCAATATATAGTGTGGAAATATTACACGAAATAAACAATCGTTTGAAAGGTGTGTGTTTTGTATCTCGAGGTAAAAATAGTAAAGGTGCTAGTTCGCTATATTATAAAGTTATTGCACGTTATAGAACAAAACTTGTCAATATACATGGGGTGGTCGCTACGGGGACCGGCTATAAATAGTGCCACCCAGTGTTGGTCTTTCGGACTCTCGCTGATATCAGTCCAATGCTCCACCTTATTTTTGTCGTCCCCATCCACCAAAACTTGACAACTCGCCTGCATTTACCAGTCCTGCTTTACCGTCTGCATGTCCGGCATCAAATGCACAGTCGTAACGACTGTGAGGGCATGGAGTCAACTACTCCCAATCAACTTTGAAAATCACGCCTTGTCGGACAGCTTTTTAGAAATAAAACTTTTCACTGTTCATCCCATTTGTCAATTGGAGGCGAAAAACTAAAAACCTCAAGAAAAAATTGTGCCAAATTGACATATGTTTGGTTTTGGCCTAAAAATAAAAAAAATGGATAAAACGGTTTGTGAGAAGAAATTGTCAGTTTTTGAGCAAACAAACTTTTTTACGTAGAAATCGGGAAGTTAGGTAAAAATCCAAGGATATTAGATAAAATATTAACATATTGAATAAAATATTACTTTCCGGGCAGAAATATTATCCATTGGGCAAAAAATGGTAGTTCTGCATTTTAAATAGGTCAAATATACAGAGGTATAACGAGGGGCATAATTCCCCGAGCGCCGAAACACCACGGGGGTGTCAAATCACTCCGGGGGGCGCCAAATGACTCCGAAGGGCGACGAAATCCCAACAATATAACATGTACTTGCTTCAATACAGTAAATTGGCTTCTGAAGGAACTCAGGTTCGGACATGGGGGTGCCAAACTTGTTTTCTTGCTCCGGCGCCAAACTTGTTTTCTTGCTCCGGCGCCATCTAACCTCGTTACGTCCCTGCAAACATATTCAGGCATTTGGTACAAGATTCCTATGTGTTGCTTCATACGCAAGCTGTTGGGCAAAACTCAAGTCAAAAATGTTAAAGTATTGGAAAAATTAACATTTGTTAGGCAGTAATGTTTCTTGTTGGACAGGAACGTTAGCTGTCGGGCAAAATAAATGGATGTTGGGCATTTAACATGAGCCAGAAATGTTCAAGTATTGAGTAAAACATAAATACGTAGGGCAAAACAACTAGTCTTTTCACAAAAAATGTCAATAAAAATGTTAAGGTATTAGACAAAATTGCTGTGTTAGGCAAAGACCGCTTGTTAGGCAGAAACACGTCCGGGCAAGATAAGTCATAAATGTTCAGGTATTGCATATAAAATCTATACGTCCAGCAGCCACAAACACAAACCGTCGAGCAAAACTGAAGTCTAAAATATTAATATCTTGTCCCAAAGAATGGAACAAAATTAACATTTTTCGGGAAAACAAGTACGCTCTTTGCTCAAAAACATTACTCTTGGACAAAAGAAATAGCTATTGGGCATTTAACATGTCGAAAACATTTTCAGGTTTTGGATAAAATGTTCATGTGTTGAGCAGAAACATTATTTGTCTGGCAAAATAATGGTAATGGGACATGCAACGCAAAATTGGCCAGATATTGGGTATAACATTCATATGTCCAGCCAAAAACATAACTTTTCAGGCAAAACATAAGTCGAAAATGCTAACGTACGAGGCAAAGTTTACTTTTTTCGGCAAGAGTAAACTTACTGGGCAGAAACATTGCCCACAAAAAACAACAGTTTTTGACAAAGCATATTTCTCGTTCTTCTTTCTAATACCTTGTGGTTTTTGAAACTAGTACAATCTGCCACAATCCTAGGTAATTCCATGTTATTGGTTTTATGGGCAGGCCCGTAATTAGGAGGGCGTAGGTGGGGCGAAGCCCTCCTAGAAATTTTTTCGCCCCCCTGAAAAAATGTGTTGGACGTAGTTTAAAAATATTGGACATAGTTAAAAAAATTTGGGCCCCTCTGGGAAAACTCTTCGCCCCTCCTGGGGTCCCAAGCTGGTTACGGGCCTGTTTATGGGTTGTTATTTTAGTTAAAGCTTCTCTTGTTGTGACATCGACATGAAGCGATCGAACAAATATTTTTTTTTATGGTCTGGTTTGGCTTGTCTGCTCAGATGCTAATTGAAAGAAATCGCGTGTAGAATAGGACTGACAAAAGATCCCTGATTTGAACCGAAACGTATCTTTGAAAAAAGCGTAACTTCTTCGAAACGGGGATTAACCCCACAAGCCCTTTGCCTAGTCTACTCATCTCTACGTATGAGAGCCATGGTGGCTTGCAAATGAGATTCGACGTAGTTTGGTGGCTGACAAATAAAATTTTGCAGACAGACGAGGCACATTTCATAAACATTATAAACACATAAAGTTATTACCACGAGTTAGACAAGAACGTGAGCTGCTACCGACGATTCGGAAGTTGCAGCAAAAAGAAAACGCTTGTAAAGAATTTTTTCTAATATTGGATCACCTTGAAAGCTCTGGAACAGTGCATGAAATGAGAGATATGGCAACAGTTAGTTCGTCAAAATCGGTGATGGCACACA
>JGI24159J19872_10010710_pt1 | contig 12036 bp, 14 predicted proteins | sample Ectturendosymbi4_FD_19872 | JGI IMG/M metagenome (IMG submission 19872) | reverse complement strand
TATTTGGGTGGTGGCAGACGGGATGACCAAAGTGTCTTTTCGCCGCCTCCCGGCCTTACTGTGTCTGTATTGTTAAGTGTACTTGCGTTGAGGTAAAAAAAATAAAATTGTTGTTGCTGTTGTATTCCACTATATGTGCTTGCTTGCTGGAATCAACTTGTTATTATGTCAAGGGAATTTGCGTGTGTGCATTTGACTGCTTGTGCTCAGATTATGTGCGGTGACCTCATTTTGCCATACAAGGTTTGGTCCAGCGGTGTGGACACCATGTTTTGTAAGTCAAATTTTTGTATTGCTGGCATATGGACTACGATGGCTGTTTCTGCTGTTGTGCCATCATGAAACCATTTTCTGCTGCTGCTGCTAATCAGAAGCCTCTTTGTAAATAAAAATTTGTGCTCCAGGAAATCTGTGAAACCGAATTATGAATAGGGTGTAAGCCAAACGCCTTGCTTCGGCTTGGAAACTTAAAATGTCAGGAAACTTTAGTCAGGAGTTAGAACAGTACTCTTACAATGACTAGGCTGCCGCATTGTCAGTAGTATTTGGGGAAACCAACAATTCTACATGCAAGATGACCTTCACAAACAATCTCTATGCTGGGCAACACCCCAAACCTCTACAATTGCATGACCAATGTTAAATGAAAGATTTAGTTTTAGAGACACCACAAACCACCTACAATTGATTGTATAAAGATTGTGTATTTTGCTTACTGTACAAAGATTGTGTATTTTGCTTACTGAAGAGATATCCTACACTGTAGTTTCAACATTTAAGCCTTTGTAGGGAATAAGCCATTTTTTATGATATTAACTTTGCAGATGCATTTTCTATACTTCCCTACTTAGCACATGATTTGATGTGTTGTGACATATTGTAGTATTATCACATCATTCAAAATTATTAAAATGTATTGATCTTTATGGCATTCATAAGCTACTCCAGAACAAAAATCACATGCTTTGATATAGAAGTGTCAACCTCAGCTGCTTTATGTAAAAGTAACCAAATTTGCCAAGCTTGAAACTCAGCATTGTTGTTATGTTTGCTGCTGAATTTCATGTTGTTTGTTTAGACATGTTGCAAATACTGTCCTTTATCTTTATTCTTAGAAGCTGAACTTCATGTAATATCTAAAAAAACATAAAAATATTGTCGCAACATTTACCAGCACAGAAAAACCTACAGTTGTTGTCATTGATCAAGCATTGAATGACTTCATGTCATTTCTCATTTCATTTGGCATACCAAATGTGAAATTTCTTGTTTCAGAGCATTCTTATAGCTTACTTAGTTAATAAGGTTTGTTTTGCCAGTGGTAGCCAAAGCCAGTTCTTTGAAAGGTGCCACTGAACAGTCCACAGTGCACATGGAAGTTAGAGTATGGTGACAAACTTTATCCAGTAATAACTTAAAATGTTTTGGCAATACTAACTTCATTAGGTTTTACTTGATGCAAATCAAAGCTCATGTGTGTTATAGAGACCAAAAAGGTATTTTAAGAACTCATGGAGTTGTTGCCTCATCTCATTAAATTTAATTCTGGTTAGCAAGTTCACTGAGTTTGTTCTTTTTTACCATAATTTGAAAATGCTGATCAAAAGTTGAGGCTTTCATGCAAAGTCATACACTTGTCTTTAGCTTTCATTTCTACTCTGTTCAGTTGTTCAACCTAGATTCATCAAACAAGTAATAATCTGCTGATAAATATTAACCACCAATTGCAAACTTGAGTTTTCAATTGGCATTTTCCAAGTTCAGAACCGCTGCATAACTACTTATAATGATATAATATTTTGGATGAATCAAGGTAAGTTTTTGTTTATACTGATTGTTTTCAATAAAAAATTCGTTTGCACTTTATCTTTCACCTGAATTAAATACATAATTTGAAATCATTAAAGCATTAACGTTTTTGTCAAGAATTTTCATATGTCCATCTAATTTTTTATTTGTGTTTTTGTGTCAGACACAGGGTCCATATCATACTAGTTAAAAGAATGTAAGAATGTAGAAATACTTATACAAAATGCACCACAAGCATTTTCTTGTGCTTTGTTTCAGTGCTTTTTCCTCTTTAGTATTTGCATGTGCCAACTGACATCTGCCTTTTAATGTGTTAGGACTAAGCATTTTTATATCCTTGTGTTCTTTAACTAAACCTTTTAATATGGACCATGTGACTGAGCCAAACACAAACAGCAGCTTGAACAAATATGCTGCCAGGTGTGACTTCTCATTTTCCTCTTTGATCATAGACCATGTCACTGTTAGAGTTAAACCTTTTGTACTTATGTTCATGCTTTATGCTGGTGAAATGAATTCTTTTTTTCATAGTCTGGTATTTCATGTGGTTTGCTTTGCTGAATATATAATAACTTGTGTGGCAATGTCTTTCATTAAAAACATTACAGAGCAAAAATATTTGTTATCTTTTGATGTTGGTTGTTTTTGGTAGAATTTTGCCATCAGCTATACATTCAACCATTAAAGCGATATTTAGCATTAAACAAGACATAATCATTGAAACATATATTTATTACTTCTGTTTAAATAAAATCACTGTGGTATTTATTTATGTCTCTACTTGCTTGACTGCTTATGTTGCAGTGTTTTGAGCGAGGTACTTGATCATGTATCTGACAAACTTATTTGGAGAAGTTCCTGAGAAGAACATCACTTTTGTGATTGACACATCTGGATCAATGTATGATGTCTTGTCATATGTGAAAGATCATATTACAGAACTCTTAATTGACAGAGCATATAATCGACCAGGCACAACATTCAATATTATTGAATTTAGTTCAGAGGTAAGTGCAACTTCTATAAAAAAAGATTTACAATTTACTTCAAAGATTTACAAACTGCTGTGACCCACTCTGACTTCACAAAATTTATATGAAGGTCACTAGTGTCCAATGATTAGGCTAAACATAATGCCCCAGTCCAGAGACAAAGGAATGGAACCTTCATTAATAGCTACTATAGTTTGTCCTCGAAACATCAGCAGTTTGTATTGTTACTGTACCAGTTGAGCGAAACGTTTTACGACATGAAAGAAGAGATTTTTTAGTCTTGTTTACTTAGAGCTTGCTTTTTCTGTCCGAATTTGGCTTTCTGTTGCATGTTCAAGGCCTTTGTCACAGTCCTGACTGTGAAAAACTAAAATCTACGTTTGGGAATTTAAGAGCTAGGTACAGTTCAGATGTAGATGGTAAGCAATTATCTGAGAACATTCTGCAGTAGATTGCAAAATGCAGTATCAAGTCGTGCAACTTCAAATTATCGCATCCTGAATACTTGACATTCATAGTTGAATATATCGATGAGACATTCATAGTTGAATATGTCAATGAAAGTGTAGATCCAAATCTTCAAATTGCTTTCCAAATAATACTCATGATGGTAGTTCTATTCCAAGCTGCGGGCAATCTTTCAGTAAACTGAAACTGATCTTTTCATGCCTACAACCTCAATGAGTCAAGACAGACTGTATGATCTAGCCTTGGTGAGTATGGTAAAGCACAAAATAGTGAAAACAGACTTTGAATGAATGAATGAATGAATGAATTTATTTGACAGCAGACACGAAGTCCATAGTATAAACATACAATCTCTACACAACACAGGTTGATAAAAATAAACAAAACGTAACATTTTACAACAGCATTGGAGGCTGAATCACATGGTTGCAGACACTTTCTTGACAGAACATTTTGCAGCAGCATTTGATGCAAATCGTAGATGATTTTGGTTTGATACAGGCACGAAAAGTGTTTTTAATAAGAATTTTGCGTTATTTAAATAAGAAAAGGCTGGGTGTGTTGATGTTTTGATGGAATTGTGTCTTTCAAACAAAAGTAATGCATAGCTGGCATTAACTAACTTATTAAACAGTTCTAATTAAATGTTTCATTTTGCAAAAAATTGTCTTCTGCAGTTGCAATATGTTGTGTGATTATTAGTTAGCTTCACAATTTGGTCTGCCAATAGTATGTATAAATTATGATAACATTATTATTTGAATGTTTTTGTATGTTTTATAATAAAAAAAACTTTGAATAGAAGTATTGAGAATTTATATTTCATTTGCCGAAAAGTTTAAAGCAAAAATATACACGTATTTTCTGTGTTAAACATTTATTTTCTTCATGGTTTATCTTTTGTAAAAGTTGTGCCTCTATCTAATATTTGCATTGTTACAAAGGGTGCACTTTTAAACTTTGCCATGGGCACTATTTTACATAAATGCGCTACTGTTCTAGATGAATTTACTTATTTCACCTACAGTTTTAACTTTACAATACTTGTGGTTTCAAGTTGAATTTTTGTGGCTGTTTAGTTTGTTCTTTCTTAACTCTTAACTGATCTGAACAATTTCTCAACGGAATTCAGTCACAACTCAGCATGTTCTACGCAACTGTATTTTTCATCCCAAAAACTTCATTACATTCGCCAATCTACCATCTAGCAACCAGACATGGGGCGATTACAGCACAAATGTAATCAATTATGGTTACTTGCCACCTGCTCGATTACGAATAAACAAAATCACAATGTAATCGATTACATTGAAAATAATCACGATTACAATCGCAATTACATTTGTCTTAAAACATCTTGAAAACGAAAACAAACCCTATTTGCATGGTTGAATGTATAAGTATCTTTTCAGACAACATATGATATGAATAAATGCAATAAATGAAATTACTAATCTGTAAGGATCAAGCACCGGAAAAATCACGTTAATTGTTTAATAAGATTTTCGTGCAATTGACAAACCAGTGGCGTAAGTAGAGGTGAGCTAGAGGGGAAACTTAACTGAAAGAACCATACAGGCCTCTCTAGGTGACCTACTAGTGAACACTTGGAAAAAAACTTGAGAAATAATGGTAAATCTGGGTGTGGATGGCTACACTAGAATCCCAAATCAACGAAAAATACTCTGAAAAATGCAAAAAGACGACAACCTATTCAAAACCAATTAAAAGAATATCAAAACCGAAATATAGTGGGGGCCTGGTTTTTACATTTAGCTGGCCAGGGGAGTCAAATCGCCTCTCTTACTCCACTGCAACAAACATTAAAATAATAATTAAACAAAAATGATCAATTTTTAAAATCCTTGTTACGGTTGATAAACATCAACGCTTCAAATATTTTATCAACCAAACGATATCAATCAGGCTTGAACATTCGTCCAGCAACGCTTAAAAATCATCTGTTAATAATTTCAAAATTGCTGACTATTTCTCCTAACTGTAGTTTATGATCGTCTGCAAGACAAGCCAGCATAGCATTATGCAGGTTTTAATTGGAAATGAAATGGACAGCGACGCCAATATAGCTGTTCATCTGTCACTTGGACCAAAAGTCAATGGTCAACAAAACCCTACCAGTTTTGCTGAGTTTTTTTTTACCAGTTTCGGGTGGATCACGGTTGACATGCTAGTCATCAGTGTTGTGGAAATGTGCTTTCGACTTGGATTAAACTAAAGTACCTCATTCCTTCAAAAAAAGTTAATTTACTGTATATAAATAGCTGTACAAATAATATACATAGCCTACTCCAACACTTACGTTCAGAAGTTCAATCTGAATATATATAAATAAAACCGACACCTCTCTTCATAATGTCCCGATATTCTGTTGCCAAAGTGTCAACCCGTTTTTGATGAAGCTCCTATTTTTGTTGATACATCTCGCTAGACTCACTACGTTACTTCTGGCAGTCAGCAGGAAGAGTACAGTAGTTGGAACAAAGCAAGAATTTGCCACAAACGCGTGTGCTTGCCGCTGGATTTAACACACACAGATAGGCCAATAGCCTCCCCTGAAATATAACCATAACAAATGATGATAAAGGAAGAAATTCAGCCACCAAATCCGCGGATCGGCGCACAGTGACATAGGTTGAAGATTTCCAAATTTAATCACGAAAGTAATCATCAATTACGATTAAATTGGCAATGTAATTGATTGCGATCATGATTTTATTTCATTTTTGGCCAATGCAATCAATTACGATTACTTAAAAAACTGTAATCGATTACGATTGACAATTACGATTACCCCATATCTGCTAGCAACTGCACGATGATGCTCATCAGCATCAACAGAAATATGCCAATCTATTTCATAAATAACCTCAACCTTGTCTTTGTACACTGTGTCTCACATGGAATCTATTAACAGCCAAGAATCAGACACTAAGATCTCATTAGATTATTTATTTTGCCTACTTAGTACTAGGTAGATATCATCAGCTCTTATTCACATAGAATCCTTATTCTTGTAACAGTTATTTTATGGTATGTTCACACATAAGAAAAGCACAGTTTAAAACTGGCGATCTATATGTCGAAGTATTATTACTTTTTTGGTTTGTCAGTTTATTGGAATTTTTTGACTAAGGTATTCAACTCCTTTGATGTACAAAAATTGACATAATATACGTGATTGTTTTTGCTTGTAGATTACACAATGGGCTGACCGAATGGTTGAATGTACTCCTGTTACTGTTAATGCTGCAACAAGGTGGCTTAGAGGAATTGAGACACAGTCAGGAAGTGATGCCTTGACTGCTTTGGAGATGGCATTTGATGAACCCAGATGTGATGCTGTATATTTGGCATGTAACATTTTTTACATAAGAGTTACAGTTTTTGTTTACTTTGCATTGTATTCAATTATGAAACGTTTTTGTTATGAAACATCACTGAAATGTTTTTATATGGAAGTGCTAGCTTGATGCTGTTGGCAAAGAAAAGATGAAATAAAGTGTAATATTTCTATTGCAAGTCACATTTAACATATGAAGACAAACTTTGTTGCATTGTAAATTGATTGCCTAATAATTATGAAAAAATAACAGTTAATGCAAGTTCTGTATGTACTTTACAAATTAATGACATATTGTCTACCAACTCTTTGGCATGGTGGTTATGGAATTTGTTAATGAGCTAGAAAGCTGGCAGTTTTTTGCACTTTTCCTGATTTTTCTACGGGTGTGTTAGGTACAGTTTTTTTTTTTCTGTGGCTGGTATTGAATGTTTACACATGTGCTGTATAGATTACTGATGGAATGCCTGATCATGAACCAAATGAAATTGTGTACAAAGTTTCCAAGGCAAATCATGGGAGACCAGTTCATTGCATTTCTGTGTCAGAAAGAGGACGGGATGTTCCCACCGCATCTAAACTATTTCTGGAACAACTGGCAATGAACACAAGAGGAAGTTTCCATATTGTTAGTCTCACCAATGTGGGAGATGTGAATAAGGTAAGAGATTGGTTGGACCTAAAGCTTGGTTGAAGCATCTTTCTCTCCAGTATGTTCACACAGAAGACATTTGGTTGAGTTTTATGGGAGATGGAAGTGTATCATAAGCTTTCACATCTATATAGTTTACATCAGGTGTGGCCAAACGTTTTGACCCAAGAGCCAAATTCGTGACTACCTGGCCATTGGAGGGCTTGATACAGTGTGATTTATGTGATCTATGCAAAATTAGGTTGTTAACATGTATTGTTGTACAATAATAATAATAATAAAATCACACCATTTGTTTACACTTTTATTTAATACAGGCAGCAGTCAATGCCGTTGCGCTGCTGTCCACATTCGGAAATGTAGTGCTTGAAAAAAAATGTTCAAGGTAGTCCTATTTGGTAGGCCAGATTAAACGTGGCAGCAGGCCATAGTTTGACCTCCCCTGGTTTGCATTAAACATTTTTAGTTTTCATTTGCTTAGATTAAGTAACACTTCATTACTGTGCCTGACCTGATTAGAAATGGTACAGGACAGCTGCTGTGCCTATATGACTGGCTAGATGTTTGTTTAAGAACGGCTCTATCGTGTTTTACCTAGTGTCACTTTCTTTGGAAAGATGGCAAATGACCCAAGCATTAAAACTTTTTGTTGCCTACTGTGGATGATGCACTTGAAAAGAATTATGTGTATAGGTCATACCAGTGTTCAATGCAACGTACACTCCTGTTGTTGGAACAAAGAAGTGTAGTGTAAATGCAACACTCACTCACAATCCATATTGCAATGTGTTGTCAACCATACCTTCAGAGCTTCCACCTTTTATTCCATTTTACAGGTATTTTGCATTCCTTGTGTTGTTTTTTGTTTGTCTTGCCAACAATCTAGGTGCAGTGGTTCTATAAAATTTTTAGTAGTTTTCTTCAATTAGCACCATCTGCTACTTTTTTATTATTAACGCTTACTTGAACATCACCTTTTTAATTTTTAAAAACTTATGCACCTGTTCGGCTCAGATACATGGTCCATATCACGGGGATTGGTCAAAAAAACACATGTATACAAAATTAATTAGTCACAACACATCACAGGGTAGGTGGTTGTTGGCACACATGGCCCATACTAAAGAGGAATAGACACTGAAACAACTCACCAGATAAGTTGTGGCTACTGAGGTAGGTTGATGAAGCAGAGCTGACTTTCACTGATAAATTTGATGCCGGAAGTTAGTGTTGAATCACATCATTAATTATTAGTGTTGAATCACATCATTAATTATTATCTGCGCTGATTATTACACAAGAAAAATTCGAAAGTTGGCCATCAAACGCCAAAGGCCCTTAACCTTTTAAAACATTGCCACCATTTTCTATTACGGTTAAATTACGTTTAAATTAAGACCTTATCTTTGGTCACTACCGCTCTGAAGTAATGTTGCATGTTTTCATTTTTTGTCTCGTTGTTGAATTTACTAAACTTGCGACTTATTGCGAAGAGTTTTTTGTCGAGATTTTATTGTGGAAATGAACTGAGTAGAATGCTAAAATTAACAGCGTAACTCGAATTTGTCTCACGGTGGTTTCAAGAAAAGCATCTCATATTTCACAATATACTAGTTTTCGAAGAAATTGACACTTGCGTGAACTCCAAATTTTTATCATTGTTTTGCATTCTTGCATATATACTATCGTTGTTGTTTTTGTTATTGTGCTCTCGAACAGGTACTACCCTCAGGTCCACACTCAAGTCATGAAGGAAGCGCTTGACCGCACCCCAGTGGCGAGTGTTGTTGCGCGTGGAACGAGAATTTTAGCAAGGCGAGATGAAGACGGATATTATTACGTGGCACACATTGCACAAGAAATAAGTGTGAGTATATAGGCCAGGGGTTCGCAAGTAGTGGGTCGCGACCCAAATTTGGGTCGCGAGACCTTCCACATCGGGTCGCGAAATAACTTAAAATTACATTTTAAACATGCCATTGTCATTAGACAGCATAAATGCAACCACTTGCTCTTATGTGCTAAGTTTCATACACTTTTGTGCAAGGAAATTGCTTCTGTCAACTGTAATCCCAAAATTTATAGTTATTCATAGAATTTTTTCCACAAAATTATATTCTCATGAAATGTTTGGATCGCGAGAATTTAGAACTATTTTTGAGGGTCGCGCCAAAAAGTATTTGCGGACCCCTGATATAGGCTATCGTCGTAATTTCATGTTTTCCGTAGATGGTGAGTTTCTTCAGAAAAAAATTCATTAAACCTGGGCTTGTTTGACCATTTTATGAGCTTCGTTGGGACTGATTTCGAACTCGATCTACATCTGCGTTATCCAAACATACGCTTACAAACACTTTTCATGTGTTTGCCTTTCCTTTGGAAGCGGTGCTCGTCTACCGTTACGAAAATCAGTTTCATGATAATTTGGTGATGACTGTTGAACAGATCCATGCTAAAAATGGCCTTATGGTTGACTTTGTGTAGGGTTGGTTTTATGTCCATGGCAATTTTTAAAGGTTCCAATGCAAGCTTTATTCTTTGAAAAGATTGCAGAACATAACCGTTTGCATGTGGGCGTCAAAACGTTTGGGCGTCAAAACGTAAACACATCCAGCACAAAAAAAATATCTGTTACAAAACCAATCTCTTTCAGTGTTGATGGATAGCACACTACGGTTGCGCAACAGCAGCTTCATAAATTTTTTTCCATGCACTTATTTGAGCTTGTTGTGATAGCCCATTGCCAAGCTGTGCCCTTCCAAATAGAGCTTCAGGCTTGCTAGATAAGTCTTTAAAAAACCAACGTATTTTCTGTTTTTTATTAAGTCAAAGTTCCAGCAATGTCGTGATTGCTGGATATTATTTTGTTTTTATTACTTCTAAGTACTAACCTTGACTGCCACTAGTCCACATATTTGACGTGCTTTACAGTTGGATCTGTTGAAGATAAAGGAGTGTTTATTTGAAGCGAATTTGACAGCAGCTACGATTTTTGTTCTTTTCTCTGCCTCAAACGCCTTTTTTTATATCAGTGCGACGTTCCTTTCATACAATTTCATGCAAAATCGATAAGCTTTGAACTGACACTAATACAGTATAGAAGACACCTTCACTGAAGTCGATGCCATTCGGACTTCGTGCGACGAGGGTTATAAAGTTAAATTGAGTTTGCTACAAATCGATGCGTGAATGTAACTTTGGGAACTTCCGGATTCAGTCAACGCAGTAAAGACTTTTCCACCGACAATTACGGGAATAGATGCTTTTACCAGGTCTCCAGGACAAGCAGCCGTCGCTACGCACAAGTACGGAGTTGCCGATGCCGAGAAGGTCGAGAGCTTACCACTGTAGTTAGACCCAAGTCTGGATCGACAGGCCCGTGAAAAATGACCTCTTTTTACACGAATAACAAACAACGTCTCGAGCAGGGCAGCGGTCACGTTCATGATAAGCTTTAGCACAAAAAGAGCACTTACGTGACTTAGGAACCGTGCATGACGAACTAGAACCACGTTGCGTTCCATTGTCGTATATATTATCTCCTGGAGTAACTGCGGCAGCAGCAGACATACCTTTTTCATGAGAAATAAGCAGCGGAATGCTCCAAAGCCATATCGATCGAGTTGGCTATATCGAAAGCCTGATACAGCGTTAGCTCATTATTCTCCAACAGACGCTGGCGAATTTCGTGAGATTTCAAACCGTTGATAAAAGCATCACGAACAAGCTCATTTCTGTAAACCTCAGCAGTAACATCTTGAAAGTTGCAACCTTTGCTTAAAACAAGCAATTCATTCAAAAAGGTCTGTAATGACTCTTCAGGATTTTGCTTCCTCATAGCCAAAGCGTGCCTCGCGAAAATCGCATTCGGAGACTTTTACATAAACTCTTGAGTTTTGAGAGCGCCGTCTCATAGTCAGCACAGTCTTCAATCATCTCATACACATCTGCACTTATGTAAGCAAAGAGCATCCGCAGCTTATCCGGAACATCTGCATCTTGAGCCCTTGCAATCTGATCACAATTCTGGGCAAAGTCCGTAAATACTCGCAACCAGTGTTTAAACTGCTTCGCTGCTTTCGGAGAAGACGGGTCGACATCAAACCTCGTCGGTTTCATTAATTCATTCAGACTTGCCGCCATCATGTATAAGACCGTTTAATTGAACTGACACTATTCCAGTATAGAAGACTTTATTCGAAGTCTAAACGGTCTTAGAACAGAACTATATGCAACGAACAAATACGTTGGCGAACAAGCCGACTCATGCCTTACACAACTGTTTGATATGGTGGTTTGTTGTTGGCGCTTTATAACTACCATGGTCTTGTAGCGCCACGACTGAGTTTGTACAATTTCTGGTTTCATTTTTGCTCGGCTTGTTTTTATGTTCTGCGTGAGTTTCCTGCAGCTCTTCCGCACACCGTGCGCCTGGTGAGAAGGCCGCAGTACCAATTTACAAGGTCTTGGTACCTTACACAATTGCCGAATAACAAATGCCACGATTCAAATTAAAACAGCGGCGGACGCAAAGCCAAGAGTCGCGCCTTGAGCAAAGGCACGTGATTAATTATTACTCCAATATGCAGGGTTGCCAAATGTGTTTTGTAAAAATATCGGCCATTTTGTTAACAGCGCCAGATCTGAGCTTTGTCGTAATTCGTAAGCAGCACAGGGAAAAGAGAGACAATCAGTATTGTTAAGCCACAATTAATAATTTGCCCGTATTTTGACTGATTCGTTACATTTCGGTG
>JGI24159J19872_10010709_pt1 | contig 12036 bp, 7 predicted proteins | sample Ectturendosymbi4_FD_19872 | JGI IMG/M metagenome (IMG submission 19872) | reverse complement strand
TTCGTTTGCCTCGAAATCCTCGTATTGCAGCAAGGGTGCTCCTAAAAAGGGCAAATCTGAGCTTTGTCCTTACGTATGTTATGACAGATCCATACAGCTCCCTGCGTTTTTCAGCTATTTTTTCTGCCAGTCTTTTGTTTACCCTGCGTTTTTCAGCTAGGCTTAACCAAATTGTTTGAAATAAAATGGTTTACAGATTAAGCAATAACTAGGCATAGGTCATCACTCTAATCTATCGCTGATATGTCAAGGCTGCTACTGCATGATGATTTTTTAATGCTTTTGTGGTTTTGAAGATGCTGTGGTTGAGAATCTCTTTACTGTTTTACGGGTGCATATGTAAAATTTTGAATGTTAAATTAGTAGTCAAATATTACAATGAATGCAATGGTTAGGGTGAAAAGAAAACTGTAAGACCTTGAAGTACATGTTTCAACTTCTGTATTTAAGTGAAAGTAAAAGAAAACATTAAACTTTTTTTTCAGAAAAGATTTGCGGTAACTAGCTTTTTTATGTTATTTCATACATTTCATTTGGTTTGCTGCTAGCCTACTTGTAAATTGTCAGTATGTTTAAAAATAGACTTGAACTTGTTGAAAATTTGATGCAAATTATGTGAAAGTACCAGTAGCATACGTTTGAAGTTTGTTTTTGACTTTTTTAAACATTTTGTATGTCTATTTTTTTTATTATATTCTATGTTTTTTCAAGGTAAATTCTAGGGTTTTTCTTCATAACAGACAAGGCACTACTGTTCGTGACCATTTTTGAAAAATTTAGCCATTTTTGAAATGCGTTTTTTTTCACTGTAAAATAACATTGGCATTAAATATTTTGTCTTTTTGTATTTTTTGGACGGACTTCATGTTACTGTTGGTGTTGCGGTGATGCGGTTGTTCACTTTTTCAAACAAAACTCTTATTGCTTTGAATTGTGGTACTACAGTAGTAATGATTTATCACTTAGCCTTTGAAGGCAGTCAGTACATTTTTTGCTAGTGTTTCAGTCAGTGATAGTCATGTGATTAGCATTTGCATTGTTGGTTAGATTTTACTGTTAAGTTTCTTATCACTCTTGCAGCAACACTGCTGCAGTACTTCCATATTACTACTTGTATTGCTTTGAAGTGTGTAGTATTTACTTAGCCCTTGCAGTCAGTAGATTTTCTATAGTTAGGTCTGACCTGTCATATGACTCAGTGTTTCCTCAAGTGTTTCTACCCCTTTGTTTGTCTATGTAGACTTCATGATGGTTTTCAGCATGTGATTATGAATGATCATTATCTTAATGCAGTTCTTGAACTTCATCTCTTATTCGTATATTTGGAGCATAAGATCAAGAGAATTCAGCTTGCATTGTGATTGGATTTAGAAGATAATTTTTCAAACTGTTTTTAACACAAATAGATCGGTTTTAATAATAAGGTCAGACCACTAGTATGTGTAGAAATTCGACAAACCCTTTTCATGGAAAAAAAATTAAATAATAGTTGTATTTCTTAGTCTTACTCGGATGCTTCTACTAAATTTCAAGCAGATTCAACGAAATCTGACTGTTCACCATGCACTTTTCTTGCACCAACTATACGTTCATAGCGTTTGACCTGAAAAAACAAAATTCTTGTTTGCCCACAGAAACACTGCTAAAACTTGCTCCTAGGGCTTCGTTTTTTTGTGTGCTTGCTTTTCCTCCTGCAACTATCTTGTAATAGCGTGCCAACTTCTACAAATGTACCTTCTTCTTTTACCCATTTTTTTAGATTTATAAGAGACAGCCCACATGGGTGTTTGGCACTAGAAAGCGGATGAAGATTTGGTGCTCGTGTGACATCATACAGATATATGTGAACAGTATACTGAATCTACTAATAAGACAAGCTGTAAATTTTAGTGAATTAGATGAATGATTATCATGTATTTTATTTGAAAAAGCTGGACACAAATAATTTTGACATTTAACTCCTGTTATCAACAAAAATCATCAATTCATGTTTTTTACGTCATTTGCACCATCCGCTTACTACTGACTCTCTCACCCACATAATTAGCTGAAAAATGAGGTTGATTGGGGGCATGTAACTGGGGCTATGTCAAATGAAATCAGGTAGTGAATGGTTCGTATGATAGAGGATGGTTTTTGTAAAGGGTTGTTGGAATTGCAAAATGTTATTTAACACCTCCTCCACCGATTGTGCTAGAGAGCTGCTCAAGGGCTCATACGGATCGGACAGTCGTCTAGATCGCACGCAAAAAATTTTTTTGGTTGGGGTTGTGGATTTTTTGTGAGTGACGTCATAAGTGAAATAGTTTTTGAGCCATTTTGGCTCACGTTGCCGGGCCTAAGGCCCAACCGCTAAGCCAAAGTATTTCGCTGAAGTTTTCATTGGAAACTAGGCTCGAATCCAAGTCTTTTGAGCCTTTGATCAACTTTCTATTGTTTCGCGTTCAAAAGTTATGATCTTAAATAAACAAATTAATTATGGAATTAACTAATCAGTCAAAAAATTTTATTAACTTAGATCATAACTTTTGAAACCGAAACCCCAACAGGTCATCCAAAGTATCAAAAGACTCGGATTGTAGCTTAGTTTCCAATAAAAACTTCAGCGAAATACTACCATCTAACGGTTGGCGCCAAGGGACAGGTGAAGGTGGCCAAAAAATCCTCCACTTATGACATCACTCACAAAAAAACCCGCAACCCCCAACCAAAAATGTTTTTTAGAGTGTAAACTGCAAGACTTGCCGCATCTTTTGAAACTTCAACCAGGTCTGTAACCTGTACAGGAGTGGAGATATTCCCGTGCAAAGCCATGTGCGATCCAGTTGTTTTTTTGCGAACTGCTTGAATTAACCCGGACGTCAAAGTGTTACGTATTTATTGAGAAATAGCTAATTCAGTAACATTTTGGTGGTTACATCCAAATACTGGTGAACTGACCCTAATGTTATCTGGTTGTGAGTTTTACTAAGATTAAGAAAGACAAGTTGGACCACACAATTTTAAGTTCATGGCAGAAATTGCTGTTTCAGGGTCAAAACTTGCTTCTTTGACCAAACCAGATTTTCCATAAAGCGCAAGCAAGTATTTTGCTGAAGTTTTCACTGGAAACTAGGCTCGAGTCTGATTCTTTTGAGCCTTTGATCGACTTTCTAACATTTCTTGTTCAAGAGTTATGATCTAAAATAAACAAATTAATTACTTAACTAATTAGTCAAAAATTTTTATTACTTTAGATCATAACTTTTGAACCCGAAACCCCAGCATGTCATCCAGAGTATCAAAGACTCAGATTGTAGCCTAGTTTCCAACAAAAACTTCAGCAAAATACTACCATAAAACAGTTTGGGCCCATGGCCAGGTGAAGTGGGCCAAGGTGTCCTAAAAGCCTTCCACTTATGACATCACTTACAAAAAATCAGCACTCCCCAACCAAAAAATTTTTTTTGAGTGCAGACTAGAAGACTTGCATCTTTTGAGCCTTTGAACAGCTCTCTACCATTTTCGGTCCCCAAATTACGAGCACGCAAAGCCACGTGTGATCCGCTTGTTTTGGCGCAAGAATCCCCGAATCCTACCGGATGTCAAAATGTTAAAGTGGAGGTTTTGTTCCTGCATGACAATGCTGTCAAATTTACTGATGTTTGATCCATTCCAGTGTATGATCAGTTCATCGCTCAAATCTTTCTTGTTTGCAGAAGCTTTAGACCCAGCGGGCTTGATGCGTTTTTTCTAGAACATTGCCAATACTCCCAAATACAGATTCCAATGGATAGCTGCGAAGTATGTGGAGTATATGTTTCAGAACATACTCTGCTCCCAAATAAGATCAGATCTCGTGAACACACTGTGATACACATCTTTGTCAGATTGACAATTGCTAAGAGAATCGCAACGTCTATAGATGTTGACGCACAAATTTCTGACCCCTTCGCTGTGGTCTGGCAATTCAGCGATATACTAACATCTAATGGTTGGCGCCCAGGGTCAGGTGAAGTGGGCCAAGGTGGCCTAAAAGTTCTCCACTTATGATGTCACTCACAAAAAATCCGCACCCCTCACCCAAAAAATTTTTTTCGAGTGCAAGCTACAAAACTTGCCACGTCTTTTGAGCCTTTAACCGGGTCTCCTGCGCTTACATTACCGGACAAAGCCACATGCGTTTCGGTGTTTTTTTCTCGAAAATCCCCGAAAGCGGCTGGACGCCAAAGTGTTAAGCTGAACTTGAACTAGTTTTGGCTTTGCAAAGAAGCTGAACTTGGAACTAGTTTTGGCTTTGCTGTTCATTTTTTTTGTCATTTTGTGATTATATATATAAAATAAACGTAGAAACATTGTATCAAGTTAGGTTTGTAATTGTTTTGCAATTGCTGCTGACAAAGAGAGACTTGAAGTGGTTCACAGTAAACAACTGCAAAACGTTCCAAATTCGTGAAATGAAAAATAAGGGTAGATTTAAGTTCCATGTCAAAATAAAGCAAAACCTAGGGAATTAAGCAAATTATGTGTGGCACAGCGAAGATGAGGCAAAATGGCTTTGTTTAAATCCATGGCGTTTAACCAGGGGGGCGTGAGCCCTTATGTGCCCTACAACATAGAAAGTTTGATCAAAACATTTACCAATTAATACATTTGTTTTTTCAGGTAATTTAAAGTCAGGGGTTAAAACAAAGGACAATTAACGTATTTTTCAGACCACAAGGCACACTTGAAATCCTTTAATTTTCTCCTAACTTGAGAGTGCACCTTACGCAGTGCGCCTAATGTATGGAACTGGTTGTGCTTTCTCATCTACTGTAGAACCGCTTTTATGTGGTAAACAGTGCTATTCATTTAATTGCTAGTTACAATTTTTTTGTAAACAGACCATCGTCTTACAAACCAACAACAGTTGCAATGAGCAGAGTGTGTGGTGCTGAGAGTAGCTAGCTGCTAGCACATACTACAGGTCTTATTATTCCACAAGGCTCCCGACTACATTGACACACACAGAATCAAACACGTGCAAAATTTGTATTCTATTCATGTCTAGAGGATTAGGCATGTTTGACAGATTAAACTCTCATATGCATGGCAATCTGAGGGAGTTTAATCTGCCTGATTAAACTCCCTCCTTGTGTGTTAACTGAGTTTTTCTTCCTTTAATGCGCCTTATAATCCAGTGCAACTTATGTATGGAAAAGGAACAGCTAGCATTCAATTTTTGAAACTGTGCCTTATGGTCCAAAAAATACAGTACTTATGCAAGGTTTATTGAAGTTCCAAAAACTGAGAGTTTCTCTCTTAGACAGCACTGTCAAGACATGAAAATAATAATTATTGTAACTAACGTTTCAACACAGGAAAAAATTGCTCTCAGGTTTTACTAATGTGTTATTGTGTCAACTCAGATGTGTCTGCCAATCATTGTTTATCTATTTCTAGCCCATTTCAGCAATATCTGGAATTGAAATTTAAGCATTTATAAACCTTTTCACCTTGGTACAAGAGTTGCGCAAATTCAGATTGTTGTGAGTTCAACTTAATTGCAACATAAGGAAAAAGGTCATTATTATGTTCATTTGTAATTAAGTATAAAGTGCTTGACAAAAAAAATTTCAACAATTTTGCAGCGAAAGTCTATGTTCATGTGAAACCACATACAATGTATGAGTAAAGAAACAGTGATGCAATGATGAAACCTAGGACCCATTCTCACAAAAAGGTTTTTTTCTGATAAGAGTTCTGGAATTTGGCCTTGTGTAGATCTTCCCTTCTGCACGAGCAGTTTTTGTTGCCTTACAAGCTTTTTTGAACCACTCTTGATTTCTGCTGCATTATCATGCTTGCCCGATTGTTTTTTTAGCCACCTAGGTAAAATCTTTGTAAGTAAGATTATACTGTGTGGTAGTACAGACTTGAGATTGCTTTAGGCAAAGCTACATGCTCTACTAATGTATTATCTTCTTCATGATTGGCACAATCTTTTGGTGTTGTTTTCAGGAGCTTATTGGTTTTCAGAAGGTAACTGGCATTATATGAACATAATTAATGGCTACTGCTGAAACCCAAGCACCCTTGATTGTGGGCGGAGAACGGACCACAGGCAAAAATGTCAGAACGCAAAATGTTCTTGCTGCATCATCAATAGCTAACATTGTGAAGAGTTCTCTTGGCCCAGTTGGACTTGACAAAATGTTGGTAGATGATGTTGGTGATGTCACAGTGACAAATGATGGTGCTACAATCCTCAAATTACTTGATGTTGAGCATCCTGCTGCTAAGGTTCTGTGTGAACTTGCTGACCTGCAAGATCAGGAGGTTGGCGATGGAACCACATCTGTTGTTCTCATTGCTGCTGAGCTGCTAAAAAATGCTGACCAGCTTGCTCAGAGCAAAATTCACCCAACGTCTATCATCAGCGGATATCGGTTAGCATGCAAGGAAGCAGTTAAGTACATGAATGAGAACCTGACAATACCTGCAAGTGAGCTAACTAGAGATGTTGTAATTAACTGCGCGAAAACCTCAATGTCATCAAAGATTATTGGAGTTGATTCTGACGTTTTTGCTGCTATGGTTGTTGATGCTGCAAATGCTGTCAAGTTCGTTGACAGTAAAGGTGTTGCCAAATATCCAATCAAATCAGTGAACGTCTTGAAAGCTCACGGGAAAAGCGCAAAAGAAAGTGTCCTCGTGAATGGGTATGCCGTAAACTGCACTGTCGCCTCGCAAGCCATGCCAATGAAGGTTGTGGGCGCCAAGATAGCTTGCCTGGACTTTAACCTGCAAAAAACGAAAATGAAAATGGGCGTGCACATCATCGTCGACAACCCCGAGAACCTTGAAGCGATGCGCAGGCGAGAGATCGACATTACGAAAGAAAGGATATCGAAGATTGTGGCCGCCGGCGCCAACGTGATCCTCACCACCGGCGGAATAGACGACCTCAACTTGAAGTACTTCGTCGAAGTGGGCGCGATGGCTGTGCGCCGGGTCTTGAAGCGAGACTTGAAGAGAGTGGCCAAAGCGACCGGCGCCACGCTCTGCTCCACCCTGGCCAACCTGGAAGGGGAGGAGACGTTCGACGCCAGCATGCTGGGCCACGCCGACGAAGTTGCGCAGGAGCGGGTATGCGACGACGAGCTGATCTTCATCAAAGGCACCAAAGCTCGTTCCGCTGCGTCGATCATCATCCGCGGCCCGACTGACGTGGCCTGTGACGAAATGGAGAGGTCGCTGCACGACGCCCTGTGCGTGGTCAAGCGGGTGCTCGAGTCCAAGAGCGTGGTGCCCGGCGGCGGGACGGTCGAGGCCGCGCTGTCCATCTTCCTCGAGAACTACGCGACGTCGGTGGCGTCGCGCGAGCAGCTCGCGATCGCTGAGTTCGCGCACTCGCTGCTGGTGATCCCGAAGACGCTGGCGATCAACGCCGCGCAGGACGCCACAGAGCTCGTTGCCAAGCTGCGCGCGTTCCACAACGAGGCGCAGAACAACCCCAAGCGTCAGGACCTGAAGTGGACCGGCCTGGACCTGATCACGGGCGCCGTGCGCGACAACAAAGCGGCGGGGGTGCTCGAGCCGACCCTGATCAAAAGCAAGAGCGTCAAGCTGGCCACCGAGGCGGCCATCACCATCCTGAGGATCGACGACTTGATCAAGCTCTACCCCGAGCAGAAGCAAGGGAAGTCGTACCAAGATGCGCTCATGTCCGGCGAGCTTGACGGGTGAACGTCGCCCACCCGCGCTGCTCAAGGGTATTGAAAATGTTCTGCATGAGGAGAATCGTTGCCCCTCTGTGCGTGTGTGAGTCTGTAGTGCATGCGTGGACTCGTGAGCCGATGTGTTTTAAGTATACTCTGGGCCGTTTGCTATGTAGGCGAACATTCCCTTACCCGACCTGGCCATGCGACGTCATCATGCAGGTGAAACCTGCACGGCGCTGTGAAGACTACTGGGTCGCTTGCTTTCGATTCGAATTGTCGTGAACGTCTGATTCTCGTTAGTTATTGTCATTAAATAAGTTGTCAGTCTCTGTTGATGCAAGGCTGTCACCATGTGGACAAGCCGAAGGAGCGATGACATGCAGTCATCCAGGACACTTCATGTTGTCAATACGAGACCTATTGGGAATATCATAACGCCAAAACTGCAGTAACTATTTTTGCCATTTAATTCGATTTCGGACAAGCAGTATTTTATATTTATGTCTACCTGTTCTGTTCACTGGTTGTTTAGGAGGTGGAATTGTAGCACCGCACTCCCCCCCAGATATGCCACCGATCTTACCACAAGTCACTTGTGCGTTCACTCCCGTCTACTGAAAACATGTATACCCAAAGGCGCAGAAGGGGTTTGGAGGGACTAACCCCCCCCTCTTGCAACTTCGCCAATATCTTCGTATAAGTTTTTTCACTAACGTTTCAGTCCAGGGTTGGATACATTACAAAGAGTAAAGGCAGAAGCATGAGCGAGCGTAGCGACACACTTGTTGTTTTTCAATTCAGGTAGTCGCGGATTTTCGACGTTTGCGAAATATAATGTTTTCTTCATTCCTGCGTTGTCAAACCAGCATCGACAACAGCAGCTTGGTATCAAGCTTCTCGCGCAGTTTTAATTGATCGCTGATAGAATAGCACTGTCCACTGACAGACGACGAGCAGCGTTTCGGCGAATTGCCAGGGCATGTAAAAGTAAATAGCATTGGAAACTTTGTGAGACATTCTCTGCGCGAACACGACTGGAAAGCTTTACTTCTAAGTAGCTGGTATACGGACGATTCTCTTGACAGTGCACATAGGCTTCCAGAAACGACGTTTACAAACGATGGCTTGAGATGTTTAGTCTGCAGCGAAATCCTTGCAGTGGCATTTCGCAAATGGTGCGTTCGTCAGCGGAACCAGGATTTGTGGGGTCCAGACACAGCGATGTTTCAATGCGGACAAATTACTGACATTTCTGTTTGCATTAAGGAAGCTCGGGATGGTCGTGTGCGTATTTTAAAATGCTGCTCAGTTTCAAAGAAAAATTTCTCTCGCAAGAGGTTGGCGCCCAAAGATTACATGCCCAGAGCCAAGAAGATAATTACCTGTTTTGCCAAACAAAGGATACAAACCGTTATGGCGTGGAAGGTTTTAAATGCGTCTAGTTTGTAAATTACCAGCATTGCTTCAAATTTGATACCAATCTTGTTACAAAAATTAAGAATTTCGCATTGCGATCTGTTTAGAAATCGTGCGAAAAGGAATTCCAAAGTTAAGTCCTCACTGATTATATCACGCAATCAATCAACCCTGCAGGGACCCAGTAGCTCCAGCATAAAATACGTTCCGTCGCAGCGCTGAGGTCCTTGGTATGTTGGCAGAATCAGCGAAAAAAATTGGAAAAAAGCATAAGGAGATAAGCATGTAAATGCCATCAGCTTGTCGCAGAGAGGTTTCATCCATTTCTTATTAGATTTCGAAAAAGTGAAGCAAGTAAACAGTTTGTATGCTTTCCGAGAAGCGGAAAAAATTATAAATCAAAACGAAGTTCGACTGCTACACGTATGCAAGGTCGTTGTCAGGGGCTTCCTTAACGCGGCTGCAGAAATTGCTGTCGCTTTCACAATGGTGGGATTGGTCACGATGATGGGGTTATAGAGCTACACTGAGACTGCGCTTGAATCCTGTGGAAATTACAATCATGGCTGTCGGAAGCGGGGCCAAGGCACCTCTCGGATTTTGAAATTTTATATTTACCAACTAAAATTTTAGCAAAAAAGGTAGTTCTCTTAGTTGCGAGTGGCAAAAACGAAACTGCATCACTGTTGGCCCCCTGCTAGGAAAATCCTTTTGGCTACACCTGAAAAAATCCAGTATTGCCCTCCTGGAAAAAATCCTTCCGACGCCCATGTCCACAATCGACTCCTTTAGAATATTCCACGTAATGTTTGTTAGGCCTACATCAGCTCAGACCCGTAGCCATGCAGGGCATTCGGGGGGCAATGTCCCTCCAAATTTATCACGCCCCCTCAAATTTTGTTATGTGCACAAAAATTTGTTTTGAACAGAAAATAAAATCAAAATCTTTCCCCCACAAAAATGTATTTTGCCTCCAAACCTGAAACCCTGGCTACGGGCCGGTGCCTGGATCAGCTGGCACATGCAAAACAAAGATAATAATTATCTTGTTTGCCAAACAACTTCAAAAGCAAATAGTAAAATACGTGGCAAACCTGAAGTCCTTCTCTGTATTAGCGCACGAGACTTGATAATGGTCACATTGAGCAGATCAGCTTACTCTGTCTTTGCGTTTTGTCAAAAACAACGAGATTCATGAAGAATTTCCATGTTTGGTGTCCCTTCCACCACTGCGGAAGCACCGGCGGATCGTATATTAACGAATTTGTCGCAACTTGGACTTAGCTTTAAATGTATTCCGGGGGCAAGGATGCGATGGAATCAGCGACATGAGCAGCAGTGGAGGATTTAAGGTTTGTATGAGGTCCCTGGCTGAAACTTAGAAAGGAGCCCTTTTCATGCAGCTTATACATACAAATATGAAACTGTCGTTAATAGGACAAAAGCTCTAGATTGGGGGCCCCTGCATGGTAGGGGCTCCTGGCTGTAGCCCAGTCTGTACCCCTTAACCCGCTACTGACGAGCAGAGTTGTGCAGGCAAGAGTACGCACCCTGCTGCCTTCAGCAATATCTAGATATTACTGCAGCCGTATGCTGAATTTCGTGGTCTCTGGCTGATCGCAACTACCCTCGATTCGATTCCATGGGTTTTGTTGCAAGCATTTTCGCGGTCTGCGCAGGCCGCATTTGTTCTGCGAAAGTTCTTTCAAACAGAAACGCCGACATCAAGTCACCTCTGTGTGCAATATTCGCTGCTAGATGGACACGATTCTGTTACCAAGTTTGTGGAACTGTTGCCAAGAATTTACAAAACTTTGGACAAACTTCAGACCAGTCGAACTGTGTAAGAAGAAGTGACACCAGAGCGTTGCAGTTGATGAATTCTACTTCAAACGCGCCGTTTTTGGTTTCTCTGCATGCCATTGAACACACTTCTTCAATTATATTACTTCAATCGAAAATTTACAAGAAATAAAATCTGGATTTCTTTGAAGAAAATGAACTTCTAGGCGGCGTGTTTTGCAGCATCAGTTCAAAACAGACCTGTTCTTTAACAAACCACTCATAATAGAACACTCGAAACAAACCACGTCCATAACAAAGTAACAGACCCTTTTATACCAGACTCGTTCAGACGTTCATAACAGACCACACCTTCCTGATAGACCCGCTATGCAGGGTGTAACAAGGTTAGGTGGCTCCCGGGGCAAGAAGCTAGTTTGGCGTCCGCGTCCCTATGTTCGAACCTGAGGTCTTTCGGAAGCAAATGTACTGCAATGAAGACAGCACTTGTGAAATTGTTGGGATTTTTCGGCGCTCCCATGGTGATTCGGCCCCCTGGAATTATGTCTCCTTTGCCCTCCTCGTTACGCCCCTGCTGCTACGAACTTGGTCGATTTTTGAATTTGCGGCAAACTGCAGCGCTTGAAGACCCAGTTTTAAGAAATTCCTGAATTCTTTTAATTTTTTAGGCTACAGTTTTAATCACTACGAACTATTTTTTAATAGCAACGGCTGTTCCTTTAAAACCAATGGTCTGCCAGAAAGCATCTTTGTTGTCAAAGTTCCGTGAACTTCGAGATGTTTCTAGAATGGCGTAACCTGCTGGTGGCTAAACTAATTTAAGCACAATGCACCTATCTGCATAGTAAGGCTTATGTATAGGCTACTGCCAAATCAGGTTGGTATGGGAAACAGATCACGTAGTTAAAATGGAACATCAACATTTCTTCCCCTTTACTGTAACCAATGCGGTAAGGCGAGGGGAAGTTCTGAGTCCATATAACTTGATGAACTCTCGAACATCTGGGTTCAGCCAGAGTGGGATGCACTGTGGGAAATATGGTTGTAAATCATCTAATGAACTTTAATTGTACAGATAAGAAACATCTGGAAGAAATAGAAAATTTTTATGCAGAGCTGACCAGTGCTCTGC
>JGI24159J19872_10010706_pt1 | contig 12038 bp, 7 predicted proteins | sample Ectturendosymbi4_FD_19872 | JGI IMG/M metagenome (IMG submission 19872) | reverse complement strand
GGGGGGGCCTCACTTACCCTTGCCACGGCACTGAGTGGAACCTTACCCATATCTTACCCGGCAACAAAAAGGCAGCCAACAGTATTTTACCAGCTACAGTTGATTTTTCACCAAATTGAGCGCTGTGAATTTTCGTTTTTGAGCGCTGTGAATTCACCAAATTGAGCGCTGTGAAAAGCAGGACTTCGTCTGCTCAAGACAACATAAGAAAATCGCAAAATTCACGCAGTGTACTCTAAAATTTCATGCAACTGCGTTCAGCAAAGCATTGCGGCGAGGTCCACTCAGCAAATACAAACGTGTTCGCTATATCAAAGGTATGGTCATTAGAAGTAGCAAATAATCTTAGTCGTCTGAGATTTTGTTCAGCTCTTGTGATAAGAAGTTAATACAATAAGTAAGAAGTGTCACTAATACACAGGTAAGTAATTAGATTTTGATTCCATGCCATCTTCTTCAAACTCTTTTCAGATTTAGTAAAGGAAATCGATTTGTTAGAAAGAGTTTTTTTTCTTACTTATTTTATTAACCTTATAGTAAACGAAATGATTTGTTAGAGAGGCTTAAGAGCCTGTTTTAATATATCAATCATGATAGCTAAAGGCGGGCCATTTACTGTGGGTAAAAAAACTGCTCATTCCTGCACTTACACAAATAATCAGCAGTTCTGGAGAAAAACCCAACAGAAGTAATGAAATGTCTTCCACTGAGTAATGACACTGTGTCACGCGGAAGCAATGCAAGACGACGTTGCAGAATTTTGAAATTTAAATAAATCAACAATTATGCGTCCATTTCGATGGAACCATAACATCCGACAGCGATGCATTATTATGGTTTATGTCAGATTTCTTGACACTGCTGGTCACAATATATCAGAGGAGTTGTTGTTTGCAAAGTACCATGTTACTGATACACGAGATCATGACGTGGTACAAACGTATTTTGAAAGAAAAAGCCATTCCAGGTAGTGTTCCATCAATGGTCGGTAAGTACCATAGTTTTTGTGCTTTGATGAAGCAGCAGGTGCTAGACATCCTTGCAGTGCATTGCATTACACGCCGCCACAATCTTATTGAAAAACAGCTTGGACTACCTCGATCATTATAACTTGCAGTGAAAGCAGGAACTAAGATCAAATTTCAATCATCTATTGAGAAACTTTTCCGTCAACCCAGTTTCATCTATATTTGCTTTTTACACTGTGTCTCCTTTCGCGAGTGTCACGAGTGGTCTGCGGAGTCAATTTTCGTTTGCTTGGGCCGGGGGACGACGCGTTTATTTTCGTAGTGAATGCTGCACTGGTGGCGAGTCATTGGAAGCACCGCGCGTGAGCCGTTCCCACCACCCACCCATCCATCAACGCCGACCATGAGGTTGGATAGGACGCAACCACCGTTTTTCAAATCTCCGGTACAACCCGACCGGGAATCGAACTCAGTCTACCAGCTCAACCGACTGTACCACTTAGCCAGTTTTTACTATTCCGCCTACTGTGCAAAGAAAATGATGAGACTTTTGAGCAGCTTTTGCTTCACATTGGTGTACTTTGGCTGTCAAAAAGTACCGTTGTAAAAAGGTTTTCTGAATTGTTTGCAGATTTTATGGAGTTCCTTTCAACAGTTAATTCAAATCTTAAAGAAAGTGATTGGACCTGTAGATGTGACATTTTTTACTTGACAGATTTTTTTGGGAAAATGAACGAAACCACGCTCAAACTTCAGGGAAAACATATAACCCTGGAACAATGCAAATGTATCATTCGCTGCTTTGCCAACAAATTACGGCTATGTCGTCGATGCACTGGACGAAGACAGTTTGACTGCTTTTCTCACTTAAAAGGAATTTCTAAGGTTGAATACATTTCGGATGAAAAAATCTACATTTACACTGACTATATTGGAAAGGCAGAAACTGACATCTCAGAGAGGTTTCGCCAAAGTAAGTGCAGATGTTGTGGAAATCTTGGTGGATCTACAAAGCAACGAAGAAGCTCGTGTCTTATTTTATACCCAAGGTTGGCTTGCTATGTGGTTAAAAATTAACGATCGGTAGCAACGCGTATGGGTAGAAGTAAAGCTGCTGATTTTGGTATTTGCAACAACTTACGCAGCAGAGCAAGGCTTCAGCCAGGTTCTACATATGCGCACTAAATGGCGAAACCGATCAGATTTAACAGCTAGTCGTACAATCCGTCTCAAGCTTACTTCTATCGAGCCTGATGTAATCAAGTTAGTTAAAAATCGTCAGGCCCAAAGATCACATTGAGTTTTTTTGCTATGTTTATGTGTTACTTGACAGATTTTTCTGACTCGTGAAATACCGGTGCTGGCATTATAGAAAGGGTATAAGAACATGACTTGCTTTTGTGTATTGACGTTTGAATAAAAGCATCTTAAACTGCAAAGAGTGTTTTGTTCCAATGTAATGAAAGCATAGCTTAATAGCCGTGTTTTCAAGACAAGTTAAGGGGGCGGTAAGACAATGCGTGACTGAATGTGGGCGATAACTGGAAAAAGGTGAGGAACGCTGCGCCACAGCAACATTTGTTTGCACGTGCTGCGATAGCAATATCAGCGTTTGTGAGTGAGCCCCAACAATAACGTAGGCTCGTTTCGAAACCATCGCATAACATCGAGTAGGGAAGCGTTTCCAGCGTCACACAGAAACGCACGGAAGTGCCGGTAGTGACACAGTTCCGCGCGAAAATGATGCAGAAGCGCTGAAAAAAGCGAGCTACCGTCAACACAGCAGATGCGGAAACGCTAACTGCAACGAGGCCTGCTGTGTAATGAACCGTTCTTGTAACCAGGTTGGGAATACGTTTCAGACATTGTTTTTTTTCTGATCTCGCTACGGATAACCAAAACAGTGTTAAAAACTAGCGTGCAGCATAGGATAGGGTATATCTTTTTTAATGCATTTTGTAGATATAATATATTGTTTGGGACACCAAAAGTCGCTTGTGAAATATGGTGGACCATCGTTTTTGGCCCGTTTCAAAAATTTTGTGAATTAATGATATAAGGCGCGTTTAAACTGTGGCGAATTCCTGAAAGGTTGCGTGGTTCAGCCAACAAAAATAGCCACTATCTTGGCCTACAAAAGATAACCACTTTTATGTGATACTCAACGACTGTCACAGAAAATCTGGACTATAAAACAAGTGAAGGCTTTTCAGCGCCCCCATATGTGACTTACCCCCAAAATGCCTGGCCTGAATTCACTGGTTTATATACAACAATTTACTTCAAGCACCTGTGGCAACAACCTCAGCACAGCAAAAATATTTCGCGAACTCACTCTTGAGTCTTGAGGTTGAAAAGGAAATTATTCGGTTTAACGTCTCGATGAATCACGTTGTAGCGGTGCACTTGTTCTAGAGCAGTCAGTAGCTGCTTTATGTATTCTCTGATGTCATCGATCGTAGCCAAGCTCACTAAATCCTGCCAATGACAACATGAGTTGAATACAAATTTCTAACATAATAATTTAGATATCTTATGTTTGTTTACTTTTTTAACACGTAGAACAATTGGCCACAAAAATATCCAGACATTAGTCCGTAGGAGTGTTCCACTAGTGCAGCATTTCTTAACCTTTTTCTACCTCAGCACCCCTTTTGGTCACGCCTAAGTAGTCCAGCACCCCCTACCATTGGCTAAAACCTGGTTACTATAAGGATAAAGACAAGTGCAGTACATCATATTCTCTTTACCTTTGACCGCCACATATGTGACCTTCCCCAGTACCCCCTGAAATTGATATCAGCACCCCAGGTTAAGAAACCCTGCACTAGTGAGACATCAACCGCCCTTAATCAATGTGCTGTTTTCAACCACAAAAACCTTCACTCACTGAAAACTTTGTGTGCGACGCATAAGGCATAATTATCACCACTTCTCCCTTTTGCCTTATGCAGCCTTCGATTCCAATCACATGGCTTCTACCCCTGCAATTAAACATTCGGGTTAAGAGAAAAACAAACAGTCGTCTAAACTTCCATAAGTCTATCACAATGTGGGTGGAACTGCTAAATAATAAGCATGGTCATGTAAGGTGTACCTCCAGTCCAGCCCTTGATAAGAATAATAGTTTTTACTATGTCAACATCAACCCAGTCCACATAAGCTCACAAAGAGCAACCAATTACAGTACTAAAATTTGCAGAGAAATGTTTCTTTTAGCGTTTTAGGGTAACAAATCACTTCAACTCGAAATTTTAATCAAACGTAATTTATAAAAACTTATTACTAATGTACTGGATGCATCAGTTATGAATGAATTAGTGCAGCATGTGATTGCATCACCAATACCATTGAATAAAAGAACTGACAAATATCATAAAATAAATACAAACGACTGTGGCTTTCTGCAAATCTCCTATCCCATACGTTGCAGCCTAATACTTGTAGACAGTTAAACAGCAACACTAATGTTCCGTGACGTAATGCTACAAAACAGGAATTGACAGCAACCCACCCAATTTGCTTTAAACACTTCACTTCATTTTCAATCCTTTTTGGATGTGACGTTGAAAAGATATGCTTCAGAGCAAAAAATGGACTCCTGCTCCCTAATTGTCTGAGGGTGGCCAAGTAAACTTTGCTGAAAGTACCTGCAATATTTAAACAATGACAGCACTTGCTAGTGAGTTAAAAGCCACAAAAAGTGCAAAATCAGTTAATGAATGAACATGCTTTTGATGTAGCCATAGAAAATAAGCTTCTGATAAACTTTGTAAAAACAATTGAAGTAAATTGAGACAGTGGCATATACTGTGGAACTAATTGTTTCACTGGAACCATTAGCGTCACAAGTGTCATTCGTAAGGATACCTGCAGATTGTGGTATCTGTAATAAGTACCATGACTAAACTGCTAGCAACACATAAACACAAGCACCATGTATTAAATGAAGTTTAACATTCACAATAAACATACCTGAACCAACTTGTCTAACTATGTTGAAATGTTTAAGAACATCAGGAACAGTTGAAAATAATTTTTTGAATGGATTCTTTCTCTTTCTTGTTGGAGAAATTGCATTTCTTTTTTTGTGCTGTACCTCATCATCACATTGGGATACACAGCTACTACGCATCTGAAAATTGAGGTCTTCGCCATGCAAATAAAGTAAACAATTGTACATTTCTGAAAATACATACACCTCATCAAAACATTCCCTATTTTGCAGTTTACTGAATTGTCTTTAATAAATTTGCTTTATTTACCCTTTTTCATAAGGCACACTGAGTTAATTTAGTTTCAAGGTGTTGTTTGTTAAGCCAGGTTATGACTCAGGATACACAATAAATCTTTAGTTAATCTATTTTCAATGTAAAATATTCGGTGTAATGCTTTGAAACATGGAGAGGCAGTTTGATCAAACACTTGACTTGAATAACACCTTGAATTTCAGCATCATTATCTTATTTGCAATATTATTTTACTAATAATGTATTACATCATATCCTGAACAGATACCCTTCCATAGCCTTGGGACACAGCATGGGCATTGCCCACCCTACCTTTTTGGGGGCAATGGAGGCAGAGGTGTATTTTCACAAAAATATCATAAATAATTTCATGGCTTATCAATACCGAATTGAAACAAATTTATTTATTGCAGTTATCTGCGCATCGAGAAAATTCAGAAAGGTTTTCTATAATTTCCGACTCTTGTTATCATTTTTGAGGTCAACATTGTTGCTTACACAGAAACATGCGTAATTGGTAAAAATTGTTTTTTTTGTATGTTTCCATTGCCCTTAACTCTTTTACTGCCCTCCTTGCCCTATCGCTGCTCCAGCCAACGTCCCTGCCTTGTATCCTTTACCCTATCCTATTCCTAAAACCCTTTTCTGACAATTGCATAAAAGGAAAGTAGCATCAAATTACAGCTTGTATCTTAAACACACATAAAAACTATGAGGAAAAATCATGCAGAAATGAGATGACTGCTCTGAAACTTCCTAGCAGGTTCTGTATAACAGGCAGTATACAAGAAACTGTTGTAATAGAATGTTTAATATGTCTCACATGAACAAAGAAACATTATTACACTTATTATATTATAAACTTTAAGGAAAGCAGACAATCATACACCCAAATTTTCACAATATCTTCCAACTTGTTTTTGCAAGTAAAAATCACTGTCATGGGAAAATAACAACCAAACCAGATTGTAACAACACACACAAGGTGTAAAATAAACATTTTATATATAATCTTCAAACTTGAATGTCAAAATTTTTGCACACCTTTTATCTTCACATTTAATGGCAAAATCAGACCAGATTCATTAATCTTCTCCACTGAAAATTCCATAAATTTCCTTTGACCAGCTATGCTTGAGAATAACTATAAGACACACATACCCTACACATACTAGCAACAGTACTAAGAAAAGAATGTGGACAGCAATTTCACATTTAAGTCATTTTATTGCATGCTTTAAACAAAAGCACTCGCCATATCTATAAAAAAAACTATGAAATTGCCTTGACATTAAAAGAAAACGTCTATTTTGGTAATATGTAGATGTAGGACATTTCATAAGCTTTGTTAAATATGTTTTAGTCTTCAAAGGATAGGATGAGCATGCTAATCTTGGGAGTGCAACAGCTTGCATGCAGGGGTGTACCGAGGTTAGATGGTGCCCAGGGCAAGAAACAAGTCTGGTGCTCCTATGTTTGATCCTAAGGTCTTTTGGGAATAAATGTACTTATTGAAGAAAGTACTTGCAACATTGTTGGGCTTTTCGGCACCTGGGACATTGTGCACCCCTGTTCCCCCTCATTACACCCCTGCTTGCATGCACACCAGGTTAAAATGAGCAGAAACTTCATTTCACGCAAAACATGATTCCTTTACAAGAAAATGAAGGTTTGAATGAAAAAAGGCTTTTAATTGCTGTCCGAATTACTTTTTCTCAATCTCCATTGTTCACCTATATTTTTCATTAAACAAGTTCTGGATCAGAATCACAGACCATGTTGTCCTAAAACATTCAGAAATCATCATGTTAATACCTGTGGGTTGCCTGTAGTGTTTCTTATTATTAAATGCTATATTTATTTGAGTGGACAACTAGGAATATACCCAAAGAATAAACTACAATAACTAGATACTTTATAAAAAATCATTACTTTATTCTAGCGTTTCTTAACCTTTTTCTACCTCAGCACCCCTTTTGGTCATGCCTAAGCAGTCCAGCACCCCCTACCATTGGCTAAAACCTGGTTACTTTGAGGATAAACAAAAGACAAGTGCAGCACATCATATTCCTTTTGCCGCCACATATGTGACCTTCCCCAGCACCCCTGAAATTGATATCAGCACTCCATGGGGTTGCTAGCACCCCAGGTTAAGAAACCCTGCTTTATTCTATGCTCAAGCTACTTTGTTCAAGAACAATGTAATTGTGAGTGAATCAGATTTCTCCTCAAGCAGCACAACTGATAGGTATAACTTTTAATCTTTATATCAAACTGGACAAAAGTCTTAGCAAGCAAATTCTAACACGCATTAGCCCCACATAACATGGAACTTCATAATGAGCCAACCTTATTTAGTAGCCTTAATAACACCATGCTGCATTTAATTAATGTGACAAAATCATATTTGCGACCTGTTTTCCTATCATTTAATTTCTGATGAAATCAACTTTACTTTTCAAAAAAAACAAACTATATAGTTATTCTCAAATACCATAATTAGTTTTCACAAGGATAAGGATCGTGCGCTTCTTCATAACAGCTTGACTTTCTTTTCAGCTATACAAGCAAGGTGTTGATTTAAGTGAATTTATTTAGGAAAAACATGTCATTTTCAAGCTCTCCACTCTCCAACTATATTTTCAAGAACTGAACACATCATCTTAGATTATCTAATTTTATAAACGTTAACAATAGAATGATATCAGACTAGTGAAAACCCTGACTTTAACCAATGAAATTGAAATAACAATCATGGAGTTTTTTAAGATGTCTATGATTTATGTTAATAGTAGCACTTCACAAATCAAATCTTTCCATCACGAAAAAAACACCAATTGATATTTCAGGCTATAGTACCATTAGAAAAGATAAAAAAGGATTTTACCATAAGTAGAATGACAAGCAGTGTTACGAGCATGCAGGTTCAATCAATTTAAAAGTTACCCATTAAAAAAAAAGTGACTGTTTGAAAGTTGTTGAAGTTACAAAGAGTAAAGGTAAGAAAAAAGTCAGCAATAGCTTTTTACAATACAGAATATTATAAGCAGGTTTACCCAGCATAGTTATGCACAAGGTTAGGTATAGAGCAGTGTTTCTCAACCTTTTTGCTCATGGAGCCCTATGCAATGATCTAAGTGTCTATCCTACTTTTTGCAATAAACCAGATGAGTAGAAATGTCACAACTATGTTTGTTGAAACCCCAGGAAGCCGCTCATGGATCCCTGAGGTTCCGTGGAACCCTGGTTGAAAAACAATGGTATAGAGAATTGTAAGTTGCACTTGCAGCCATACCTATTATTGCAATGCTGGAAGTATGCCTCCAACTGTTGTCAAGAAAGCAACAGCAAGCCACCTTTTCTATAGTGCTTGGTCATGTTTATTTTGCTGACACAGGCAAAAGCTCTACTGCATAGAATTTAGCCATTTAAACCCATTTGGAACTGCATCCACTTTTCTTCAGATATAACACTGAGAGTGAGTTCCTGACATTATTGGCACGCCAAATGTAGTCGAGGGGATGCATCTATGGCTGCCGTGTAAATGCTTGTCGTTCACCATCCATTGCTGCTTTTGCTTTCCTACGTGGCAGCACTTTTTATGTACTTTTTTAAAGTATCTATAACTTTTTCTGTTTAAGGTTTGGGTTTACGGTTAGCTTTAGCTTTAGGGTTTTGCTTTGGGGTTTAGGGTTTTAATCATCTGACAAGGACGATGTGCTTATCCAAGCACATCGCCCTTGTTACGTGACCATTTCTGACAGCAAAATAAAGCCTGCCTTTTACATACAGTAAAATCAAGCCTATCTAATTAATTTAATGTCTGTAATACTAATAACTTAGAAAATTATATCAAACGTGTGCACCCTAATTATTGCATTTAATGAGGCAAGTATTATGGGTTATAGGCAAACATCAGCTGCATATAAACATTACAAAAAACAAACAAAATAAAAAAACAAGCACAATAAAAAAGGCATTGGCTACAGAACTGCCTGTGGATCTTCATATTTGAAACCTTATTAGACCACCACCTGCAACGTGACAGTAATGCATGACAAGAGTGCAGTAGGCTTGGTAGAAACATACTAAATGTAAAAGGCAAACCCTGAACTTAAAACCTAACACTAATGCTAACCCTAACCCCTAAACATCAACATTGGAAAAAAGTAAAGAAAAATTGGTCCCATGAATTGAAATGTGCAAGCACTACTACCAAAATGAAAAGTTGCCAAGGTGAGAGCCAAGCCAAAAACCATTGGGTTGGCACAGCAGATGTAAACATTATTACTGCTATGCTACCATATGATGGTGCCGCTTGAGTGACAAACTCGGCGCTTTATTCAAACTGCGTCATGCGAGGCGGTTCCATAGCCACTTCCATAAAGAATGTACAGAACTGAGAACAAAACCATAAAAAAGATATTCATAATGACATTAGTCATTCACGTAAAAGGTGATGGAGAGCCAGCAATGTATGAAGAGTTGAGAAACAACATGCAGATGGTCTGGAGAAGTGAGTCATGCACAGTATTATAGGTTGTAAAAGTAACAATGGAGTTTATGAAGTGGAAAGCCATGCAGAAACCATCTTGACATTATTATATAATATGGTGCACATGACACTGGCAAAGAACAAATTTTAGTGCACATTTCAACACCTAAGCCAAATTCTACACTATAATAGGAAGTGACTACAGATACGCCTGGCCTGACACAATTCAAATAGGGTCAGTTTGTCATTCAAACAAATGGCGTGGATCTCGTAGCCTAACAGTTATATGCATTATTATGGCTGCTAGTGTTATGCCAATGGTTTTCGGTTCGACTCTCACCTTGCTGACTTTCGTTTTTTTTTCTTTACTTTTTTTCAGGCTTACATGTTACCTTCAGGGGTTAGTGTTAGGTTAGCTTAGGGTTAGGTTGGCATTAGGTTAGGGTTAGGGCTACGGTTAGGGTTTATCTTTTACATTTAGTTCGTTTCTACCAAGCCTACTTCACTCTCGACTCTGGTCATGCGTTACTGTTACATCACAGCAGGTGGCGTATGAATAAGTTTTCAAATTTCAAGATCCACAGGCGTGTCTGTAGCCACTGCCATTATTAAATCTGGGTGCACCGTTTTGCTGGCTTTCATTCTAACCTAAACCCTACCCGCTGTCTGAGTTGTCTTTTTGCGTATCTACATGTCACATGACCACATTATTAAATCCAGCCATTTTAGCTTTTCCTAGGTACAATGAAAATTCGTCAATACATTACTTGGTCTACTTTAGTGGAAACTAGTCGAACAGCTTCTATCAAAGCGATTTACGATTTACTAAGCGATTACTTTAGTAAGCTCCATTGATAAATACAGTAGCCGAATAAATTTTATTTTTGCAGTTAACTGTAAATGACACTTTAAAAGTCCCAAGTCTAAACTTAACCATGCTTGCGGTAGGCTGGCCTGAAGTACTCGCTCAAGATTGCCTTTCCTGTAAGTTAAGTTCCGCTTCGTCTAAAGCAGCCACTACTTCGTAGAGCACCGTGTTGTGCATGCCAACGCGTAGCGGCGACCGCGCTCACGCCATTGATTTTACGCTGAATTCACACCAGACAAAAACGCGGTTACTCTTCCCGCCCCGCGGCGGCATAGTGAGGCGGTAATTCACAATACGATACGAAAGCTACGCTATGCACACGAGTGTTGTGCCAGTCCTTACATTACCATGGCTGCAGCCAACACAGCCCTACGCAAGCAACCAGGCACGTAGCCAGAAATTTTGTAAGGGGGGGCAAACAACAACGAAGTCTCAACATTTAAATATATAATGCCCCTTGTTTTTAAAGCATCTTCCACAAAAGGTGCATTTTTTCTGGCGGTTTTTATTCTGAATAATTATGTTCAGATTTAAGCCGACAAATAGAAGTCAATCTTCATTGAATTGACAAGTTTTTCAAGTTTGTTTTTAGTAAATTTCCACGTTTCTGTTTTGGATGAAAGCCACATTTGCTTATAAAACGTTCATGCAAGACCGATAGTGGAAATATCGGTGGTTTAAGACCAAGATTTGCAGTATGCTTTTTGCAGCTTATATTGCAGTTGAGCAAGAAGTCATTGTGACCGTCATTATGATTGCGTTTTCTATATTTACGCGCTTCTGATGTATACCAACACACATTCAATCGAAGCCGAGTAGCAACTGTACTTAAAGACACGGACTCCCGAAGTTGGTCTACAAAACTTTCGCGCATAAAAGACGTGGATCTTATCCAATTTTTGATCGACTGATTGATGTATGCAGCTGATAACGTAAAGCAGTTTTTTTTAAGGAAAATGTTAAGGTACCCGGTATGGATCTGTAGGGACCCGATTTCTCTAATTCTAGGTACCCCATTTTCTCTGATTTTAGGGACCCGATGATAATGTGCTCTGATTCTAGGGACCCGATTTGAAATTCTAGGGACCCGAATCGGGTCCCTAAAACGCCTCAAAAAAACTGGGGTAAAGGCTAGAATACCTCTATGCCAGTGGTTCTCAAACTGTGGTACGCGTACCACTAGTGGTACGCGAAGACCTTCAAGGTGGTACGCGAAGAGACCTACTTTCTGTTTTTCTTCTCAAAAAATATATTCACAGCTGTAGTTTTTACTTGTCGGGTTCTGTTAATAAATTCCTGAAGTTTTGTGTTGTCTACTTCCCTTGCTGTTTTCTAAAAATGGCCATTAAAATTTCTCACAGCCATTTTGTTCACGTTGCATTTGTGTCAATTCTGGTTTTCCAGACTTTTGATCGAATAATATTTGGCACATTGACTTTTCCTGGAACAAGGTGTAC
>JGI24159J19872_10010702_pt1 | contig 12040 bp, 6 predicted proteins | sample Ectturendosymbi4_FD_19872 | JGI IMG/M metagenome (IMG submission 19872) | reverse complement strand
AAGTTTTTAACGTGTTTTTATGTTTTTAGCGCCAGTAGAGCCTGATTAAATTTGTTTATCGAAGTCCTGGCGTCTCCGAAGCAGAAAGATGTTCAATGCTGGAGCTATTTTGCTTTTAGCTTAACATGATTGGTTAAAATGGTTACATGACAAGTTCGGAACGCATGACCTGCTCAGTTCACCACAACATCTGCAATGGCTTAAATCCAATGGATGTGTTGTCGTGGTTTCAGTGCTGGCAAGCTGTTAGTGGTTCCTTGTCTGCGTGAACTGTAAGCTAAACCTGAACCATAAATCCTAACCTTAACCTTCATCCTAAACCCTATCAATTGTCTTTTTATGCAGGCTATCGTCCTTGTCACATGACCACTTCAAATAATAGAGTCTCTGACTAACGGCAAAGTAGCCAATGCCCACCTTTTGCCTCATGAGGCGAAATAGACACTTCCAAATATATTGGTTAATGTGTAAGTGAGTGAGCGGTTTTGGATTTGGATTGTATATCGGAGTCCATAATTTTTAATTTTCGGATATGGATTGGATATGGACTTCAAGAAAAAGTGTTGGATTGGATCGGGATTGCAAAATTTCCATATCCGTACACCACTGGACTGTGCGTCAGAGATGAGCGGACTGTCATATTTTGCGATTCAGAACCAATCCAGAATTTTGAAAACTCAGTCCAAGGCCAACCATAGTCCAAAACTTTCTTTAAAATTTGAACTCCAAGTCCAAATAAAGTCCAAAAAATTAAAAATTAACAAAATACAGCTTGCCAACAACAAAAATTAAGGAATTCTTTTCCATTAACTCAGTCCAATTCCAGTCTTGATCCTAACTTTATGAAGCAATTTACATCCCGGATCCAAATCCAAGAAAATTCGTCATAGTCCGGGCCACTCCAATCCAAGTCCAGTGCTCATCTCTGCTGTGCATGGACTGGATTTTGGATTTTGTGGACCCAGACTGCGGCTGCGTCCGGTAGGATCCGGATTCAGGTTTTCTTAATAAGAACCGGAACCGGCTGGATTTGGATTTTGTAATTTGCTGGTGAAGAATGGTTTGTGAGACTGAGCTGTGCCTGTAATTGCTAATTACGTATAACTTGCTATAGTCACTATAGTTTTGCAAGTCTTCCAGGGTGTTCCACGCAATGACAGAAAAGTAAACTACGCACTACGTAGTTGCAATGCGTGAGTGATTACGCACAAGTTATTTTTGTGGCTGCGTGATATGGCAGTGTAATGCATGTTGCCAGGTTGGCCCTCTTGGGGCCAAATTTCAGAAATTTGGTCCCAAATAACACTTTTTGGCCCCAAAATTTTTGTTTGCCCTTTAACTTTGTTTGGCCCTTTTCCAGGATGATTTGGCCTCTTGCAAAAATTAGATTTGACCACCCTGGGTCTTGTCTCAGAAACCACATTTTTTCACTTTTTTCACTAATTTATTGCAGATTTTCACCAAATTCCTAAATGTTGACGGTTTTCGATTAGAAAATTTTGTTTGGATCCTTAGAGTTTCTGAGTTAATGTCCAATCCGGCCGGATATTAAGATTTTTCGGATTTGGATTGGATATCGTTTTTGCTTCATCCGGAACCGGATTATCAAAATGAAAAAATCTGTGACAATGCAAAAAAACTGATATTGACTAATAGTTGTATCAGGAAAAATTATTATATTTCGAAATCAGCAACAATCTTTTTTTCTAATTTTTCTCGGTACAATGCAATGTAGCCTGCCGCTCGGTATCCTAGCTTTCAGACCAGGGTCGTCAGTTTGGCTTATTTGAGGGCAAATTTGTAATTTTTGGCGTTTTTTCAACTCCTTTGGCTGTTTTTATTTTTTCTGCCTTTTTTGGCCAGTTAGAATTTTTATGTCGATTTGGCAGATTTAAAGTTGATTTGGGCAGATTTCTGGGCATTGGCAGTTTTCTAGAAAGTGTTTCTGGACACAGAATGCTAAATTTTTGTTTTGTTTTTCCAAAAAAATTCTTTTTTTGTATCATGCTTTTAGGTTTCCACTTTCAGGTTACTCTTCAGCAAGACCAAAAGTTTCTAGAAGTTGATTAATGGAGTGAGCTTTCTTCTTTTAATCTATAAAATATACACATATTGCCTTTTGAAAGGGCGTTTGGGTGTTTTAAAGGTGTCGTTGTGTATTTATCTTGTATTTGGCTTTTTTGGTGTTATTTGGCTTTTTTATAGGGTTGATCTGGCCTTTTTTGCTTATGACTACCTGGCAACCCTGTTGCAGACTGAAGACATTTCAATTCTCAAGCACCGTGCAGTTTCGAACTGTGTGAAGATGAGCATGATTCTATTGTTTTATTATGTCGAAGGCCGTCGTTTTTCAGATGAAATAGGTTTAATTTTTGAAATATATTTATTACTAGTAGATCATAGTGAAATCTTGGTGTTTAATAAGTGATTACCAAAATGTTTTTTATCAGTGTTGAACGAAGCACGGCCGTTTTTCTCTCAACAGCTTAGTTCACTAGTCTAACTCTAAATGGCCTTAGCCTAAAAACTAAGTAATAAGCATGATGAAAGTGTATTGACATTTTGACCATGTTGTTGTAGGTAGAATTACACCTAACTGGCAATGAAAACTTGTGAAGTGTTGGATTTAAAAAAGAGTGGATAGGTTGTTTATTCTAAGTATAGAATTGCTGGAAGTTCAGTTTAGAAAGAGTTTCAAAAAAAGGGCTTTAGGTGAACATGGTTTCATTGGACATAAATTCATGGTACTCGCTTTTTCATAGTTAAAATAATGTACAAAATAGCGGTTGGCATTGCAAGGGGTCCGGCGGGTAAGTCAACACGAATTTGGGGTAATTGCAGGTTATCATTTGATTTAAACATCTCCATTAGAGCATATGAGAATTGTGTATAACTATAACATCCTATGACATTTCGAAAAAAACTGTGCACTTCTTGTCAAGATCAATCGTAATTGTGGCAGGCAGTTGTAGCCATGGCATTTGTTGAATTCAAAACAAAACAGGTTGGCAGTGAATATATTGCCTCATGANGCAAAAGCACTGCTGGAACTATTTTGCTTTTAGCGTAACATGATTGATTAANATGGTTACATGACAAGTTCGGAACGCATGACCTGTTTAATTGACCATGACATCTGTAACGGCTTNAATCCAATGATTAAGTGTTGTCATGGTTTCAGTGCTGGCAAGCTGTTCGTGGCTTCTTGTCTGTGTGAACTGTAGACTAAACCTTAACACTAAATTATACTAACCTTAATCCGAAACCCTACCAATTGTCGTTTTATGTATCATCCTTATCACATGACCACTTCAAGCAATAGTATCTGACTTACGGCAAAATAGGCACAGCCCAGCTTTTCCCTCATGAGGCAAAATAGACACTACTAAATATGTAGCCTAATGTGCAACTCAGTGAGCAGTTTTCGATTGGATTTCGGAGTCCATAATTTTTAATTTTCGGATATTGATTGGATATGGAGTTAATGAAAAAGTTTCGGATTGGATCAGGATTGCAAAATTTCCATATCCGTACACCACTGTGATGCACACCAGAGATGAGCACGGATCAGGACTGGATCGGACTGGATCAGAACAGAAGCTAATATTGGCCGGATCAGGACTGGATCGGATTGTAATTTTTTTTGAAAATTGGCGGATCAGGACTGGATCGGACTGAGAAAATTTTTGTTTTATTTATGTGATTATTTTGAACATATCAAAAATTTTAGTAGTGATCCGATTTTGCAGATTTGCTAAATGCGATTGTATTTTGCCATGAATGGCAAAGGCTCTGCTGAGACAATTTTACAATTCGAACTGTATCCACCTTCGTATGTATATAACATTGATTTCTACTAGCAATGCGAACGTGTTTGAGTGGTTGGGGAGTGTCTATACCTGTTGTGCAAGTGTTCGTTGATACTGCTCTCACCATTTGCATTGGCTCAGCTGGAAGAGATAACACCTTTGATGGGAATGCTTTTTATGTGCTTTTCTTGAAAGGAAGTGACTAGGGATACGCCTGTCCTGAGGCAATTCAAATGAAAGAGTCAGTTTGTCATTCAATTGCGTGGATCGTATAGTGTAATGGTTATGTGCTACGCCTTCTATGCCTATGCTTTTCGGTTCTAATCTCACCTTGCCGACTTTCGTTTTGTTTCTTTTCTTTCGACTTTCGTTTTTTTTTCTTGCTTTTTTTAGGCTTACGTTTTATATTTAGGGGTTAGTGTTAGGTTAGGGTTAGCTTAAATTAGGGTTAGGTTAGGGTTAGGTAAGCGTTAGGTTAACGTTAGGTTAGCATTAGGATGTGATTAGGCTTAGGTTAGGCATACGGTTAGGATTGAGGTTAGGGTTAGGTTTGGGGTTTATCTTTTACATTTACTTCGTTTCTACCAAGCCTACTGTACTCTCGTCGTGCGTAACTGTTACGTCGCAGGTGGCGTATTAATAAGTTCTCTTATTTCAAGATCCACAGGCATATCTATAGCCACTGCCTTTTTAAAATGATTAGGGTTTGGGGCAGGAAAAATACCTCTCAAAGCACAAATATGTTATACAAATGTGGATGGCCATGACCTTTTTGGTCCCCCCAGGCTACACCTATGAACTTTGTGACCTAACAATGTGCCGTGTTTAGAAATTAGATATGTAATTGCAGTTGCTAACTTGGGAGTTATTCTACTTTCAATTCAATTCTAGTGCTGTGGAGCTATTTGTATCGTATACGACAGGGGTCTCCATCATCGATCCTGGCATGTGCATGAATTAAATTGTAGGCCTATTTGTTGAGCATAGTGATATCTTATGTAATTTTTTAGTCATTGAGATTTTCTATTGTCCAAATACAACTGCATTTCATATGCCTGACTGGAAAATTTCTGAAGTGGGTTGATAGGTTAAATTGAGTTGCAAAATGAGTTGCTGCTTGAAAAACGTTTCTCACCACTGGTTGGGGTTTACGTTTAAGGTTTAGGATTAGATTCCGGTTTTAAGTTTTAGGTTCAGCTTTTAGATTTTGAGTTTAGGTTTTGGGTTTGGGTTTAGGTTTTGGGTTTAGGCTTGAGTTTAAGTTCTGGGTTTAGGTTTTGGGTTAAGGTTTTGGTTTTAGGTTTTGGCTTTCTGTTTCGAGTTTAGGTTTTGGGTTTAGGCTTAGGTTTGGGTTCAAGTTTTTGGTTTGAGTTTTGGGTTGAGGATTTTAGGTGATGTTACAAGGACCTTACGCTAATCCAAGTATATCATCCTTGTCACTTGACCAATCCCACCAATCAGATCCTCCTAATGGCAAAATAAATCCANCATTGCTTTTTCCTCTGATGGCAAANTGGATACAGCCTTCTCAAATTTTTGTAATGCCAAAAGGCTGTGTCTATTTTGCTTCATGAGTCAAGAGCACAGATGGCACTATTCTGCTTTCAACCAATTGTGTTTGGCTAAAGGCAGAATAGCTGCAGTGGTGCTTTTATCTAATGAGGCAAAACAAAACAAAATACACAATTTTACATGGGCGGATCAGGAGTGGATCGGACTCATGACTTTCAAAAATTTTGTGGAACAGGACTGGATCGGATTCANTTTTGTCGGATCAGGACTGGACTCGGACTGAAAAATTTCACAGTCCGCTCATCCCTGATGCACACCTCTTGTGCTTGGTAATTCCAAATTTTTNTGACGAACCTCGCATCCAATCGTAAGTGCGACTGGTGAAAGTGTACTTGGTCTCTATCCCTGTGNAACCTGCCNNAGAGAGAGAGAGTGTTAGTAGCNACCAGATTCAATGTAACGTTGCTAACTTTGAGGCTCTGTTACGAAAAAACTGTTTCTCGAAAGTTGCAGAAAATCTAACAACATATGGTTAAGTGCTTTGATGCAGTCAGGTTGTTTGTATTCGTCCCTTTGTTTGTTTGAACACTACAAACAATTGTATTTTACTGTGAATGAGTGATTGAATTTCGTAATGTCTGTTTGATTGATGGTGTGTCATGCCACAATGCATTCACATTTTACCTAGACTCGAAAAATTCAGGAATCGGCGCCCTACTCCACAGTAGTAGTGTTGCAACAAGTAGTGTTATGTGTTAGCTAACATTAAATTAGTGTTGACAATGTGTCTGTAACTTTAGCCTTATGGTTCCCGTTCTGTCTTCAACGCAGTTGAAGTTGCTCTGTGATTCTGCTGGATCCAATGCCTTGTGAAACGTTCTGTTCTGTCAGTTTTTAATTGAGCTGCATTCTCTTCTGCAGGGTGTGTGTGTTTATACTTTTAATGGACTGCGTGTCTGGTCATTCACAAAGTTAAAACAAATAAATTATGTGCAAAAAAGCAAAGTGTCATACAATTTTGTGCATGAAAATGGCTATTGTTAATAGTAGTCTTAAAATTGGTATTTGTGATTGTAAATTTTTTCCACAAAATTGCATGTTTACGAAATATTTGGTTTGTGAGAATTAGAAATATTTTTAAGGGTGGCGCCAAAAAATATTTGTGGACCTCTGATATAATGCATAATTTGGTAGGCATGATTGTTGTAGGTTATGCAATGTGTAAGCGAAAGCATCAAGCTCATAACTAGCTTGGGACACTAGGGAGAGCGAAGAGTTTTCTGAGAGGGGCTTAGATTTCAAAAACTATGTCCAACACATTTTTTCAGGGCGTGAGAAAAATTTGTCAAGTAGTTGCCCCCCCCCTAGTTACGAGCCTAGTAAACGTTTCATAAAAAGTCTGTGTGCATTTGTCCACAATTGGCTAGTATACATTAAAAAGTTAATGATGTCAAATCTGCTATTTACGTTCACTGTGTATGATGATGACCAACTAAATAGGCCTAAGTAAAGTTGTTTGTTTGGGTGTATGCATCTCATCAGTAATGAATTTGTATAGCAACCAAAACCTGTGTGCTTCATGTCACCTCAGGATTTCTATATTTTCTTGTGATTTCTTTATCACAATTACAGTGGTTCTCAAACTGTGGTGAACGTGGTATGGTATGAACGGGTTTATTATGAACAGGTCTGTTGTGAACAGGGTCTGTTGTGAGTGGTCTGTTAATATGAACAGAACAAGTCTGTTTTAAAAGGGAACTGGTCCGCGTACCACTAGTGGTATGCAGAGGCCTTCAAGGTGAAGGTGATATGAGCATAGGCCAACTTTCTGTTTTTCTTCACAGGAAATTCATAATTACAGTTATAGTTTTTACTTCTCGGGTTTTGTTAATAAATTCTTGAACTTCTGTGTAGCTTACTTCCCTTGATGTTGGTTTTTAATTAATCAGGTTTTTTTTAAATGCGTTTCAGAAACTCGATTCGGGTCCCTAAAGTTGCAGACCGGGTCCCTAGAATCAGTGAAAATTACTGTATCATCGGGTCCCTAGAATAAGAGAAAATTGGGTCCCTACAGGTCCATTCCAGGTATCTAACATTTTCCTTAAAAAAAACCCTGAATTAATGGTTATTATAATTTCTCACAGCCATTTTATTCATGTTGCATTTGTATAAATTCTGGTTTTCCAATTTTTTATGGAATGATAGCCTATTTCGTAGATTGAGTTTTTCTGGAACAAGGTGGTATGTGGTGGTAGTATGGAACCCATGAATGATAGGCGATCAGGAAAAGTTTGTAGATGATATGTCTGTGTGCAAGCCAAACATATAAAAAGTGACATATATAACTGGTGAAATACTAACCATCAAATGTTGCTTTAAATTCAGTGAAAATAATTGATTGTTAGCCTCATGCTATAAAGTTGTTGCAAAACGTTAGAAATCTTGATCAAAACAATTTATTTACATGCCTTTGTGTGCCAATGAGCACCTCCGTATGATTTATTTTTTAGTTTTTTCTGTCAGCTGTTTACTTCAAGGTCTGATGCTAGAATGACTTTATTTATACCCCACTTTCACTGCTGGATCCCAGTATGATGTCATGATGATGAGTGAGTGACGTTATAGTTAGGGTGCTGTTAAAGTGTTTGCTCCTCACAGTGTTTGCTATGACCAATCTTTTTGCACTCTTATGTTATTCGATTGCACTTGTGATATGGACCATGAATATGCAGCAAATTAGTAAAATAAAAAATGTCACCTAGTCATGGTTTTAAGCCTGCAGTTCATACGCCTCCATCACTGAGGCTTTCGTTGGTCCAACAAACTGAGCCATACTCTAAAAGGGGAGGCTGTTCCATGCAAGTTGAGCTTTTGTTATTAAATGCGCTAAAATCAAGGCAAATGAAGCTGCAGGAAGTACCATATAGTTCTTCCGTAGCAAATCGATACTTAGCCCAAAATTTGCAATTCAAATCAAGTTGCTAAACAACTTCATTCTGGAGCATTACCTGATGAAATCACGCTTATGAGTGTGTATTTTTAGCGCAAACCCACTGAAGTAGCAAAGTCAATGGCAAATATGATTTGTTTATGGGTTTTATGATATGATTTATATGGCTTTTAGCCTTTACTGGCCTCCAACGTCTTCTGATCATATGTGGTTACTATTCTGCTGAACACGAAACGCCTTAAAAAAAAACCTTCACAATTTCATGTGACACTACGGTAACTGGAAAAAAATTTCATAGTGGTGGAACAAAACCAACAGTTTCATGATATTTTTCTAGGTACCATAGTAGCATTCTCAGCATTGTGTAGCTTGGAATTATGCCCTTGCAGATTTTCCTGTTACCGTAGTGTGAAAATCGCACTTGCACAGCCCAGGATTCCCGCGCGGCATAAGTATTAAATTTCAAAATTGGTTTTCAAGACCTTGAAAAAGTATTGACTTTGGCCAAAATGTAAATTAGGTATTGAATAAAAATGGAAATTTGAATGGAAAAGAAATCTGAAGTATACGTCTGAGCAGAATTTTACTGAAGTCAAAGCACTTCATTATTTATGCAGTGCTATGTAATGCGTAAAATTGAGTTCCATGATTAAGAATTTCAAAAAATGAATAGAAGTAATGGATTGAACTTATTAAAAATGTGTGANAACCCTGATAACCATTTCCAGTGAAATTAGGGCACCCTTTTCTTTGCTAGTAGGCACTGTAACATNGTTTGCAATGTGACTTAACTGCTTAGTTCCTTCGATGCATTATCATATTAAATAGTTGTAATATTTGGTTCCATGCTTGATCATGCAATATGGGGAGTATCGTGCAAATGTGCATATGCACTTATTCAGCACTTATGTAAGCTGATTACAGGCTACAGCTGTCTAGGCACCAAGCCTATGCACAATCAGGATGCTGGTGTGCAGTAAGTTCTGATGGAAAAGCAGCTATGACATATAATTGTCTATGTTTACCTTTATTTGTCTGCATTGTTTGCAAAGTATGACAGTGCATTAGTGCAAACAAATGGCCTAGGCTAGGTCATAAGTAAATCACTTCTATTCAAGGTTTCCATGCGGTATTAAAAGTGTTGAAAAAGTATTGAATTTCAAAATTGGTTTTCAAAACCTTTGAAAAAGTATTGAATTTGGCCAAAATGTACATCAGGTATTGAAAAAGTATGGAAGTTCTAAAGGAAAAGAAATCTGAAGCATCTGAGCAGAATTTTACTTAAGGCAAAGCACTTCGTTATTTATTCAGTGTTATGCAATGTATAAAATTAAGTTTCATGATTAAGAATTTTGAAAAATGAAGAGAAGTAATGGGATTGAACATTATTAATTTAGTATTGAAAAGGTATTGAAAAAGTATGAAAAATGAATTTAAATGTGTGGGAACCCTGTCGAAAAAAAAGTACATACAAAGTGCTCCAATCAAAAGTGTCATGTCTACAAGCAAAGCCACAGCAACAATGTTGAAATCTGAACTGACCACAACTTGAGGTTGTTTGCTTTCTCTGTCTGTGTTTCAGCCTTTCAATGTTTCACTTGTTAGCATTGTTTNCAGANGTAAGGACTGACGATGCGTAGTGTTATGTGAAATCGATTTCCTATTAAAAATCTGCGAACGATTCCTTGCTTGTTTCTCCTGTGGAGTGAAATTACTTGAATACAGATATGTGCAAATTTGAATCACTGCAATAAGATGAAAGCAGAGCCCAGTCGGCTGATTCCTCCAAACCCTGCAGAAAACCTAGACCTTTTATTTGACAANCATTTGCATAGAAGGAATAGACACATCCCACTTGACTAGGTTCACTGTACTGCAAGTATCACGAACTCAGCATTATATGTGGAAAAAGCTGNATATGGTTTGATTGGCAAAATAGCTCCAGCAGAGCTTATGCTGTTGGTGGTAAAATAGACACTACCAACGTGCAGAACGTTGAGCTTGTGATCAAAGCGGAAAGCTTGGTTTGTTTTGGTTTCTGAAGCGTTTCAGGATAAAATTCTCAATTACAGCAAATGCTTTTTGTATAATTACATCTCACACTTATTTATTTATGTGAATTTTTGAAATAGAAAGCTTGTGATCTAAATTAGAACCCTTCATGGACCAAATCTGCCCTGCAGGCTGGACTTTGGGGGCTGCTGTGTAGTGCATAAGCTATGCAAAATATGTGAGTGGCAATGAATGCAGGAATATAGAAAGCCATGCAGTAACCATGATAATACATGACTAATGATGTGGGCAAAAGCACAAGACATGTAACAAAAACAATGATCAACAGCACAGACTTTTTAGATGCAACAGTGTGTTAAAATGGCCCATCAATAGTGATAGGATATGGTATGTTAAAGTGATGTACTAAAATATAAAATTTATCTCTGTTGTGCAAATTTGTAGTCTGGTCACCACTTGCATCTAGGCCAGGGGTAAGGAACCTGCGGTCCATGGGCCAATTGGAGCCGTGTGAACATTTGATATAGCCCGCATCAGAATTTTAGTTACCTAATTAGTAATTTAGAATACGAAATTGCACCAAAACAAAGCTTGTTCAAAACCCAAAACCAAAAAATTTTTTTCATTGCAATCTTGAAGACTTGCTGAGTCTTGAGGGTTTAACGGCTCTCTAGCACAATTGCATGGTGAGTTATGCAGTTGCTAAGACACGCTAGAAACCAGGTTTTCACCCAAAAACCACCAGCAGCAAAGGTGTTAAGATGTCAAAAGAAGCCTTNATCCCTCANTGTAAGATAAAGGNAAGATTTTAAGATAAAATCAATTGTTACCTGCAATCGCCAANGATAAACCACAATTGATATGGCCCATGATAGTCAATACGTTCCCTACCTCTGATCTAGGCTAACCCTTGCTCCCATTTTGTAGCTATCCTGAACAATGTTGGCAGTTTGCCCTGATGGTAATTGCAGCCTTAATGTATATAGCACTGAATTGTTTTGTGAGCTATATTGCATTCATTAAATTCCAAGCGATAGTAAGTTAGGTGTAGTGTTCATCTTATTAAATGTTTTGGTATGGTTAACTTTTAAGTTTATGTTAAACAAATTAATTAATGGATGAATTATGTAATTAAGGGATTAATTAGCTAATTTCTTGTATTTAGGCTATAGTTTTCGAACCAGAAATGTTAGAAAGTCAATCCAAGTCTAAAAAGACTTGGATTTAGCCTAGCCTAGTTCCAATAAAAACTTGAGTCAAAAAATTTCCTCTTGCTGTTGGTGCCCAGGACCAGGTAACCTTCGCCAAAATGGCTTAAATCTATCCCATCTACGACGTCACCCCCCAAAAAAATCCAAATCTTTGTAATTGTTTTTAAAACTAAACTAGAAGCCTTGCTGCATCTTTTGAGAGTTTGAACAGCTCTCTAGGACAATCGGCTGGTGAAATATGAAGTTGCTAAGTGATGCTAGAAACATGGTTCACGCCAGCTGTCCTGGCTCCAGATCTGTTAAGTTGTACGAGTTGTGTAAGCTACAGCACATCAAGCATATGAAAGGTAAACATAGGACTAGGTCAAGTATGTACTTTCCATGATGGGTGTAAGCAAGGAATCAATCAGGAAATTTTTAATAAGAAATCGATTTCACGTAAAATTACGCATCCTCAGTCTTGCAAATTGCAAGCAAAGCTTACGGGTGAAAAGTTGAAAGGCTGAAGTAACAGCAGAGAAAAAAACAAACTCAAGACTACAATC
>JGI24159J19872_10010701_pt1 | contig 12040 bp, 3 predicted proteins | sample Ectturendosymbi4_FD_19872 | JGI IMG/M metagenome (IMG submission 19872) | reverse complement strand
GATTTATAGTGTTTAATGTTTCAATTTTTGGGGGATTAGAGGTTTGTTTGGGGGGGATAAGCCTCCAAAAAGCCCCCCGTGGCGACGGGACTGGTATCAACCCATTAACGCTGAGCACGAGGCTGGACAGGCCGCAAGTCCCGCTTTTCAAGTCTTCAGTGTGACATGACTGGTAACCAAACCCAACCTACCCTTTGGTGGCGCGTATGTTTGAGGCTGCGTCGCGAATTTCCAAAATGTGGTCAAGCTCAGAACAAACTCTATTTAACACGATACGATCGGCCCGGTCAGTCACGTGACGCCGTACTAAAAGGGTGTCTGTTTACTTATTCTGGATAAACGTCTCGCTTTCATAAATCCAAATTCCTGGTTATTTCAGGGACGCAACAAAAGTGGAAAGGCAAATGGCAATGAGCGAAATTGAAGGCAGCCTTCGTGCAATTAGTGACAATGGGCGTAGTCAAGCTGTTACGTAACGGTACATATTTTCATCTGTAAGATGAACGAAAGACAACCAAAGAAACGTAGCAATTTCAAGCTCTAACTATTGACTTCATATTTGACACAGAAATGTGTAGCTATTAGGAATGGGTGACGTCAAATGGCGGCAGGCCGAACGTTACACTGCTGTGTCACTTGGCAGGGCTGTCAGGTCTTGTCCAAGTAGCGCTGCGGTGCTCCACCTAGTGGCGCCCAAGTAACTTCTTTACACTGTGCCAGTCAGCTATCCTTTACGTTTACTACTTTTACCTAATTTTTAGTACGTTTATAGTACGTTTATTTTGCGTTTACTAAGTTCTTGATTCCATCCATGCCCGGCACAAAAACTAAATGTTTTCTTTTTCACCAAAACTTGACGGTGTTTTCTTATTGAGAAAAAAATTTGCAATGAATACAAATGTTTTTTACAGAGGAGTTGCTTTCATTGACTTTCCACTTGGAAAAGCAGATGCAAATGGGAGATATCAGTCATCGACCAAAAATTTAATGAAGTATCCGGTGGGAGGGATTGTTGCTCAGACTGAATCACCAAGCGGCGCCCTGGTCACAGACCCCTATGGAGCGGTGGTGCCTGTGACCAACTCAAATGGAAGCCTTGTATACGGGCCCGAAGGAGGACGATTTGTTCCAGTGACCGAAAGTAATGGACAGCCTGTGACAAACGCTCAAGGGAATATTATTCCGGAGAAGCACGAGAACGGGACAATGATTCTGCAGCCGTCCCCAACCCTCCCACCAGAACTTGTTGGGTCTATTTTAGACAAAACAATTTATGGAGGACAGATGCCTTCAGGAGTGACTGATGAAGTCCTTGCTGTACTGGAAGGTGCTCAAATTCCTGGTGATCCAATAATGAAAAAAATTCAATTGAAAAATGGAACCGTTCTCATTCCTGGATTGAATTTCACTCTTTCACCGAGAATACTCCATCTCTTGCCGAATTTGAAAAAAAGTATTTCTGGGGGAATAGTCATTTCTGATTCAATGTAAGCAAAAAACGTTTGCAGTGTTTCTTTGGCAAATTGTGTTGTTTCAGCGATTTCCATTTCTCATAAAACTTGATTTTGCTTTTCTTAAAATAAGTTACTTGATTAAAAATAGTTATGATGTCAGTCCGTGATAAGTACAAAACTTAAAAGAAAAACCTAAAGAGAGTGAATGCCTTCTTCACTGTTTTCACGTTAAAACACCACATCGTCAATCAAATTCCTGCAAGCAACTTTACAATGTGTTAGTTATTGGCCTTTAATGCAATGATTACAGCTGTCCTGGTTAAGCACCAATGAACTACAAGCTGATTTCGCCAATTAATGGGAAATCTACCAAAAGTCTTTTATGAACGCCAGAGCTGTGTCGTGGTGAGGTCTGAAACTAAAGCAATTTTTGTCGATAACAACTCGTTCAAAATTGCTTTAAATTTTCTCCTAACAAAGACGTCTGAAGAACCACACGTGGTTTATTTTGATTTGGACGGACTTTTTACAGGTTGCACAAAATCGGTGTTTTGAACGGAACTGGGCGCTATCCAGTTAAGATGGTGGCTTTCACTGATGACACTTTCACTCACGTTCAGCTGAAAACAGTCTTCACACCAAAAGACGTGCTCCACATACGAGTAAGTGGGTTGCACTGATTTCGAGTAAGTGGGTTGATTACGCGGCTTTGATGAACAAAATTTTTTTTCTGCAACATCTCAAGAACCTCAACCACCAGTTACTCCAAATGAACGATTTTATTAAATGTTAAGGCTTCAGCCGAAACAAACGACCAGAGACTATCAACGGTGATACAGAAGTGTTGGGGAACTGCTTTTTCCAACCCGGACAGCTTGCCAAGGGATGTTTTTATCGACAAAGGGTGAGTTATCACGTCGCGCCATTCGCGGTGTTCAGTGCTTTGCAAGACATGCCGCAGAAGTGAGATTAGGAAGAGGTCGGTAAGTGATCAAGTTTCAAATTTTTGAAATCGCGCGCACCTGAGATGGACCAACAACATAAACTCAATTTTTGAGCTTTAGAAGCTAAATTATTCTTTCTTGTGTAATGCATACTTAAAAAGCGATGTGCTTTTATTCTGTAAACGTTTTAAGCTTTCAGAGCTGCTATTCTGAAAATGGCACAAAAACACTTTGCGTAAAATATTACTAACCTATGCTTGGATCAGCAAAAGTGTTTGTTGTCTCTATCTCAATTTGTAAAACGTTGGATAATTTTTGCGGTTGTTTCCGGAAAGAAGTTATTTGTGCCAAAAATCTCGGGCTTGGAATGAGGAAAACGAAACGAGTGTTTCTTAGCCCGTCAGGTGGATTACAATGAAATGGCAAAAATTTTACAAATCTTATGTTTAGCTCAATATTGTCAAATCAATGCGTGTTGACAGTTGTTTCTCAAGTCTGGAAAGTCATATAGGTGAATGGATTCGTTTCGTCATAACTTACACTGAAGTGATTTCATGACTGGCAGCAAATAAGTCTATGCGTTTCTATCTGTCTGGCATGAACATACGTGTTTGGAAAAGCATTTTTTTCCGATTGCAGTAAACGGCTTTTCTTGTTTCGGGCTATTCGCTACAAGTAGAAAATGCTTGTTGTCTGCACGTAACCTGAGGCAAACACAAATTTTGCCGAAAAGCGCGAACAACGTCATCAATTTCTTTAATTCTACAAAATTGTCAACAATAAGTAAATAAATCCTGCTTGGATTGAACGAAGTTTGAGGTTGTGAAAACATTTCCAGTAAGCACGAGTCAAGTCGCTCATTTTGATTTAAACATGAGAAAAAAATAATAACTTGTTTCGAAACCCAAATCGTGGATGTGGCTGAGTCAGCAGGAAGATTACTGGATTAAAAGCAGCAAGCAGCAACAGTATTGGTGTTTTATCAAAATAGTTAATTTCGGTTTTGTTTATATCCGCTTTCTATACACCTTTCGGAGTGTGTCTGCAACGCCACAAAATCCGAAATTCGCTTTCATAAATCCATTTTATAATGATTTTTGTGAAAATATTTGATTAATGTTATCTCTGTATGTATTCACCTGTTGCTGAAATGCGGGTTACCTTCGCCGTTTGACCTCAGGGTTCGACCGGACCGCATTTCAAAGGTGTAGATAGGCTTTGTTCTGTGAAGAGAAAAACAGAGGATCATCTTAGATCGACATTTCCAGCCAAACAAGCCTCACATTAACAAATACTGTGCAATGCAATAAAATATATCTTAAGATCTGCGTGTGACGTTGAGTTGGATTGAAGCATTCAGTGGGGATGCATGCACGACGGAAGCAGTGCGTTCGTCTCGCGGTTGTCTTAAACATATGCTTACGTGCAGCGTTCAACGCGTGATGCAAAATACCAGCACAGCCGAAATGCACAAACGCTCTGATCTGTTAAAAGCGAGGCTTGCTTCATAGCAAGGGGCTCACAAAAGGCTATTTGTGAAATAAGGTCCGTTGCACAAAACATTTCCTCATATTAGTGGAAACAGTCCTGAAAATAGATGTTTAACAAAAAGACATTTCTTTCAGATGCGCTAAACCTGACATTCACCAAGACTCAGTCCAGGTTCTGAGTAACGGTCAAAACAAGGCTGCAGATTTCAAGACTCAAGTTTTTAAGTTTAAAGTAGGAAATGAAACCTTCATTCACTGCCAAGTCGAACTTTGCGATTTGACGCAAGAAATTTGCCAACCGGTAAGACTTGGACATAACAGTTTATTGGTAAATCTGCACGTTGTGAATGAAATTAGATTTGTTTGTAGAACATCCGAAGTTATGGGCTAGTATTAAAGGGGGGGTCTGATTTGATCAAAGTTCATGTTGAAAAAAACTGGTAAGACTTTAAGGAATTCAAAGTTTTTTTTCCTGCTTCGAAAAAGCGCCCCCAAAATCCTGTTTGATTTTCACGGTTTGTGAATGAAGAGTTGATTATGTTTGAATTAATAGAACATGCATGGATTTATTTAAATAACTGGAGCTTTACATGCAAGGCCTTTAACACATTAAAAATAAACCGATATTTCAAAAGCTTGTTGAAAACCACAACTTAGTAACGTTTGTCTTGTGTCACTCTAGCTAGCTGATCTGTTGTACAAGATAATAAAAACAATTCTATTGCTGTTACATACTTAAAGCAACCACATATGTTGATATGATTATCCGATTCCAAAACTAAGTTTTTGGGAAGTATCGAATTGCAAAGCTGTCTTCGTGCAGATGACCAACTCGCCATTTTTCATTTGCAGAGATGCGTAGGTTTGAATCGGAAACGACGTAGTTCGGATGACGTCACTGCGGGCAAAAATATGAAACAAGCAAGAAATGTTACTTTTGGGCCATTTTACGTCGTCGAACTCGCCGAAGGTGACATTACTGCGCTAACCTGGTTTCATTGCAGGGAATTGGTTGTTGCGAGAATCAAGTGAACAACTGCACTGCACATGAAAACCACAGAGAATTGCGGCAGTGTTGGTGCTTTTAGTTTGAAGTTGTTTTAACATGACCTAGAACCTGCAAAGGCAAAATAGCAATTTGCTGCAAATAGACAGAAAAAGAAACAATTGAACGCTTTCCACCAAATCTTTTATTTCGAGTTTAGATATGTTTTGTGCAAAGTGGTCACAACATAAAGCGAAACCTTTTTATTGCAGCTCCTGCAACCGTGGTTGTACCATCCATTGTGTTTATCGGTTTGGTCTTCCTGGTCGCCATCATCTTGCTCATCGTTTGCTGTCGACGTATACAGCGCCGAAGAAGGAAGAGGAGAGCGGAGTTGTGAAGCGGAGTGATGTGAATCAATGACACAGCAAAAGGATTTGAACTGCAGTCAAAGCGATATTGCGTTTCAATCAAATGTAAAGTTCAAAAAATTGTCGCTGATACATTTCTGCCGTTTATCTTCCTGATAGAAAATGTCACCTTCTGCAGGAACAGTGACCATGAAATGGCGTCTTTTGTCGATTTGATTGCAATGAAACTGGATTATCTGAAGTCTTAAAAACGTAAACATTCAGTTGAATCTAATAAAAGTGGCAAAAAACATCATCTTGTGCGTTTTGATATTTGATGCTCATCAGTAAAACGAATGAAGTCCAAACTCGTGGTCAATAACTTTTAATCTGTATGATCAGTCTGCTTTGGTGAAAAGGAGAGCAAGAGACTCATAGCGGTGTTTCGAAAACAACTCTCTATCAAACTTTACAGGGAACATTTCCGAACTACAACCAAAAACCGGGTTAACTGTGATAGATAATCTGGACGTGACAAAAACATGATTGTTGAGTTTATGAAAATTTTTTCAGTTTCAAGGCGTTTTTTGACTCCTTTAATGTACGATTTTGAATAAAAGGCCTTATAATTCTTTGTGAGATCACTTCCTCCCGGAGTCAGATTTTGTCAACTTCATATAGTCTTTACTGCCGTGGCATTTTCTTCCTCTTTCTTGTTACAAGTATTTCAATAGAGGAAAAGTGTTGGTTTAAGTGGTATTTCCAGCTCTATGTGCACTTGTGCAAATGCTTGATGACTTTGATTAACTGTTGTTGCTTTATTGCAATTATTTGTTTTTTGAGGTTTAATTGTCTTAGGATTGAGTTAGTAACAGATCACAGACTTTTAACGTGAATTTGCTGTTTGTTTTGTTACAAAAAGTTGACGAATGTTAAAGCAATTAGCATATCATAAGCTCTTCCTTTTAAAAAAATGAAATATTTCTGTTTTTGGCTTCGACCACTTCATCAGTCATGCATGCTTCTTTTCAAAGAGGTTAAGTTTGCTCTTTTGTACATAAAAATTGTTTCCATATTTTCTGGACATTTTTGAGGTAGTGCTTAAGATTAAGCCAAAATGTAATTAACAAACAAAAAACAGATCTCTACTCTTCAACTAGTTCTATAGTTCTATACCTGAAAACGTAGTCATGCCTGCAATGCGTCATTGTGGTAATTTATGATTTGCTTTGAATGGTTTGTGAGTCAAAGCAGACAAATGTGATGTCTTTGAAAAATTTGTATTTAAGATACCTGCCGTTGCAAAGACATCTTAACCAACATCCTTTCTTGTCCAGATTGTGTTTCATTTAATACTTTTTGGATAGTGTGAGCAATGTTACACAGTTGCATTGTAATGATGATGCTTCTCTTTACAGCGCATTGAGTGCATAGTGCATTGAGTGTCATAGCAATTGCTGCTAATGCAGTGCAATTTTCCGCGGGTTGGTGCTTTCTCTTGTAGACCTGCGCGCAATGCAAGAGGCAGGTCGCGTCTGCACAGCACTAGCTCGTAACCGCTGTCTACTTTGCACCATGGATTTTTGGCTCATTTACCAGCTGCTTATTTTCTTCGTTATCTGGCGTTCTGGCCGCGAAAGCTCAAAATTATTTTTGAAAAACTTATCAAAGTTGCACGACGGCCCAATTCTTTCTGCGTTTTACTAAATATGAAATTAGCAAAGATTGGAACATATACTATATTCGCAATTGATCTTAGTGACAAAGAAGCCTACAAAAGTTCTGTTTTGAAAAGCAACTTTTCAAATGTCACTGCTCCTGTCTTTTTGCAGTAAATTAAATGGTTTGCAGTGTTATGTAGTTTACTCAGGTTTCTGTTCTTGTGCATATTTTCTTGTTCATACTGACTTTCGTAACGTATTACACGTGTCTTGCTGTACAAAAATATGCTGCTGTTTCGCTGTAATTAAAACCAATAAAAGAGTTGTGAAGCATAACGGCGTCAACCACTTTGACATCAGTTACTTTATTCCCGACCTTTTTTCATAAATTTGCAAGTCGGCTAGTGTTCATTTTGTGCCGATAAAATTCCCAGGAAATTATTCAATGGTTTTTGTCCCGCTATATTTCTGTGAGAGGTTTCGCTGAAGTATTTAAACACTCGAAAAACTTTACTGTAAAAACTTGAAGGATTGTGTTTTTTATTGAATGCAATTTTGCAGCACTTAAATCTTTTTCAGACAAAAAGTATATATTGCAATGGTTTTAGTAATCATGGTTGCCTTGTGTAAATTTCACATTTGCGCTACACAAAAAAAAACAAAATTTATAAAGTCAAATAGGTACACTGCGGAGTTATTCATGGCACTTCAAAACTTTTGCGTGTTTTGAAACTTCAGTTGAAATCATGGACGTATGGAAAAGTAAGCCAATTGCGATTATGGAAAAAAAATAAAATAAAACAATAGAAGAAACCAAACCAATCGCAATCAAAAACTGACCTCCTGTCTTCTTGAAACTTTTCACAGAAACGTACAAAAAACGACTACAGATGAGTTTCTAACAAAAAAACGAAGTACTTCATGATTGCTCCTTTATATTTTAAAGAATTTTGTATTTTCTACTCGAAGCAGGTTTAACGCAAAAATTCACTGCTTTCGGTTTATCAATATTACGATCATTATCCCCGTGAATGAAATGTCTTCGTCGTGGAAATGAGCCAAAGATATTTCCGTATGGTACATCTGTTGATGTTAAGGAACATATAACTTATTACGGGTACGTGCTATTTCGTAAAGTGATTTCTTTGAATAACTTCAATTTTTCAAGGAAATAAAAATACCTTGAGCTGCAAACTGACTTCCTCTTATGAAAAAATACCATTTTAAGATGCAGTATAATGCAGTCTATTATTTAGTTAAAAACATGAATTTTGCTGGACAGAATAATTGGGTATTAAGGTCGATCGGACGAGGTATGTGTTAATTCAAGAAAGGTACTCGCACCGCTACGCTCGACACCAATAATTATGTTTTATTAAACCATTCAATTGCTCGCTATTTCAACGTACGTTTAAAGAAATTAACTGCTCGCTACACTTTGTATCATTAAGTCTTCCAGTCGTCGCCTTTCCAACTTAACCACGTGGCGTTGGTTTCAACATAAAATCTTCGTGAAAAGGTCTTTTTGAATTTTTTAGCTCAGCAATAAATTTTTTCTTCTGATGCGACAAGTGCGTCATTTGAAAATGTTTTGATCCTTTTATTCTACTTTTGATAGTTTTTGATTCAACTATTTTCCTAAAACAAAAAATCACGAAAACACACGGCTCATCCAACTCTGTCGTTACAAAAAGCTGTGAAAAATATTTCATTTTTCTTGGTTTTGTCGACGCGTTTTCAAACCAAAAAAACGCAAACAACCAGAAAGTTTAACAACTGTTTCTAACTTGCTTCGTGTATATTTTAAACAGACTTTTTAACAAATTTGAGACAAAATTCAAGCAAATATTTGCAAGTTGCAAGATTTGAACAAATATTTGCAAGTTGCAAGATTTGACAAAGAGTATAAAATAAGTGCGACATACTCATGGAACAAACACGTAAATTGACCTTATTTAAGAAGAGCATGTTATTACCATGTTGAAATTGGAATAGCAAAACAAACATTTTGCCCAATGCACATGGCAGCACTTCCTTATGTTTTTCAGTGTCATTAAAAATCCTGATCCCTGTATCAATTGTTGGCGCACTCATCGTCTTGGTCGCTTTGTGCTGCATCATCATCTGCTGTCGACGAAGAAAAAGGAGGAAGCGCAGAAGAAAAGAAGCTGACACTTCAATGGTTAATATGTTGCCTCAGTGACGTTTCATTGTTTAACAAGTTGCATCAATGACGTTTCGATGAGTACAATGTAGTGTCGGTGAGTTTTAAAGCCTGCCATTGCCAAAAAATTTGAAAAAAATGTAACTATATAATTTTCATAGAAACGTTTTGCTATATAACACGCTAAGATTCTCTGCCAAGGTTTTTATACCAGAAAAATGCTTTTACCTTCAAAAACATGTTAACTGCGCAAACCAATTTTTGTATTGCACCATCGTTTCACTATGAAAACGTAACAGCAACCGAACGTTCAACACGGTTAGACAGTAACAATTTTCGGGTAGTTTGCTGTAAGATGCGTGGTTGGTTTAGTTTCAGTGAAAATTATATTTCTTCTGAAAATCTGATTCCCCCCGCATGGCTACAGACTCAAGCCAAGGAGTAATGAAAGAATGTCATTGTTTTTATTTCAACAAAGCTGCTTTTTACATTTGCAAATCTAACCAATAATGAAGAGTTTTTATGAATTTTTAACTTTTTAGAACAAAACGCTATTTTGCTTCGATAACAAAATATGATATTAGAAAAGCAGCAAAAATAAATCTTGGTGAACGCAAAATGCTTTTCAGAAAACAGAAATTTTCACTGTCAACAAAATTAAGTTGCGAAAGTTGCGAACGAAGGAGATTTCGGTGCATATGCAAGAAAGAGGCCATAAAATCAACAATTATTACTGTATTTCTGGCAGCTAATAAGCAGCTAGGTAGCATCGACTGGGAGTAATGCATTTGCTGAAAATAAGCAGCGGGGAGATTGTTGGTGTTGCAGAATCAAATGCATGCTGAATTCAACAATGTTCCCAAATAGATTATATTGTAAATGTTCGAAATGCCTCCAGCTCCAGCAAAGCCTCATGCATAGTTGTTGTTACTGCTACACCTGTGTTGGTTGCGGCATTGATGTAACTCAATGTTTTGCTTGCAGAACAAATACTTTCACAAACATCCTATAATAAATTTACTACTTTTACTAATCCCTCAATGTTAGTACATTCTGCAGTTGTTTTGAAATGAAAATTGCACATTTTTGTTGTATGAACAGAAAGTTTTGCTATGGCAAAGCGCATGTGTTTTTACGTACTCCTGCTGATATCCGAATGCTATGGCTCAAATGGCATATCATCCCATTCATGTCTGTGTTTGTATTGTACTCTTTCTTTGAGTCTTGATTCTCTCGTTATGCCTTCTTAAGAGTAAAAGTCAAAGCGTGGGAATATAAGAAAAATGAAAAGTGGAGTGCAGTATAACGATTTATTGCCATCAAATATTGCAGAAACGTTGCAAATTGCTTGAAACATTCTTTTTTTAATTAATATTTTTCTCATACTTAAAGTGCAATAGAAACTGAATGAACAAGGCCTTAATAAAAAGAGTTAACTTCAAACTATTATATCAAATCATGGTACTGTTGCCAGATGGCCGGTATTTCACCGGCCTGACCGGTATTGTACTGCTAATTTAGCAAAGGCCGGTATTTTGAAAATCAATGTCTGAAGCAGTCCCGTTGCCACGGGGGGCTTTTGGGGGCTTAGCCCCCCCAAATGAAACTCCAAGCCCTCCCGCACAAACCCAAAGCCCCCCTATTGAAAACGTTCTGGCGACGGTTCTGGTCTGAAGCCGGTATTTTGAAAATAAATAATTTGCCGTAACTTTGGAAAGAACAATCGCCGATTTTCTCAAATTATAATGATTCTAGTAGTGAATCTTGTCAGGACAGTTCCTTCAAGGAAGTTTATTTGCTGCTGTAGATGCAATCCTTGGTGCGATTGTCACGTCACACACACACCGAAAAGTAATGTAATGAGCCAGCCAAAATACGGGCAAATTATTATTTGTGACTTGACAATACTGATTGTCTCTCTGTGTTCCCTGTGCCGCTTAACGAATTGCGACACAGCTTAGATCTGGCGCTGTTGACAAAATGGCCGGCATTTTTACAAAACGCATCTGGCAACCCTAGATCAAGGCCGATTCTGGTAATGACCACATTCTTAGCCAGAAGGTTTTCAAAATTGGAAATCTGCAACGTAAGGCTGCGTTTTAGAATAGTTAAAGGATTTTCCCAAGTTAGAGAAATCTTTTGCAACTTTTCGCATGCTTTTGAACGATTTTGGTGAATTTTATCATTTCCAGACCCGCATTGCTTACTTCTAATACGAAAATTGTACTGAGTTCATGGAAATAATTGCTGACAGTTTTTAGTGCAAAAGTTTCCATAGTACTAGTATTTCGCGCAGTGTGAACCTTGCCATGCAATGTACAAAATATATCTCAAGAAATGCTTACTGGCTGTGAAGTTCCCTAACGTGCGTTAACAGAAGATACAGATTTTGTGGGTTTGGCGGCAGCAAAAACCGTTGGAAGTTGCAGGTTTGATTCACCGTCAGTGTTTGTTCGGGAAAATATCGACTTTTAGAACTCACTTTCCAGCTCTTTCATTTCTCACCAGCTATATCATGTTTCTCTCTCAATGTGCTATGTCTCCTAAACCTTTCACGTATTTAGTTCACAAACAAAAGTTGCTTTGTTTAGCTTCCATATCATCTGATCCGCTTTCGTTGATTTCGATTGATTTCCCCACTGCAAAGATGCCACTTACTGTTTGAGCCAGCATTTTATGAACGTGTTATTGCTCCCAGTAAGTCACCCTGCGTACAACCACAAACCAAATTGCTTTGCAGGCTATTATAAAAACGCAAACTCTGATTTGCCACATCACGCCAGCCTGCAGCCCCTGCTTCGTTACTTTTTTGCTCAATAGGGGCAACGACGAACATCGCCCCGCCAAGGGCGTACGCAAGGGGGGGTTTTGGGGTTAACCCCCCCCCCTTTAATTTGCTATGTTACAAAAACGTCATTACTTATGCAAAGGAGTTTGTGTATGTTTTCGTACATTTTTTGCTTGTTTGATGTCAACTCAACGCAAAAACCAC
>JGI24159J19872_10010700_pt1 | contig 12041 bp, 12 predicted proteins | sample Ectturendosymbi4_FD_19872 | JGI IMG/M metagenome (IMG submission 19872) | reverse complement strand
TTGATCTTCTTATGAGTCACAAAGCACTGGAAGTATTACTGCATGCTCTTTTGAAGCTTCGTCACAAACAGAATTGCTAACTTCAGTGCTTCTCAGCTATCACAAAACCTAGCCACAGAACCTAATAGAAATTTTACTTTGTTTATAAACAAAAAAGCCCTTATACCGCTACAAAACCTTTGACAAGGGATGGAGCATATCTCTATGCAAAGTCGTAGGTTACTGTAGAAATATAAATTTACCTGAATTAAGTATTTTTAACGCATGCCTGTCATCGCAAGTTATGCGGCACGAAAAGAAAATTCTGCTTACCTGATATTCGCAATCGGATTCAATTTTTTGCGAATTTCAGGGAAATACGATGATTGACTGGACTTTCATGATTTTTCTTCGTTTTTTTTTTCACAAATTGCTTTGTTGTTAAAAGTTGCAAATTCATGGCGCACACTGTTGGGGTTTTGCCAGCACATTTTCTTCATCATGAAAAAACTTACGCAGCCAACAAGAAAATAAGAGCGAAAGTCTTACTAACACTATTTCCCGCACTGTGAGATATTACCGTTTCTAAGGGTAGCATTAAACTGTGCACCAACTTCAGCTGAAAAAATAAACCAAGCAGTAGCTGAAGGTAACTCCGGGATTTTCCTGCAAAATAACAAAACAGTTGTCGCCGGACATAACGTTTGGAGAATTTTCACTCTTTTGTCCGCAGTACCCGGATCTTTTTGATCGTTCAGTGCGCAATTGAAGCAATGGAAAAAGCTGTTTTTACGATACACTCCCTCCATGGCATGCGAGAAGCCGATGGCAACGCCTGTTCCATCGTACATCCCGGCTTTATTTTGATCCCTCCTCCTCGCGCATGAAATGAATGAAAGAAAAACAGTATATCGGTTTCGTGCTAAAAATAGCCCGGCTACAGTCGGTTTATGTTTTGGTGTCGCACACCTCAAAGGCTGGCGGGCAAAACAACTCGACGGCTTAAGCTGTGCTTCTCTTAGAACAAGGTGGCCACCCCAAAGCGTTTGGGGAGCTCAAGAAAGTGCAAAAACAAGACAACAATGACAAAAAGATGATACACTCCCGAGAACGCCACTAAAGCCATTGATTGACAGACGGCGAGTCTCCTAGCCTCGTCAAGACGACGCAAAACATGGTCGAAGGTTGCGCTGAATGGGATGTAAGTGTTATGAAAGGACGGGAAATGGTTTTCACTGTAAGGAACTCAAGCTGCGAGTGTCGTGGAGTTTCTTTTGCTATACGTTGTAGAACCAGCTCGCACGATGACAATAATAAAATCCAATGCTTGCAACAGTTTCGGAAAGGATTTTATCATTTTGCTATAATTAATATCCATTTGTCAGGACTGATGTTAAATGTTCCAAGCTTTAAAAATGTAAAAATATTTTGGAAAGTGATGCAAATTTACATTTGTAAAAATAAGGACGCCAAATTCAATTCGCAAAAGCGAAAGACGAAAGTTTTTTCCACGATGGAAAATACAGCAGACTGTCAGGCTTGTCCGCCGCGTTAGGATTTTTTCTGAAAATCTGTGATCACGTTGCCACGTGGCACGCTGTAAGAACAGTGTCACTCCCGCCAAAACGAACAGAAGATGACTTGGCTACCATAACTCACGGGTGCTGTATAACCCTGTCGAAAATTTTCTAAATTCAATCAACAGCCAATGTACTTAATCCTGATTGTTTTCCCAAGTCTATCGATCAGGTTTCCCGACCAATTACCCGAAACGCAAAGCGATGAGCAAGGGCGCGCGTGCCTTTCGTCGCGCCGCTGCTGCCGCGTTGTAGCAAGGGCACCGCCCCCCTTTGCAAAGGCTTTTTCAGATGAGCTCGTTGCACGCGAGCTTTGCGTTGAGTCAACGTTGAGGCATCCTGACCCCGGCAAAAACTTTTAAAGCGTGAACGCGACGCTTCGGCAGCGTCGAAAGTGCGTCTGCTGCAAACCGCCCTCCAACGCGCGCGTTCAGGATAATGTTGCCGATCTCCAGGGCCGGCAAAAACATCCTTGCTGATTGAAATTCGTCGTCCCAGTCAACCGCGCAGTTTCGCAGCCTAGTTCGCAGAAACCGGCGTAATTGTTGGTTGGCAAGCACCAATCGCATCAAGGCTTTGAGATGTCGAGCATATTTTTGTAGCTTTGCGATCTGTGCTGTTTTGGTGTTTTGCCACCGCCGTCGCTGGAGATCTTGCTCAGCTGCAAACGGATGGCTGCGGCTTAGTCAGATTTGTTGTCTTCATCCTGTAGCAAAAAATAAGCTGCTAAGTTCGTGTCACAAGTTCACCAAAGCACCAGTCTTTCGACAGTGTGTGTAATTAAGACGTCACGTGACGTTTTTCGAGAAAATAATGACGATTTTCCAAGATTTTGGTTGCTGAAATCCGCCACTGGGTCTAAAAATCACTCGTCTTGACATCGTAAATAACCCTTACGTTTTTGAGCGAAATGTCACCGAGTGTTTCTTACTTCCTATGCGCTAAACTCTGTGGGAGAGGGGAAGTGGAAGAGGGATTTGCATTTTTTGCAACTCGCGTCTTACAAACAACAGTCAATCTTAGAAAACACGATCTTGCCTCGCTGTTCGCAAATATCCAACATTTTGCATTATTTTTTTCTTTGGCATAAAATGCAAAAGTTTTCTTAAATCATAAACTGAAAAGAATGACACTTGATTGCCAGCCATCAGATAACAATCTTGATTTAGATTAACGCTTTCAAGAGTATCAAAAAAATTTGTTTGTCGCTTGCTGCTTCACACAAGTGCGGCCCAAGAATGAGGGCCGGTGGAACGATTTGAAATGTGTAACGCCCTCCCACAAAATTTGTGTTGGAACTTTTCTTCGCAGATGAACCGAAGAGGAACGTTACTGAGATCGTATATGTGATACCAAGCGAGTTCTGATGCTTGGAGTAAAAGCCTAAAAGATAACCAAGTTCGTGCATACTCTATAGCACCGCAGAGATTCACTACAATGACAAAAAACGTCTGTTGTAATGACGGCCTCATCAACATCTCACAACCTTACTCGAAAACCTAGTTTGTTGAATGCTATTTTATTTGAACGATCTGCAAGCATAAAAGACGGCGCTAAAGGATTTGTATGCAGGTAGTTCATAGTGCCTGATGCTTGCCGCTATTTCTAGCATTGTCGTTACCTAATTAAACCTTTCCGCTACCGGATTGTAAACCAATTTTATTTTAATGAAAGTTCTTACATAAAATATTTGATTCCAATGATCTCAGTTTTAACTTTGTGCCGCGACCATCAGCAATTAGCTGTGAGACCATGGCCGGGTGTCGCCAAATTTTTGCTTGAATCGGTAAGCCGCAGAAATTGATGTGAATGAAAGAAATCTTCTCCACATGAATATACCCAGAAAAAGTATATTGCAGATGTTTTCAGAGTCGAGACGTTTTTGTATCAGTACAGCATTGCCTTAACATACGGCAGTTACTTCGCCCAATTTTGAAGTTATTTGAGCCGTGTAATCATGCAGTGACGTCTTCTTGTTGGGCAGAGCTGCAGTATGTTGAGATATCTCAGCGCCGAGCTTACCGTATCCCACACCCTGCTACGCCGCTTTTTGATATCTCATGTATTTGCTCGTTTCATTGCAACACTTCCGGTTTCCGCACCGCGCCGGAAAGCGAACAATACGAACCTGCAAGGAAATTTGTACATCGAACCGTGCAAAACCTTCAAAGGTTCGTAGGAATTTTTCTGATATAAAGTCTGCACCTCGAAATCATTTTGCTCCGGTAAATTTTCCCTGCCTTTGGTACCAGTGGTTTTGAAAACTTTTTAGCCACACTTTTACGGTTGTTGTTATATACCAAGTCCAGAGCTCACTCTTTGCAAATATCCAGATTTTCCAGAACTCCAGTAAACAGCGAGCTCTAGAATCTAGAGTCGTAGTGTAGACGATACGATTTATTGAACAAAGGCGCTGTGTCGTACAAAAAAATTTGAAACCTCTAATTTACCTCAAAACTTAAAGATTTGTTCACTAGATGTCGCATGAATACAATGCACTGAAAAAAAACAATATACAGTACTCAAGTCAAAAATCTCCTGCTGTATTGTTCGCCGTAAGAACGATTCCAGAACATCGTGCAAGTTTTAGACTGCTGCAGGTTTTTCAAAAACTGTGGTCGTGCGTTTACTGCAGTTTCATTCATCCAAATTGTGCTACTCGACATACTGTATTTTTGATTTGGCAAGATTTACTTCTTGTCTTTCTTAGCTTTGTCCTGNTTGATAACATATTTAATGATAGATTTAATCATNGGTCAGATGTAGACCATGGGTTCAACCCTGGAATTTTGTGGAGGCTTAGCCATAGGTGTTAGATGGCGTTAATTTCTCGTTTGGAGAAACGCACTAAGGATGGTTGTATCAAAGAATTAGTATGCAATCAAACGAAATAACGTCTAATTTCACTTTCAAATACAAGCTGCGAATAATTACACCACGATGAAAGTTAAATTACGCGCTCCTGCCAACCGCACGAGGTTTCACTCATTCAGTAAACTTTTTTTCTGTTCGGCTAACAAGTAAACAAAAAGATAAACAGAAAGACGTCGTGGTGTTTTAATCACGTTATGCGTTGCCACCTAATAACAATTTAAGGTTCGCAAACAACGTCAAAAATACAGCAATTTAAACTTCGAATTTTAGTTGTAAAATAAATTTTCAGCGCAGCTCCTGGATGGAAACTGGTGCTGGGTATTTCGCAGCAACTCTACAGACAGTAGCCGAACAGAGTTCGTTGCGCATCACACAAAGGTTTCAGTGTAAGATCACTTCGTGAGGTGCTGAGTTCGATTCCAGACAAAAAGCTAACAAATATTTTGTGACGAAATACAAAGAAGGACGTAAAGTTGTTGCTGGGTCCATGAGCCTTGATTGTAAAAATAGTAAGCCGGAAAAACAAGACTTTGTGATATGGCAAATTCGTTTCTTCCCCACCTCTGCCCAGTATCCAACTCAGGTGTCCTACAGCCTTCGTCTGTCCTTGGGCATATTCAGGCACACCCCCAGTGTAGGTTTGCTAACCGTTTGGTTTTTTAAGTTTGCGTGAACTTTGCTTACAAACAGGCTGCCAAGCAAGACTTTTATCAGGAAGCGTAAATGTGGACTCTAGAATCGAGAACTGTAGGACTCTAGAATCGAGAATCGTAAACGATGCGATTTATTGAAAAAGACGCCGTGTCGTACAAGAAAATTTGAAACCTCTAATTCACATCAACAATTAAAGGTTTGTTCACTAGATGTCGCATGAATACAATGCACTGAAAAAAAAACAATATACTCAAGTCAATAATTGTTAGGTCAGTATGTGAGCAGTGCATGAGACGTAACACAGTTTGAACTTTCGAAGTATTTTGGTGAGTCTTGTTACTCAGTTAACAGCACCGTTCAAACAATGGCATATTGATCTCTGTGGCCACATAAAAACAGTGTTTCCGTAAGTGCCATGCCTGGTAGTTTGGCGAGTGCCACAAAAAAACAAAATGTCAACAGAAGTTCACTGCAAACAAACTACTTGGCAAAATAGCCCGGATCGTGGTGAAAATTATAAAATAATGAAAGACTTACGTGCTGTGGTGTTGCTTTGTGGTAGCAGCTGCGTTTGGTGACCAATGTTTTGGCGAATTTGATGCACCAGTATTTTCACTACACATACACATAAGTCTTTTCGAGTGATCGTGTTTTCATCAGCATGTCTGCAGATAGTATAATTCGGTGCTGTTTTACTTCAAACGCATTTTACGAAAAGAAAATGTGACATGCACTGGTGGAACAACTTGTTTTTCATCCGAAGCTTTCATCGCATTCAGAACCTTGGTCATCGTTGTTTTAGCCGCAACTTGTCAACTTGATTCAGACATGCACGCAATAGAAGAAAGCGTCAGTCAGGTCTTGCTGGGACAGTGAGCTTTAACTGAACGAGCATTGTTTTTCAAATATGCTCACTCGCGAAGACTAAAGACTGTAGATTAAGCAAAAGCTCGTCAGACCTCTGTTACCTTATAAAAAACAAAACCGGAAAACATTCCAGTATTAGCCAGACGTGCACTGAAATTTTTGTTGAAAGTAAATTGACCCTTGGCATTTTTGACAAGTCGCAACAAACCTGAAGATGTGAAAACCAAACTGGTGAAGAACTTGGTTTGCATTGCGAACAAAAAGGCGAGTATTAGTTTTCCAAGAATTTAGTATTATCCTCAACTTTTTATCTAACATCTCTGATCTCGACTTTAGGATATACAGCCGGTTTAGCGAACCATCATCACCAAGGAACAACGTGCTGTTCGCCAACATACCGGAAGATGCCATGAGTGGTATCAACCATTACGCTTTGTGCAGATCACAGCGATTAAACTCCGTTGTGCAGCGCTGTATCAGGGAAGATAACGACCGGGGTACTTCGCTAGCTTAATGAAGCGAATGCCGCAGAAATCTCCAAATAAACTACGATCGGCGGGCCAACTGAAACGAGTTAATTAATCGAAGTAAAATCTTAAAAGCTATGCAGCGGCTTACAGAACATGACGTCAAAACAGCGCTGAACGTGAGGTAAACCTCAATCGAAGGACATGGCGATTATGCAAGAGATGTCTGGTGTAGATAGTATACCTCACGAAAAAGTAGGGCTGAATGTGCAGCCAGCAGGGAAGGAAAAATGCAGTGAGCAGTTCAAACTTTTGCTAAGGCCAACTTCAGAAGAAATGACCTACCTGTAACAATCAACATTAGCAGCAAAGAAATCACTCTCGAAACGTTTATTTCTGGCCAAAGCTCTGGGCAAGTTTGAATTTTTCGAACAACAGATCTCTCTTCATGGGTTCCTTTTTTAGATGTGTGTTTGCAAAAAGAGTGATGACACCACAGAACTGGCATCGGACAAAGGGCCTGATGCCAATACATTTTTTTCGTAAGATGCTTGTGTGATTGCCAATATTTCTTTCATCGTAACACGCTTGTTCGTCTGATCGGCGGAGCACAGATTACATGACAAATCGCAACATCGAATGGTGTTGGTACGGGCTTATCTTAAGGAGGGACCGATAAAACGAATCGGACCGTGATTCCCAATACTCGCTAAGAATGACTACTTGCAGATCCGTTGCGCATTGAAAATGTAGTGACGATAAAGCATTGCATTATGGCATTAAATGCAAATGGTTCGAGTAAAAACACTACGCGGTGAGTTCGCAGAAAAAGGAGGCATGTGCTGGCCGCCTTGCTTCAGACCGTTTTCTGCGATTCCAGCTGCTCGTTGGCAGATTGTACATAAGACGATTAAAGCCGTAAACATTATTTTCGCATTCTGTCAAGACAATAGAGCACTTGCGTGTCATCCGCAACAACCCCGCGAACTCGTTGTTTTTCTTGCCTTCTCGTAACAAGATACCCCTCTGTGTGGTTCCTGCTCCAAATAACAAAGAAACTACTTGGAAACCCAAGACCGACTTAGAACGGCAGATAAAAGACTACTAGTCAAATATAAAGCAAAATGCAGTGCATGGGTAAAGAAAACACAACTTAATGAACGTCCAACACGGTTTCTCTGTTAAAACAATACAAGGGGATTGCTTGTTTACTCAAACGGCGATGTCTTCAGAGGTTTCTAAAAACAGCCTCGATCGTTGCACGAACAGAGCGTCTGCGAAGTCTATGCGGGCTCACGTGAAACCTTGCGCTCAAGAAACACCTCGGTAAGTTCAATCCGTTCATGCCCGTTTTAGCGCGTAACAAGCAGCCACCCGTATGTCGAGTCTACAGTCGAATTCACCTCTTTTATCATTCGATTGCGGGGTCAGGTTGATACAACCTACTCTGCGTCAGGCACGCGTCCAAGAGTGATGTTTGCTGTCACTTGATATTGCAGTTTCCAGGACGCGCACTGCAAAGCGATATAAAGCGTCAAGAGGTTTCTCGCGTTTGACGTAAACAGATGCTGTAGGACGTAGGCCACCTAAAACATGGTTGTTGCTTCAAGTGATCGCCACCTAGCCACAAAGGCGTCTATGCCTGTTGGAAAAAAAGAACTTGTAGTGAATTCATTTGTCATTAAGGCATTTATCGGTAGTTTAACTACTCCTTAGTTTAACTTGGTACGAAAAAATTGGTGCTTCGTTTTAGTTTTTGTTGTTTAGTCCGTAACATCTTAGCTTGTTCTACAGTCTCTTCCAAAACGTAAAGCGTACTAACCAAAACCAAGTTCGAAATCTGAACTTCAAATTCTTTGTTTCAACTCACTTTAACTTTTAGCGTTAGCATTTTCCGAAAAGGACTTGGCTCATCACAGCACCCCTCGCCTTCGCACAAGTGCCAACCCTTTGACCACAGCACCGTCACACCTGTTTGTTGCGGTAGTTTACAGAAAAACAACCAGCACGCACGCGAAGCGCATTGTTCTTGGGCGAAAGAGCTAAGAAAGGAGTGACGCAGAATCATAAACACTACAATTAGCACCACGATGCAACCAAACAAACAAGCAAAACAATTTTCAGAGAAACTGGGTCAGTTGCGCAATCAAAAAGTAAAGCAGTAATTGTCCAGAGGGCTTTTCTCGTGGTAGATGTTTTTATTTTCTCAGTAAGGCCCAAATCCTGGTTCATCTTTGCGATTGCGTTACTGGATAGGAACAAAGTTCAAAATGCTGAAATGCAGCCCGTAAACCAAAGAGGTTTCAAATATAACCTGTCCTATAAAATTTGGTACAAGATAATCTGCGTCACACAAGACCTACTTAGCGACTTTACAGTGAGGATACTTTTCACATGCGAGCAACTAAAAGTTACCGGTTACCCAGTACATTAGCCCTTTCTGTAAAAATTATGCTTTTTGCTGTTTGGAGATTGGCTGGACTTGGTTGGTAACTTCCTTGAGTCAAAGTAAATTTGCAGAGTCACAGGCGATATCAAGATAGTCTCTACGCATAAAAGCATGTCAAGAACTAATTTTTACGTAAGATAATCTGCGATTCCAGCTACGTAAGATAATCTGCGATTCTGCAATCTATTTCACAGTGAAATCCTTTCTGTCACTTTGTCAAAAATAGCTTCACCATTCTGATAAACTACTCAACTGCCGACGAAGCCAAATTAGAAAAACTTCAAGCGTGTGTATTGGGCAAAGGAAACCAGGCTATTATTTTTTATTCTTCCTCTTATATTATACTACTGCCTATTTTTAAAAAGGTTTTACTCCATCCTAAGTGGATCGTACGCTTTCTTAGAATTCAGTGATTTCATTTTCAGAAGTAAAGCGGTCTCACTGATCCTCGCAACCTTGATTGTCCCAAAACGCCTTTTCATCTACACATCTTGATGCGAAGCCAATCATCTTCTCTACACTGTTTCTCACGATACTAGCCCCACATGCAGGGCGTCGCCAGCGGGGGGGGCAGTGATGCCTGGCCCCCCCATTTGAAATCGGTGCCCCCCCATTTCACGTTTGGCCCCTCGGTTGCTGCATACATCCAATACTGTATTTTTAAAATGTGGCCCCCCCTTTTGGTTTTTGCCCCCGCCTGCTCCTAAATCCTGGCGACGGGCCTGCCCACATACTATATTGACGACCTTTGCGGACTTTCCCTTCTCTTCTTTAACGAAATATCTTTTTCGCTTTAGCTTCATAGTTCCTTGGATTTGGTTGTGGCTGAGACTCCTAGTAATGGATGACAGGAAAGCAAGCGCGCACAAGCAAGCACTGACAAAGTTTTACACACAAGCATAATGCACAACCTCACAAACGCACATATGCATAGACACACATCTATATACAAAACACACTTATGCGTAAACAAGCATACAAATACACCAGCCGCACGCCATTTTACCACACCAAGCAAATACTTAAGTATTTTTGTTTGACGAAATGCGACTGAGGACCAACATATCTTAAAAGAGAAAACCTGACAAACAAAGTCTATGTCGGTTCGACTGAGACTGTGAATTTTAGAAATTCTGCAGTCTGAAATAGGAAAAGCGAGTTTTTAAAAAAATGGTTAATTCGATATTTAGCATTTACACTAAACAATTACAAGCCCACACTACAGCTACCTGTGCGAAATAATATCATTGCTTTTCAGAACCACATTTTGCATTTATCTTGCTCGGAACCAGATGCAACGGGTGTGGTCTGAGGCAGGTTTCGCCCACAACGGGATTAGCCTGCCCGTACAACTTTGTATGTAGTATAGGAAACTGGATGGTGGTGCTGGCTGGTGACAGCAGTAAAGCGGGAAACATGCGTTTATCCAAGACATTTTACCTGATTAAAAAAAGTCATAAGCAGAATCAACGGTGCTCAATCATCCTTTTACGATGCTTTAGCTTCCATTAACGTTGAAATGTTGCAAGACGCAGAAACGTTTTCTTTCATTTGCTCAAGAATCTTTTCAATCGTTGATAATTTTAAGGAATTTAATGTGAATTGCCTACCTACAGATGGCATCAACATCAAATTTTTAACCAGTAAAAGTTAATTAGGAAGGTTCTGCTAAAATCACGGCAAAACGTCACACCTAATGATTTCAATGCGCTTGTACTTTTAATATAATAATAGTAGTTTATTTGCAGACTCGTGGTCCATACGGACACGATCATAGACACAAGAGCACAAAAAATGGTTAGCCACACAGTAGCGCATTACATAATCGGTTTTGCGCGTGACTTTTGCATCATTTTGCACATGAGAATCGTTTTTGCACAATATAGTGTCATGAAAATCTATTTCACAGTGAAACATCAGTTGAAAGATAAACCTCCTAACACACAGCTTAACAAAAATACGAACAGTTCTTTTAATATTTTTAGCCAGCTTTGGTTGAAATCGAGACAATCTTAGATTTAAATGATGACAGTCTTTGACAACTCCTGTTCTTCACCTTTTTTTCTGGAAATCGTAAATCACAGCGGTATTCTTCATCAACTACTTACTGAAGAGTACGTGAACACGCCTTAATTAGCCAAGCCTTCAACAAAGAAACTTCACCTACAAAATTCAAGCGTTCAAGTTGTTGGCGATGCCTACGCAAGTCTGGCTTGCTAAACAGATAGGCAAAGGTCTTTTCTTCTGCACGGTAAGCTATAGGCACTTGAAAACACATCTGTCTGCCATAGCATTATCTTGTCCCTGAATACATGTGACAGTTATTCGTGGCATTCTTTTAAAGGAAAAGTGATCAACAAACATACTACTTGTTTCTTGTCTCACTGACAACTGTCTAGTCAAATTACTAATTACGCTCAACCCAGCGGTGCATTTTTATTCGTCATTCTCGGACAGAAAAAACACCGCCATTCCAGAAAGCGCTCGCCACGCGACGGACCCAAAATATCCCAGCTACTGAACTGGGGTAGGCTTAGCTGTTAGAAAGAGGGTTGAAAGAACTCGACCAGCCAAAAATAGCCAGTGATCATTGCTGGAACAAAATCAAGAGAAATGACTCAGCGTTGCAGGTTGGCACAGCCTTGACAGAAAACGTTATTTCGCGCTTTATCCCCGTCGGTGACAATGAAAAATAATCCTAATTCAAAAATTTCCCGAAATGATCTGCCAAATTTTTGTCTCTTTCCGTTTGCATACACTTGCTGTATTCCTTCAATTTGAGCCACTATGTCTGGTTTCCGAAAGTTTTTTTTCCATAGACTTTTTGTGTATTTACTACCCGTTGAAACATCGAGCCTTATCTCCTTCCATCAAAGCGACAAACTTTTTTGGGTATTTTTTACGATGTCTTGTGCTTTCGTACAAAGCCAGATTGAATTTCTGTGATATGTGCCCAACATTGACAAATGTCTGTCTGGCGTTATCGTCTGGGTTGAAAGGTCCCCAGGTTTCTGGGCTCCCTCTAGCACAGTGGTTCTCAAACTGTGGTACGCGTACCACTAGTGGTACGCGAAGATCTTTAGGGTGGTACGCGAAGAGGCCTACTTTCTGTTTTTCTTCACAAAAAATATATTCACAGCTGTAGTTTTTACTTGTCTGGTTCTGTTAATAAAT
>JGI24159J19872_10010697_pt1 | contig 12043 bp, 6 predicted proteins | sample Ectturendosymbi4_FD_19872 | JGI IMG/M metagenome (IMG submission 19872) | reverse complement strand
TGAACAATCAACGATTTTGGATTTGTTCCTGATTTGTTTCACAGAGAGTTCCATGCGACGTGTGGGCAGTTTGTTCACTGAAGTGAAAACTGCAGAATGATACCGGAGTGTTTTCGTAGAGTAAAACGCATAGCGTTTGAATACACTCAAACGAACATACGAATCAGACCAAATGCTCTAAAGCCAGAATAATAATATGTGCCCGTCTTGCTCAGACATATGCAAATATCAATGACATAGTAAAGATCACACTTAAATTAGGTTTCGCGACCGTTCACGAAGAAACAGTTGGCCCATCATACATGATTAATTACATTATCTTGCAGTGAATATCAGTTAAAATTTGATGCCGTTTGATGCATGTTACCACAAAGCCAATTAGCCCAAATCTTGCAATCACAAAAAGAGGAACCGGCACTGGACCAGCTCTTTAGCCCAAGGTGATCGCCTATTTTGTCTACTGGAAGAACCGCTCCATATGGATTCTGAGATTTGTAATTTAATATTATCAAAAACACATTAGGGAGGAACTTAAATCTGGGCACCGCATAAAGGTTCCCACAACGAATCTGCAAGATTAAGACTCTGCTGTCATTCATTTGCGATGGCTCCAATAACGGGAAGAAAATTTGACATGTAGGTTATTTTAATTCAGTCTTGCGCTTTGTTTTTAGCTGTTCAGAATATTCGCACCGTCTTTCAAAAATAGCTACGTTTCTTATAACAGATTTCCTACAGCTGGAACGCATCACGAGTCAGACTAAGCCTACATGTTAACACGTTAACATTCACGCAGTTGCGTGTGATCAATTGTTGTCAGTGCAGTGCAACGAAGCCGTACAAAACAGAAACGGACGAAGTCTTTTACATAAGAAACACCATTAGTATCATCGTTTTACAGCCGCTACACTATTTGGGGATCAGTTTACGCTTGTCGACAAACTTGATTTCGCAGGCACATTAAATTCTAAGATTTCCATAAAAGTTTGATTGCATTTTTATATAACGAGTGTTTTGGTTCATCTGTTCTGAATGAGTCTTTGTGAACACATGTACACTGAAAAGGGTGCACAAATGAGAAAAGGGAAAATACACATATCTGCATAGGCGTACAAGGCGGGGGGAGGCAGCCACTCCCGGCTTGGAAATTTCAGTGCAAACTCTGTTTTCAGGGCAAGCGCAAGTTGCTCAAAAATCCTGAATGATAAAAAATATTTTAATACAGTCAAAAGTTTCAGGGCAACTCTGCTTTTCAGGGCAAACGCAAGTTGCTCAAAACTCCTGAATGTAAAAAGTATATTCAATACAGTGAAAATTTTCAGGGCAAACGGTGTTTTTCAGGGCAAGCACAAAGTTGCTCAAAAATTGCATTGCATTAAAGTTAAGTACTTTATGAATTCCACTTTCCAGTTTACTAAACAACTGTACATGCTTTCTTTATTCGAATGGTAACGATCTTACGACAGAACATCGTACAATACTGTACATGGCACAATCACATATGACAGTATACGAATACGATACGTACAGGCACATGCATTTTGAGTGCGTGTTTCATTTCCCGAGGTGCAATCTTCAGCAGAAGCGGACCGCACGGACGTGCAGACTGCTTGGCTCTTGAGTGCGCGTCTAAGCGCCTTGCTCAAGCGCACAGCAACGATAACACAGGCAGGTGTAGGGATTCAGACCCTTCGATCCGGAACCGNCGCTTTTAATCATTGCGTTGTGCCATCGGAATCGCGTACATATTTGTATCAGTAAAGGCAATTACCGTAAAGTTTCTTGTCTGGGATAACACAACACGCAAGAGACTTCACCCCCTTGTGTTAACAAGCAAGGTAACTGCAGATTTTGCCTATAACGGCACCTCTAAGGGATTGCGTAAAGAACGTTATTGCCTAATTGACATTATAAGCGAATTGAAATGCATGTAAAAGATGCCATCGGGACCGAACAAAATGTAACGTTACAGTTGAATTGACGTTACATAAGAAGCCGTTATAAACAGATTCAACTGCATAGAACTCATTTACAAGACGTTTCAGGCCCCATTCGGATTAAACTAAAAAAGTTAGTTTTAGGCCAGATTGTTATTTTCACGGCACTTTTTTCTTCCCCTCAGTAAAATGCCTTCCCGTACGCCTATGCAGAAAAGTGAGGAACAACAAAGCAAACAACAGTTTTGAACTTCCAAACACTAGCTTCACACATCCAATAGTACGCTTGAATAATTAGCGTTACTTCAACTGAAGTGAAAGGTAAGACCTAGAAGAGCAGAAAAAAGCATTTTGAAACAGAATTTTGCGTAACTGTGATGAAATACATTGTCTGCTTCAATTTTGAAAAATTGCATTTTTCTGTTGAAATAGTGTAACAAAAGAACCAAAGTCTGCTATTCTGACACCAATTAAATTTGGGCCTTTAATGGATAGTTTACGTGAAGGTTTAGCTACAAAATGTGAGAAGTGATTGGCCAGTCATTACTGCTAAGAGGTAAGTAGACTTCAGTAGTTTTGGAAAGTTTTTCCTTATCCTATTAGAAAAAAATGTTTTACTAACAGCCTTACTATCAAAAACTTATAAAGTTAATCGTTTAGTATTCTGGGTTGAGCAGCATTAAGTTGTTTGTGTAGGATAATTCAGATGATTTTCTCTTTTGGCCTTGAAACAATGGTGATAGTACTGCCAGTCATCGCATCAAGATATCGCAATAGTCTGCAAAACCCCCCTGGCTTGGATCATATCTTGATGGTCAATTTGCAAATAAAAGCGCAAGGCCGCAAGTGATGCGATTGCTGGGAAATTCTAACCTGCAGCGTCTGGTTGAAATTTAGATGGAAGTACTTTGTGTTTGGGTATTGACCAACAGAAAATTTTTGAAACTTTTTCCACCGCAACTGTTCATTCTTTCGCTCTAGCCGTCAGGGCATTGAACAAGTTCTCCTGCTAAGCCAGTTGGTCAACTGCTTACCACATATTCACTGTTTTGTGAGCTCAAACTCATCGTGATTTTTGATTTTACGGTTGGCTACTTTGACATTAGGTGCTTTCCTTCTGGAATTTCTGGACATGCATTTCTAATCCCCATCTCATGCCATCTGCACTCAATTCTATAGCGCAGGGGTCTCCAAACTACGGCCCGCGGGCCAGATGCGGCCCGCGAAGCTATTTTGTCAATGATGAAAAAATAATATACAGTACCTACGAAAAAATTTTTGATTTGGTAGAATATAACATATCCCGCAACGGCAAGAATCACATTGGGTAAGACGTTCGACCGTCGACATGTTCTCTATTACCTAATGTGGGCCTTGGTCAAAAAAGTTTGGAGACCCCTGCTGTAGCACACACTGTTAGTTGTTAGCTCTTGTAGTTTTCCGGCTTGTCGCTTATACTGGTAGGCCGTAATAAAAGATGACTACCATTTGCGAATTATACAATCCGCTGTCAGAAACAAGGAGCTCTTTGTACATTTTTGGACAAGCTATGGAATCTCTGTCCACGCTCGAAAGACATCATGCGGAAATGATCTTAGAATTGCGAACAACATTAAGTGGTTGTCTACGTACTTTAGTGATGTTTTATTGCTTGATTTCACAGTTGGTCTAGGCTACTTAGTTTTTCAGGTGCAGATATTGTATTCGCTGTGGTCCGTGTGACAGCGAAGGCTTCATGACGCAAGCTTGATTGCATTCGTCAAAATCCTGAAGACGAATTTTGCAACGAGTAATCTGCATTGCCCTTAGCCTGACAATGACCTGAAGTAACAGCATGTCCAGCATCCTTAAATCTTTCGGAGGGGTAGAATTTCGAAACTCGTTTGTGATCTTAGCACTATTGTTGCTAGCATACTGCGAATTGCTCAAAGCATGCACAACAGTATACACTCAATACATTCATTTGTCATGGAATGCTGGCAATGAAATGTGGCGGTCACAGCTCGTGGAAGTTGATGAGGTGGAATCTCTTGCATTGTTTTCGACTTTGCGGGTGACAACGACGCAGCCGGGGGAAAGTTTCAAAAAGTTTCACTGATAATTTCTTCATATCAAGATCTGTGTACAGTGAACTTTGAGCGGTGAAGATAGAGATGTGCTAGTGGTGGGAGCGATGAAGTTCAACTGTAAACGAAGAAGTAACGATTAGTAAAGATAGACAAGAAGAGTTTAGTCTTACGTCATTCAACGACCTGTTGTTGAAAATATGATGTTACATCGAGCAGTTGCAAAAATTATTTGCTCTTCTGCACGTAAAAAGATTGCCATTTATTTGAAAGCTTGTGCTACAGGAAGTTGATTTCCACCAATGCACAGAGGCAATGCAACAGAAACATGAAAACACATGACAGTTACCTGTTTACATACCTTAAGCCTGCAGCTTCCGCCAGAACAGTTTCGGCTTGAATTGCAACAGTGCTGCTTTTACAACCAATACGACCTCTGTTTGGAGCGTAAATGAAAAAAGCGTGTTTTCGAGCAGGTTCTGTAAAGAACGTAAAATTAGTTTTTCTGGAAGATTAGCGTGTTTTCACGAAGCAGTAGCATGGTTTCTTATCAGAGGATAGATTGTCAGTGCATCTTCAATTCTGTTCAAAGAGAACCAGTTAATTGTTACACAACAATATCCTACGTCAAACACTATCTAAGGTTGACCCTGCAGCAGTAACTGCCTGTTTTGGAGTTCATAGCAAAAAAACAATACGCGCAAATGCTTTGGTAATTTTCCGCATCTCACGTTCCAAACTTGTACTTCAGATTCTATACTTCAATTTTCAACCTGGGTTTGAAACGAATGTACACTTAAAGATTTATATCGCTATTCTTATTCAACTACGCAGGCGGATGTTTTTGCTATGAACTAAGAAGGCAATTTTATTGTGAAGAGATGCACATAGCAAAAATACAGGAGATATTTGAAAGGACAGCAGAGCAGGAAGTGAACCCAGCTTAGAGAAAGTAGAGATCCTTAGGCCTACAGCAGTACAGGAGAATATTAAATATAGCTTCGCGAGTTTTCTGCTATGTATTACAGCTGGAACTCATTTCGCCGCGCAGCATACCACCTTTTCTTTGAATGTAACTGCATCGTAGTTTGTGAAACATGAGAGTACAAGGCAGAAATCCACATTCCCCAGATATTCAGAGATGATTCTTGGATATTGCATGCAGGGTTTTTGTAAGGTTTGACCTTGTTGGCTGTTAAGATATTTTAAGAGACCGCAACTATTTTATCTAAATATCGAGATGGTCGTGCAGTATGGTTTTAGTGTATTTTGAGAGACCGTTGGAAAAATTTGAGAGACCATTTCGGTCTCTAGAAACACCTTAAAAACACTGAATGCATGTGAGGAGAGACTTGGTATTGACAACTCAAAGCTATGAGATGTGTTTTGTTCGCTAATTGAAGTTAATTTTGTCTATTGTATACATTTGTCTTTAGCACCCCTATATATTACATTACATGATCGGGTGCGGGCTAGCTGAACTTCGCCATAGTTACAATGGCATTCAATCAGGGGTGTAGCGCTAAAATAGAGGTGTGGGAACGCTGTTTCTACCCCAGTGCCCACTACACCCCTGATTTAGGTTAAAGCCGAACTCTATAACACAAGATATTGCTCAGATGCCCTCACACGCAAAAAGCTCCTTTAGTTCTCGCAATCCACTCAGGTAAGCTGTAACCTTCTCAGCAACGGCCTGAAAACTTCAAGACTAATTACTAAAGCCGTTTGAAGTCATATTTTTTCTGTACTTCAGGAAGCTATGAAACAAATTTTGAAGCAAAAATCGCACCCCTACGAAGTCTATAACAAAAGTTATAAAGTTTTAAAAAGTCATATTTTCCATGTTAAGTCATAAAGTCATATTTTGCATATTTTCAATCTAATTCAATAAGGAAACCACTAAAACAATCTCAAAATATCAGGTGAGACTATTAAATCAGTAGGTCTAAGCTGCATCCTACAAATTGAACCCGCTTGGGCCCCTTGCGAATGTTGGCAAAGACAGAAGTAAACCAAATTATTTGGATGAAATGTAATGTACTGCCTAAAAATGTATCTTCTTGCTGCCCCAAAGAAACAAACCAATGTCCATGCATGTTTACAATTTGCTTCAGACCAAACTATATGTTTTGCTCATGTTTGAACCGTATATCTTAACGGGGCTTCAACAAACCACGGGGCTACCATCTCTTATGCCTATTTTCGATGGTAATACTTCTTTGTACAGGAGTTTTATGCTGTAGCTCAGTCATTTCTATTTGGTCATATAAAGTCATACTGTATTTTCTGAAAAATAAAGTCATTCTATCAAGTTTATTAGGTCATAAAAAATGACCCTACTAATTATTGTGAAATGAAAATAGTAGAGTTACGATAAACGCCTACATTCAGACGAAGCGTGGAGTACGCAAATACCACTGTTGATGTCACAAACCGTAATTGTACAACCCTGCTACGGTGCTATACACGAGATAACTTGTCATTTATTCATTTAGGCTGCTCCAGGTGCTACACATGGAAATTGAAATGAAAAATCTAAATCTTCAAGTAACGTTACTAGTGCAAAAAAGGTGTGGGAACGCCTTTCCCACGCGTTCCCACCCCACTACACCCCTGCACTCAACTGATAATTTATAATTTTTATCAAGGGAACGGCTTCGATTGCGTAAGAACTCAACAATTCACCAAAACATGCAAACCAGCAAATTTTGAGGATTATAATTTGTTAATTTTAATAGAGCACAAATAAAGTAATTTGGTTTCTTGCTTCCAATAATTTCATTGCGCATCTTTTTCAAGCATACTAATATTGTTTGTCTCTCACGCAAACTACGATGCAGTTCGAAGAAAACAAAACTAAACCAGAGTTTAGTGGATGAGCGGATAGATTATGTGAATTCAATACTTGCCTTAAAAAAGTAAAAATGTGTTTTAATGTTAATCTGTTGTTACTTTCAGTCAAGTGCTGACATCTGCCTTACAAGTTTCTTTAAATCGCATCGTTTTTCTTCATTTTGATGAAAGTAAAATTCAAAAACTTTGAGTATGACCGTTTCAATATGCTGTGTTTGTTAAGTGTTCAAAGTTTAAAAATGACACGCGGTTACAAACTGCACTGAATTGCACTAATTTCCTTCCAAAGCTCTATTGGGATGAGAGCTTCGCAACAACCTGATGCAAAATGTCTTTTAGCCCAACGTAACATCCCTGCTGTGCCTCACTCAGATAAGGAAATGTTCCATTGAACCACAGCCTTTCACGTGCTTGAGCTTCCATGATATCATACGAGTGTTTTACTTCAGCTACGAGGCGTGCTTTTCTCGTTTAACTGTTATCCCTCAAGAGTGTCAAGTTAGTCGCTCTGCACCTTTGTAAAACTAAGTCAAGATGTTTCGAAGCAATTTTTGCCGGCAACATCAATGCAAAATCTTTCACGCAGAAGAAATCACTTCTCGATATCAATTTCCAATTCATCAAAATTGTAGAGAGGCTTTATTTGCTACGTTATTGGGAAAGGATTACTTTTAATCGTTTTGAACATTCTATGCAGTGCTACCTGAAAAGATATCTTTTGTAACACAATGCTTTTCAAAATTTGTGATAAAGTAGCAACAAAGTTTGGCCAAACACGAAAATGTTTAAGAAATGGTTCATTTTTATGACTATGTTAATAACTGCTATTGTTTTCTTGCAAGAGTTCCTAGGAACCTTTGCTTGCTTTTTGCAGGTCTTGCTATGGTGTTCGTTGCAAAAGCTTGCCCTTTTGAAAAGACAACTCTTGTTTGAAGCTCTTTAGAAACTTGCGCAGGCCCCAATGGCTCGAANGTTTTGAAAGACATATCGCAGAAGTTAGNATGGGACGGATGGTGATCCGTACAACGGAAACGTGGCCGCAGCAACCTTCTCGCAACAGTTGGAAATCCCGATTCCCTTCCTTGAACAGGAGCTGCAGTCCTGTGATGGTTGTGTACTTGTTGCTAGGAACTTTATTCGTGGCAGGCGGAGTGAGTATTAGTCACACACGGCGTTTGGATTTGACCGTTCTACTTGCTGTGCTGGGCTTAATATTCATCTGCTGTGTTTTCAGTGGAATGCGGACCGGTTTGCAGCCAAGTAATCCCCCCAGCGCTGTTTTAGCTCCCGAGCCAGGCCCCGCTGGTGAAGATGCTGAAAAGCAATCGCAAACAAATGCCACGCCTGCAGGTCGCGCATCGGTCAGCACAGTGTAAAGCAATTCTAACCGTTGCTTTATATAAAATTTTTGCTTGCTACGCCACATTTGCCTCGAATTTTCGTATGTTTATACTTGTCTATTGTTGCAAAGACTTTGAAGAGATGTATAGTCGCAAAACTACTGATGTTTTACTGCTTGTTCGTTGTCGTTCGCATACATTTCACGAATAGTTATCAGCAACTAGAAGACTTTCCAGGAATTATTGACATTCACTGCATATGAATCCGTTGGCAAACATGAAAATTGTGCAATGGCAAACACTTTTTAAAACTGTACAAAATTGTGCACGTAGCTCATTTCACAAAAGTGCTTCCCGATCAGACAAACATATCACGGGTTTCTCTTTTTTTCATATTACAGCAATATCTAAGACGCAAAAAGCGTTTCCGAAAAAAATGAAGCATATTTTATAGTAAGTTATGTGTCAAAGTTATGTATTATCGATTCCAATAGCCTGTATTTCGACGCGTGACCAGCGACGTGCCTAATCCGAAGCTGTTCATTAATAAAAAACTCGTTATCGCCTAGAATAAATGAATTTGGGGCAACAGATTCAAGATTGGTCTTATCCTGCAAGAGGTAATCAGAACGAGTCTGCAACACGTTACTCCTAACCATCAAAACAGGAAATCCACATCCACAAAGTACAGTTTTTTTTTTAATTAATAACGAATCCGAGTAAATCTTTCAAGAATCCGGACTCTTGTCGCCAATTCGTACAGCGCAAACTCGAAAATGAACAACGAAAGAGTTAGCGAATTCTTACATCAAGCTGTTGACCTGCCGACATCCGATTGTTCGATTTTTTGCATAAAACGAGGGCTTGGTCCAGATCAAAGGCATTTTAACCAGACACGACTTTGATCCAGATCACACACTACACTAGCCCAAATTACACGGACCACCCCAAGTGAATCTACGCTGAATACATTCAATTAAAAAAATTTTCACAGTTCAAGATTTTTGAGCAACTTGCGCTTGCCATGAAAAACAGAGCTCGCCCTGAAATTCTTCACTGTATTGAATGTATTTTTACATTCAGGATCTTTGAACAACTTGCGCTTGCCCTGAAAAACAAAGTTGCCCTGAAATTCTTCACTGTATTGAAATATATTTTTTCATTCAGGATTTTTGAGCAACTTGCGCTTGCCCTGAAAACAGAGTTTGCCCTGAAATTTTTCAAGCCGGGGTACTGCTGCACCCCCGCCTCGTATGCCTATGCTTGTCCGCAAAAGCGAATTATCTTAGAAGACGATGATGTCTGGAAGTGGATTAACGACAGACTTGAAAAGAATGATAGCCTGATGTGTTTCATAGGTTTTTCGTAAAATTCAAAGACCATGGCAAACGTTTGCTAAACACATTACAAACTTCTCTCGATTTTCTGAAAAGAGCTTCAGGTTGAAAGTGAATCACCAAATTTTTCTTCTTGCAACTGGTGATTTTCGATGACAACTTCCACGTAAATCGCGCCAGTAGCTTTGATTGATTCAGACAAATTAAACGAACGTGATTCCTGTGATGCTTCGACAATGCAGGAAATGAACCAATTTGTACGAGTTTCGGTTTAAACTTTAAAGCAAACTTTCAATATAGCTGATTTAATTGTTTTCAATAGCCTGATTTCAAACATAGATTAGGAGTCTATCCTCAAACTCAAAACCTGTGACAAACTTTTGTTCATTTTTGTGGCATTCTAAAGATACTTGGTCACATCTTTACCTTCATTTAAAAATGGAACTTTCATCTATAGAAAATGGTGTGTTTGCCAGAAATCTTTAAAGCACGTTCCAGCGCATGTAGTTTATTTTGCAAGACTTCAGGCCGCAGTTGCATCAAGTTTATCTTGGAAGACACATAAATAGCAAGTATACCCAAGGCCGCCCTTTTGTTCATTATGAATATTTTATAAGTCTGATTTTAGATGAATGTTAGTATTTTAGATGAATACAAAACATGTAGTTTGGCTGCTTCAGCCATCAGCAAAGCTGTTGAGACATTAATTCACGTTTTGTCAAATCACGTTCTGTCGGAGAGCTCAAATATGCAAACATAGCCAAAAAAAAAAAATTCAAACTAAAACCTCGCACGTACGAGTCGTTTCAAGTAATGTTTTGGTCAAGCATAATTTGCAACAGCTTCCGCAAATCTTGGCCGCGCAAGTGTTGCATCACCTTCAGCACACCTGTCACCTACAGCGTAAAAAGATGAAAAAGATAACAATACTGGTCATGTGCACGTCACACCAATATTGCTGTTGAAATGCGCTTCCACATGTCACTATTACCCAGAAAATATCATGACGACCCATCTTTGATGAAAACTGTGAGCTTGGGGTTTGTCACAGCGCTTGACAACAACAGCGTACGTAACATTATGTAGCCCTCTGCTTCCAGCGGACAATATCTAAGACATAGATCATACAGAGATGGCGTAGTTGGTTTGGTTGGTTTGGCCAAAGTGACATATGATAGAGTAACAGCAAAATCGCTTTTCATTGCATTGGTTCATATCCAACTGGTTTATTGCCGTGACTGCCTTGCGATTGCAAGACGAATTGTAGTCTCAAAACGTAATAGAGTATAAAGCATTATCAAGCCGCCAAGTTGGAGTCCACAGCAGGGAGATCGAGTCTAATTCCAAGTCCAACACCCTGAAAAAGACTCAAGTCAGAGTACAAAGATAAGATAAATTTCTGAGTTATTGAAACCTAGACGCGAGTCCGGTCTCGGGCTTGCATCTTCCGAACACTGGCATCAAGCAATATAATCAGAAGCCGATGTCGATAAATTTGGGTGGAAGCAGGGATTTTTTCAAGGAAAATGTTAGGTACCCAGTATGGACCTCTAGTGGCCCAACTTCTCTGATTCTAGGGACCTAAAGATAATTCTATCTGATTGGGAGGACTCGATTTTCAATTATAGGGACCCCAATCGGGTCCCTCAAACGCCTTACAAAAGTCCCTGGTGGAACAAACTCCGGTTTCGGAAACCTTATCTGTTACAAGCAAAGGTCTGTTATGCTTCGTCATTCATAGTCTTATGCAACATAGCAAAAGTATTTCGTATGCTGTACGTGCGCCGCAGTGCATGAAGTTTATTCAGTTTTCACACGTTTTTGGAATCCATTTGTTTCAATATCAGTCAAACTGGCCTGATCAGGAAACAAATTATTTACCAAAAATAGTCTGAACATCGGCAGTTAACTTATAGTTCTAACAAACGCGACTAAGCAACCCTGCTAATCAGCATTAAGTAGAAGCCTTTATCTGCGGGAAACATCTCTGAATAACTAGAACAAATTTTGTTTTCCTTTATTCTCCACTTCATTCGACTGAAAACGTTTAACCTAATTTGCTTTGTTGAATAATTCCCACACTTGTGCAACCCATTGCAACAACGGTGGGCACGCCTTTGGAGCAAGCTGAGGTGAAAGTTTTCTGTGTAACTGCTGCGCCGCAGACGGCACAATTCAGGAAACTAGCACAGGAATCAAAGGGTTTTAAGCTTGACGCACCAATTGCTCACTGTGACATTGACCTATTTAGCGCTAACAAGACGCAAGATGTATTGCTTGATGCTTCACCTTCTGTGTGTGTGTGTGTGGCAAAAACTACGAGAGAGAATGATGGTGTTTCAGAAAATTTTAAAGGAAGCCTTGGCAAAGCTTAGAGTCACTGATTCCAACAGTCATCAACAGACTACACCTAGCATCACCCAGAGCCGGATTAAAGGGTAGGGGGGCCCGGGGCAATTTTTACCGGTGGGCCCCTATGACGTAATTCATGACGTCATCGTTTGTAAAAG
>JGI24159J19872_10010694_pt1 | contig 12045 bp, 7 predicted proteins | sample Ectturendosymbi4_FD_19872 | JGI IMG/M metagenome (IMG submission 19872) | reverse complement strand
CAACAAGCCCAGAGAGTAGGAAATTTTTGAACAGATGTTTGAAATCAAAGTAAGATCGAAACTTGATATGGTCAGGTATTTCTGACCATACCTTGGGTCCAGTGAATTTGAGAGAGCATTGCCCTTGGGAAGAGTTTACCCTGGGTAAACAGAAATATTTTGAACATGCAAGTCTGGTGGAGTATTTATGAACTGTCTGAATAGATTTGAAATATTGGTTAAAATGTGATGGAAGTTGATTGTTTCAAGAGGAGTGCATAAACTTACCAGCAGACATTTTAAATAGATTGTTGATTGTCAGAATGTTATTTTGTATATATATTTCATCCAAAGTGGCTTTGTTGGATGTTTTGAGAAATTTCACAGCTTTGTTTTGCAGATTCTCAAGAGGTTGAATTGTAGTTTTTGATGCCCTGCCCCAGTTCAAGACAGCATATTTTAGATAAGGGTATATCAATGCATTATACACAGCTTTTAATACAGGCTGGGTGGTATAATGTCTTAATTTTTTGATAATATCCCACATGATTTAGAGATTTGTGTGGTTAACTTAGCAATGTGAGGTTTCCAATTAGGTTTGTTATCAAGGATGATGCCTAGGTATTTTATGTCCTTTTTTTCACAAATTTGATAACTGTTAATAGAGATATTAAATATGGCAGTATCACCTTTAGGTCTGTTTAATATAATTGTAACTGGTTTTGTTGTAATTAATTGACAGTTTGTTTGCCCTAATCCAGTAGTCAATATTTTGAATTTCATCTTTAAGTTTTCTTTGCAAAGTTCCAACATTGGATACAGACATGTGTAAATTAATATCATCTGCAAACACTGTAGTATCAAATGAAGATGCTTGAGTAATATCATTTATGTTGATTAATATCAAAAGAGTTCATTTTATTGTTTACCAGTGTTGTTATTGATACCTAGTTATATTTGGTTCTTCCGTCTTTATGCTCATTTGACGATGGAATTGTTACGACGACAGCCGCTAAAACAAGTAAGAACTTGGTATTCGTGGTATCTTTTGATAAATCATCATATCGAGGTGATCACAATGAAAAGCTATAGGTTTGCTGTAAACTTTCGAGGAATCAAGCGGCTTTACTCCGGTTTCATGTGATTCAGACTCATACACATCTATCTCTCCCAGCAACTAGTCTTCGCAAAGGTTACATACTGTGGTCGAATCAATCAGCAAATTGTTTTCATAGGAAATTGCCTACACCAGGCCTGCACAACATACAGCCGCATGCGGCCCGCTAAAGCTTTTCTTGCGGCCCACGAGAGCCTTTTCAATTGTAGAAAATGCAGCAAAAGCTCGACCACGAATAAGTGATTGTCGTTCTATAATTTCTTCCATACTACATCGAAATGAAATACTTTTGCGGCCGGTTGCAAATTTATGTTGTTATTTGGTCCTTCGACCTTTCTGAGTTGTGCAGGCCTGGTCTACACGTAAATATACGCATTCTCACAGAGCTGTGTTGAATGTGGATACTTTTCTTAGTAGGCCAATTTCCTGAGATAATGCGGTGCAAGACTGCGTATTTTTTTTCTTCCCAGCAACAGAGCTGGCAGGCATGCTGACCAAGTAGTCTTTCTTCTATTCCGCTCATTCTAAAACAGCTATCCGATCATTAGCCTTCCCAGTTAAATCTTTGTTTGACTTTTTCATATGACAAGACGACCCCACTGTGTTATTTTGGTTTTATCCGAAATGCTTGGATGTGCTGCATTTGTTTACTGTGATTGCGTGTTTATAACGTAGTGGAGGTAATTATGACAAACAAATGAGTATTGCGTGCGTCATTCAAACTCCATGGTAAACACGAGTTGGTTGGCAGTTTTCTATCTAACTTTTTTCGATTGGAAAAATGTTGCTTGCATAACAGCGAGTGTTAAAATTTTACTTTCAAGACTTGCTAATGATTTTCTTTAAGACGTAAATCAGAGCGTCGACGCCAATCTCTGTTTTTAAGAGTGTTTCAGAAAAGATTTTGCGGTCTTCGTCTCGACCCTGTCTTCCAATGGTTTCAAATTGAACGCTGAGGTTTTACGTCGCAAAAACGTCCGGTCACAATCAATGGTGCAGTGTTTATGGATGCTACGCGAATCCTGAGATTTTCCTCAAACAATTAAAGTCCTGACTGGACGCGGACAACGAGAACGCTCGAATCCAACGAGAGCGTCAAGTTACCCCTTGTTTTCAAATGTATGGGTGTGGTCCAGTTATTAGAATTACTGAAGAATAAAATAAAGAGTTATTTATTTTACAGTGTTGCCTAAACCAGACTGTTGTCGTCAAAAGCTTTTAATCCCTTAGGTGCATCGTGACCATTTGGCGAGGAATTTTTCTGTAGACTGCCAGAAGTAGATAATAATGTTTCAAATCAACGTAGATACCCGCAAGTCTTGAAACTTGTCTACAGCGGTGGTCTACATCTGCAGTAGTGGCTTATGAGTTGTTGCACGTGGCGCTGCTGGTGTTAGAAACACTTCGACACCATAGGCAGGGAAAAAATGGCAAGACTACTTTGACCAGCAAATTGTTGCAGTAAGGTTTTGGTTTTGCCGATGGTTTTGCGCCGGCAATATACCATTTCATGAATGATTTCTTGCAAAGTATTGAAATTCATAGCCTATATGATTTCTTGTAACATACAGTAGAACGTTGAATATTCATGTGTGATTGCTTGTAGAATGTGGAAGTTAAAACTTTTTTCAGTTGTGTTCCCACAGCAAGAAGTGAAGTCGCTGTGTTGGTGATTTATTTAACCTCGCGTTTTCTATACTGAGGAAGACCCAAGAGACACCAGTGGCTCAATACTAAGGCCTACTACTGTAAAAGGTTGTGTCTTTGTTTTTATGCTTTTTTGCTTGCTCTTTATTTACGCAATGTTTTGTTATTAAATAAACAAACGTGGCGAAAAAAAACACAATCCGTCCAGAACCGCTCTGGACCATACACTCATCCTGGCGAGAAAACCGCCTGCCAACGAAGGTGGAAATTTCTGTTTATTGTTAAAATAACCAAAACTCTAGAACAAGGCTACTCAAATGGCGGACCGCGGTCCGAATCCGGACCTTTGGCCGGTGAAGGCCGGACCTCATCAGGCTCTCAAAAGAGCCTTTTATTCACAAAAGTTTTTATCCCAAAATCTAGCGCTCTTAGCCGTGCTTCTCAGGCATTAACTTCTCATTAGCTCTACAACTGTCGAGTGTAGACCTTTAGCTATATTGCGGAGCACACATGCAATGTCCTTGTAATTCTGGCTCACAATAATTGTTTCGTCACAATTATTTAATAATCGCTGGTACTTACAATGACTATTCTGGTTAAAACAGTAAAACTAAAGGCATGGAAATGGCCATGAAGCCAGGTTAATAGCAACACTGAAATACGCAGTCGCTGGTTTAGTGAAACGTTTGCGCATTACTGTTAACACATGGCGCGCTCTCTAGCAATTCATAGAGTGGCTGGAAACTGTTGGATTTTTGGCTGACACAGCCACACAAGATGGGCAACTGCGCTGTACCCACCAGACCATTTGCACAGTGAAATCTCATAATCGCGCACTTGCAACATCCCAAAACATTGGAAAAGCGTGAAAACAAGGAGAAACTTTTTAATTAAAAGTGTACCTTACTACCTTGTTCGTATTTGTATAAAATTTTATACTCCTTCTAATAATTCAAAAGTTTGTAATCCATGTAGAATTCTGCCAACTAAAATATTCATGCTTACTAAAAACAAATATGTTTGATCATTACAAATTTTCTTAGAAAGAACACTGGAGCTAACTGATTTCCAGGAGAACGTAGTAGTAAAACAAGTCTTTTGTGATTGCGCACCTGAGAATTAACTTTTGGTGAAAAAACGATCTCAAAAAATTTTCCCACTCTTTGCAAATTATCAGTGCAAATGTTCATTATGTTTGGGTCTACCTACTGCTGTGAATCTGCGTTTTCAAATATGAACTTCTTAAAGAACAAGTTATTCATCTGTATGACAAATGAAAACCTTCACCACTGCGTTTAACTCGCTATCAGCACCTTGGAAACAAAATTCAAGGAACTGGCAAGAAGCAGAAAATATCAATAATCCCAGCAGCAGAAAAATAAATAAAGCTGACATGTTCTCGAAATAACCATATCCATTTACTTTATATATGTAAATATATAATGGTATTGTATTCTCATTTCATGCTTTTTGCTAGATAAATCCAGGACATGTCACATTTGTATGATTTCATGGGAGTGACCGGACCTCAACATTTTTTGACTTTTGTAATTGGACCTTTGCTTAAATTAATTGAGTAGCCCTGCTCTAGAACGTGGGAATGTATCACCAGTACTTTGATTTACTTGGTTAAATAACTCAGCAGTTTTTATGAAAAAACGGTGATTGTGTTGCCTGCGTTACTTTCAACGTCAATTCTTTTCTAGCGAAAAGGAAAAATAAGTGCAACTTTTCCTATAACAGGTACCACGAAATATTGTTCACAAAGCGCAATTTAACATTATGTGCCTGATGTGTTCGCTTGGTAAAGAAAGGTTACTAAAAGGTTTCATAATTAATATTTGTTCTCCGAGGCCACTATCCCAACGCCAGCACAACAGCCACAACAGCGGAAATCGTATTTCATAAACTCGATCAATTCTTAGACTTGTTGCTGTCAGCTCGGGTAGAAAGTTTCAATGCTACGCTGATTAAATCTTCAGGAATCACACGCTTTTCATGTTTCGCCTAAAGATTGTGAACCCCAGCTCTTCAGCGCGACCACAAGTTCGCTTCTGACATTGGAAAATGTGTTTCGGCATCGTTCTTTGAATCTGCACTTGAGAGACAAATAGTGAAGTGAAAGATTGGAACAGTGCATCTTCGCTGAAGTGTTTAATTGTGACAGAGAAGCTCTCGCAAGGCCGTGAACGCTATTGTTTCTTTTTAAAATCTCATGAGTGTTAACTCAAAAAATCATGAAGGCATACAGTGGATGCTTGCTTATACACCCAAGAGTACGTCATTGTGAGCAACGTCCACTAATCAGCGCACATACGCTTTACTTTTGTCAATTTAGCTCTTGACAGTCCAATCAAAGTTCAGTGGCTATCGCAACAGTTAGTTTACACAGATTTTAAGGTAAACTTGATATGACCTCGGCGTAAGCTCAGTAACTTGTTGCTAATGAAGAGAATAGAAATAAAGTAATGAGGCATCTCACAGCAACTACACTAGGTTGCTTGCAAGAGCCCGTACATTTAGCATCACTGGTCGTACTTCGTTTTTACTCCGTTTTTAGTCTGCGTAAGGTAAGAAAAGATCGTTCACTGGTACACTTTGTCGCCGGAAAATGCCCCGTCTTCCACCTTAGGGTAGCCTACGGTCACATTTGAACCGATTGAGCCATTGGTACTGAAAACATAGCATTCTTTTGCCCATTACGTTAAATGGAAAATCAAAGGATGGGGCGGGTGTCCGGACATTCTTCAATATTCGAAGCTTTTCTGCGTTGGAGTACGTTTTTCCTATACAAAGTGAAATGTCATTTGCAGGCATTTTTAGTGCAGAGTTAGATAGTGGCTGGTTGGACGCCTGAAATTTTTCTGTAAAACTGTCTGGTAGCTTCTGCTTGTCAGTGCTACTTCTGCACGCACTTTCAGCACTAACAGAACTGGCTGCCTGCACGTCAGAACATACCACGACATATTCGGTAGAATCATCTTGACATTTCTTAAAATGGAAGTCCAGCAAACTTTTAGTTTTCCTTATTCCCTGCTGAGACATCATCAAATGCCTAAATGCTTCTTATGTTTTACCAAATGCTGACTTTGTGTTCGTTTAACCAGTACAGTACGCTATTGGTAATGTAGCCACTACGGTCAGCGCGGGCGCTGATCAGCCATACAGACAAAATAAAGACAACTGTTACGGATAAAGTGAACGATCACGTAACACAATTATAAAATGCGTATAGGTGATGACAGGCCTGCAAAAAATGGTGAGATGATTCCTGGATACAGACCAAAACCCATATTTCCACCAAAACCTAATTATTTCTCTTTGTCCCACTTACAACGTTCCTTGAAATTTTCATGCAAAGTCTTTCTGTGGTATTTGCTTTAAGTTGACAATAAACAAGCAAAACAATATACGAAAACATAAATAATCTACTTTTCGCAGGTAATAAAGTTTTTGTTACATACCAGACTCAAGGCAGAAGGATTTTAACTCCAACCCTCCCCATTTTGCGTACGCCTTTGATTCTACACAATATTCAAAAAAGGCAAAATGATTATGGAAACTGGTTTCCAAGTTTGTAAAATCTAGGATAGATCACTTCATGGATGTCTAGGGGCATAGGCGTATAGACAGGGGGAAAGGGGTGTATCCCACAAATTTCTAGCATAACTTGTCGATTTGTGCTGTGAGAGGCGGTGTCCCAAACAATATACTGTTGCTCGCTCAAAATCTATGTATTCGGCCCCCCCCAAAATTTTTGGGCTGGCTACACTACTGTCTAGGATATTTGCCGTCGTGGTATATATGGTGATGTCGTGGTATACAGATTCCGATTCAGTCAAATCTCTCTCATTTAGCCAAACCGTTCCTACTTATCTGTTACGATTTAATCTGTTCCGATTTAACTCAATCTTTTCCATTTTCATTAAATATGTTGCGATTCAGCTACATCTGTCGGATTTAGCATTCTATTGTGCTAAGTGTGTTCGAAATGGCTTTTATACGAACGACAACCCATGCTGTTCACCGTAATGTGAACATCATCTTACTTTGAATTCTTCAAGTAATTTTTTGACACCGTTCGTTCTAATCAGGTAATAGGAAACACGTCGTGATTTCCATGTTTAGTGGTTGATATGTAAGCTTATGTCATATTTTCTGTGCTTAACGTTTGTGTATTATTACAATATCCTTTAGTGTGTCCCCAACCTTTAAAACAGAAATTAGTATTTCTCTGCGTTGCTCTTGTTACCTTTTCATACAGTACAATTTACATTGTATTAGCGTCTAACTTAAGATAAAGTAACCTGTCTGATACAAAAGCAGCACATACTGACGTATTAACTGAAACGCTATCAGAGGAGTGTGCTTTGGACTCGTTATTCGGTTTACCTTACTTCGATTCTTTTATTCTTTGACACTTGAGCTTAGGTTATTCATTCGTGATATTTTATTCGATAGTTAAATGAAACGCAAAACGCCGTTCGTGAAGTCGTTACATTCATCTCGAATCAGGGCATATATGTAAAAAGGACAAGCACGGTGGGAAGATATGGTGCTACCCGGGGGCGTAACGAGAAGGACAAGGGGGGCACAATGCCCAGAGCGCCGAATCACTGGATGCGCCAAAAATCCAAACAATGCCGAAAGTACTTTTTTTATTACAGTACATTTGCTCACAAAATACCTTATAGGTTCGAACATGGGGGACACTAAATTTGTTCCTTGTCCCGGGCGTCATCTAAACTTGGTACGCCCCTGTTTCTAACTCAAACTGATCTGTAATACAAATCATGTCAGATGTAAAAAATCCTTTCAAACAATCAGATATACAAAAGTGAAAATTGAGTGAGAATGGCATGCCAACTGTCTCCACCATTAGAACTCTATGTTCATTCGTGATTTTCTCGTGTTACAACTTACCACAAACCAAGCCCAAGGCGAGCAAATGCAATCATAGGATGTTTCGTCTTTACGCATGTTTTCAGTGTTCAGTTTTCTGCATAGCGTCCCGTTTGTCCCGACATACAGTGTCCTTTGGACTTGCGAGCTGTTTCGTTTGATGCAGGTGCCAGCAGTCACAAGCCTTGCCCAAGTCGCATAATACAGTTAACACCGCTAGGTGTCCACTGTGTCTTGACACGTAACCTGTCTCAGGGGCGTACCGAGGCTAGGTGGCGCCTGGGACAAGAAACAAGTTTTTGGCGCCCCCATGTTCGCACATAAAGTCTTTCAGAGGCAAATGTGTTCGTTGCGCCCCTGCTTGTCATTACGCCCCCTGCCCCCTCGTTACGCCCCCACCTGCCATTCCATTATCAAAAACCCATTCCGGAATCTAGCGCGTCAAACCGACGACAAACCGAAGCAATTTTCATGCAGCAGGTTCGTGCCCTTTACGCGACATGTAGGTTGCGCGCGATTCAAAGGTGCTAGTACGCATTTCATGCATAACAGTGCGCACAAAATCGCTTGTTGAGAGTTAATTTCATCTCTGATTGAGTGTTTTTACACCGGTTTCGATGTGTTGATATTTACATCCAGCAAAATCGTTTGTCTTTCCATGTTTGTTTTGGGTATTTCTTCCTGTCAAGCGCTCGCACGTGGCTGAGGTAGGCGTTAAAATCGTGACGTAATGCCATGACTTTAAACGACTTGTTCGGTATTGATGACTGTTAAGCGTATTCATGGCAGTGTCCTTTCAAGGCCACTTGTTTTTTCGTATTGATGTGTCATGACAAGCAACATCACCATTCAATAATTCGTCCTCACTGCAGTTTAAGCTGTTGGGGCTCGACGTCGGGGGCAGCGACGACTTTACCCCTCCACATACATTACCGAGAGTTTCGACTTCGAATCGATGGTTTCATGCATGGCGTATTTTTACCGGCCAGTCAGCATTGCGTGAGNCANAACAAACAGTCGGAGGATGAAAATTTTGCCAGTGCCTGCGGCGCTTCTTCCTGTGGATGGCGCAGGAAGTGAATGGCATGTGAATGGCGCCGCATTGTGTATTTTTGTGTAAGTGTTAATTTGTGTCTCGTCCTGTAAGAAATTTTATTGCAGTCGTAAAAGAAATTCAAAGGTATATTTTCAGCCGAACCCGAAAACAGAAAGTTCGTTCGTCAGCATTTGCAGTTGGTTTCTGGAATATGTTCGCTTGACATAACAAAAAATTTAGGTTTTATTTGAAACAGCAGTTCACGGGGTGTCTTTTACCTTCGAGTTGATTAAAACCTTGTGGTTTAAGTGAAGTAATCAGGACCCTGCACAAGACCTAACATTGCCGATGCTTATCATAAAGAAAAAATCGATTCAATTTTTTTAGTGGAAAGTCTGCGAATAATGCAAATAAGAAAGTATAGTAACCCGTTAATTATAATCGGTAATGCATCACTGGCAGGGAACATAAATTAAAAAATATTCGGAAAAAAGCTAATCGACTACAAAAACACATGCAGTCGAAGTAAGACAAGCGAAAACTGTTGATCACAAAGTCCAGAAAACATCAATCGTTATTCATGGGATAGTTATAAGTTTATCAACTGTAGCTGTGACAACAGCAGGTTTATGTGGATCGGGTTTCAGACAAGCTTTAGCGCCAGAGGCTTTAGTTTAGGGTTTCGCAACATGTGGGCCATGTGGGCAACAGAAGAATATTTGACAGGGCACGGCCTTAAATTATTGAAATTGAGTATACGTTTTGCAGGTTTACCTTTCGNTTAACCTTTAATCGAAAATGTAGGTTCTGTAGGAAAAATGTAGGTAATGCGCTCTCTTTCGTCATAATGTATAGCAANTTATTGCGACCTGGAAATTCCCACATAGCCTACCACGTTGCGTACGACATGCAGTTACGGAAGGTGTTTTCAGACATATAGGTGGCTCTTGTTGCCGTGGAAACGAAATCATAATGCATGCTTAATGTGGAAGATGACTTGATGTGCGCATTATCCTACACTGAGCCTCGAATCTCCATGATTTCTAACAACAAACATGCTTAGCTTTAGCTTTGACCGTTGTGCTATGAAACTTTGTTTAGTTGCTTTTGTCTCTGTTCTGTGCATGTGCAACAGTTGTCGCAATGGAGAAGTTGTACAGTCGGTGTGTCGCGCACTCTCTATTGGTTTTGTAATTGCCCCACATGCTTGAAAAGGTTGGGGGCTCCTGTTTTCGTTACACTGTATGTTAAAGGGAGTACTTTCATGTTGTACAAAGTTTTATTTTAAAGAACTTGTGTTTAAACTTACAAGTACAATAAAATAAGTTTGTTATGAGATTAAACGTCACACAAAAATACTAGAACGGCTTTCACAAGTGTTAATTGACGCTAATATTAACAAACCGTGTTTTCAAACTTTGTAAATCAGGACGTTGTGTTTGTAAATAAGACTGAATAAATGAGGAATGCATTTCTCAGGGGTCTCCAAACGTTTTTGCCAGATGGCTACATCATCTACTACAAAACAGTTCGAGGGCCGGGCATCTTACGTAATGTGATTTTTTCGGTATATGTTACATTTTACCAAATCAACAAATGTTTCGTAATTACATTATTTTTTCGTTATTGAGAAAATTTCGCTGCGGCCGGATGGAATGACTTCGCGGGACGGATTTGGTCTGCGGGCCGTAGTTTGGGCTCAGTTGTGCAGCATAGGCAGGGCAAATTACTGCTGGAATGTATATGCAGTTTTTGGTGTGTCTTTGAGATATGTGACGATGGAGTATTTGTTTCCGTTAAATGCGTAATTTTGCTGCGATAAATCTTATTTGTTCGCTACCACCGCGAGGATTAGGTTGACCCGTACGCTTTGGATGTTTTCACTTCCGTTTTCTCGAATCTAAAAGATACCCTACGGCAGTTTGCACAGAAAACAACTTTTTTTGAATCGGTGAAAGCTTGATCTTTTGTATTTGCGAAGTTTCAGGGTACAAGTGGTTTGACCGTACAATGTTATTTGTGTGACACACAATCCTATAAACCAGCATTAACGGAGGAGTTTGCTTTCGTGACCCTATCTTCCAATGTAAGGCCGTAGTCAGCCGTAACGATTGCTGAAAGGAATTAAGAAATACGTGTTTCTATGTTTTGGTTATGGCAAGTTTCTGAAAAAGTAAAGCCACTGATACTGTCGTTAACAGATTCAGTTTTTTTGTTGGCCTTGCTGTTAACACAACTTTTAAAATTTTGTTCGCACAGTTATTTCGTACTGTTTTTGGTGCATACGTCGGTAATAGAGCACACGCACATTGGTTGCAAAGATAGGTGATTGATGGTGAATCGCTTAAATCTTTGAATTCATTAAAAATGCACAGAAATACTTGAATGTTACAGTTTGAACAGTTGACTCTTAGGTTGAAAATTAGCCTGTCTGCAGTCCACAACAAATAATGAAACAACTGTATAACTGTTGCGAGCACAGAAAGCAAAAGCTTTTTTTTTTACGACACGCAAAGGATTGTATCGTTTAGCTTTGAAGACCAAACGTTCCGTTTTCCATGCTTTTGTTGAACCCCATCTTTGCCCAAACAGAAAGTAAAAGTGGGTTACTGAAATGAAATCAAACAACAGTTTATATTTAATGACACAATAGTCTTTCCCTTGGGTTTAGTCAGCAGGACTTATATCGCCGTCGAACCCCTGAAACAGCCCCGTCGAACCCTAGGTGTTCGATCGAACACAGGTTAAGAACCATTGGTCTAAACTAAAGACAAAACCAGAGAACAGGATTTGGTTTCATTGGGTGGAGCAGAGATGTTGTGCTGGAACACAAATTTCAGTCTCTGGCTCTAGATCCAAGAACCTAAAATTTTGTCACCAGCTCTGGATCCAACATTTATACGTTTATGGCTCCAGCTGCAAATTGATTTGGTCCGTTGAACGCTGAAAACCTCTGTATTATTTGTACAACTCGCTTGCCCCACAAGCTAGGGCTGTGGAACAGGAACCCACATTTCAGGCTATGGTTCCACGATGTAAATTTTTTGGCTCAACTCCGGCACCAACCATCCAAAAGTGCTTGGGCTCCGGTCCCAAATCCTTGGTTGAGAACATGATTTCCGCAAAGCGCACTTCGACTTTTCCTTGAAAATTCAAGGAACTTATTCAGTTGTCGTTTAACAAACATTCTCTTAATATCAGCTCCGTGCACTGACTAGAAATAAATGTCAAGCAATTCGGCATTCGATGAACAATCTGACTTATTTTTGCCAAATGAAACTCCTTGGGAGTTTTGTAAAAACCTTGACTCGTGCACGTTCACGTTTTCCCTGAATGTGAAAAAGTTACGAGATGGTTTAGTTAT
>JGI24159J19872_10010692_pt1 | contig 12045 bp, 9 predicted proteins | sample Ectturendosymbi4_FD_19872 | JGI IMG/M metagenome (IMG submission 19872) | reverse complement strand
CCAACAATGACACCATCGTCGACGCGTCGATGACTGCCTATCCAATTCATATAGACTAGGGCACTAGTGTAAGAGGCGGGGGTGCAACCGCACCCCCAAAAGTTTTGATTTGGAGAAAATCTGGGCAAAATCACTTAAAATCCGGGCAAAATCTGTGGAAATTTGGGCAAAATGTGTGAAAACGCTCAGAAAATCGCTGCATGTGCTGTGATTTTACGAAAATGGCACCCAAAATGAAAGTGTAGACGTTTTTTTTAAATATCATATTTCTATTTAGCTGGTTTCGGGCAAGTTAGGCGACATTTGGGCAAGTTTGGGGAAATTTGGGCAAAAATAATGCTTTAAGTGTGCTTTGATTTCAAAAAATGCGAAGATTGAAAAGAAATGCAGTCGTTTTTTTTGTGGAGGTCATTCTCTTTAGAGTTCTTTTCGGGCACGTTTGGGCAAAAATCCTTCGCACTCCCAAAAATTTGCCTGCTCCTACACCTATGGACCAGGGCTCTCCAAAATGTTTGGGAGAGGACCACATAAGCTATTGCAAAACAGTTCGAGGGCCGGACATCTTGCGTAATGTTATTTTTTCAGGACATGTTCCATTCTACCAAATGAACATATTTTTCGTAAATATATTATTTTTTCATTATTGGCAAAATGCATTGAGGCCGGGGTGAAATGGCTTCACAGGTCGGTTTCGGCCAGTGGGCCGTTGGGTAAAGAGCCTTGATATAGACTGAAGAGTGGCGACAGCACAAACCATTGCCGGCGTCCAACACCAAAGCTGAACGGTGGTGATTTACCTCCGCCGACACGGACACAATTTTCTGAGCAGGAATACAGTTAGGCTACTTGACGGCCAGCAAGAGGCACCAGTCAACACCGTACTCCCACAACACCCACAGAACTTTTCAGGAGGAACCCGGCAATATACTTTTCATACTTTCCCGAGGTCGACAAAACATGTCTATACTTCTTTGGCATACTCCCAGGATTTCACGAAAATTTACTGGAGTGGAAATTTGCGCTGTAGTGCTACGGCAGCAACGAAAACCGCACTGGGTATCATCCAGCTTTGGTTCAATTATTTTTGTGGCATCATGGCATGCACTCTTCCTGGGAGACCAAGCAAAGAGATGCCGCGGTAGTTGGTTCATTCACTCCTGTCTCCCCTTTTGTGTATGGAGATGATCAATTTGCTAATCTATCAGTGCCACTTGCCACACTACCACCCGGCTTTCTAAGTTCCCCAAATTCACTATCAAACTTTTAGCAGTTTGCATTAAGCTCGGATTAAGCAGCGCCATCAGAGAGCTTATTGCTGCACAGTTCTACGGAATCTTTCATCTGTGCAAAGTTAAAATATCCCGATCTGCGGCAGTATAGTAAGAGGCCGAAGCGAGGCGGTGCCCGCTGCCCACAACAATGCACAGATGCCTAACTTACAATTGCAGCCATCTGTTGTAGTAGCCACGTCCAGGAAAACATGCTTTCCTCAATTCGTTTTACTCCAATACTAGGCAAAACCATTATCTTGGCTTTCAGAATTTAGGGTGTCACTGCAAAATTTTATGGTGTCATTTTGAAATCCAAAAACGCCTTAAAAAAACACTGCTTCTTCTACATTAAAAGAATTGATGCTCATTAAAAGAGTTTTTGATACATATTTGATATTAGTTGTAACTGATGCAAAATCCAATAACAGTCAGTTCTTTTGAACCGATATTTTGCAAATGGCACTTCTAGGAGAATTTTTGACACCTGCTGTCAGTATCTCACACTTCATTCGCACACTCCTTTCGAATAGACAATTTTCATATCAAATATGCCACGTTTGGATTCACGTCCTGTCCATTCATAGAAAATAATTGCTGCAGCGTACATTAATGAATAGATCATTGAATATAAAACTATGCAAAACCAAAACCAGTAAACACAGATAAAAAGCTTAAGCATCGAACGTGGTACTGTATATTCAGCTGTAGTTCCTATTGTTGTCTTGTCAATCAACAACACTCCGCGCAATGTGTAATACATATCCATTGTAAAAACAATTTAATCTACTGCAGTTTCCAGGAGTTGTTCTATGCGTTTTTAAAAACTTGTTTATCACGCCAATGCTGTTTGGTTTAAAGAATTTAAACGATAAAGTAAGTTTTATGCAATTGCAACCATAGAATACTTCTACGCATTGCTAGTAGACACGCATGGACAACAATCACAGCTCGGAAAACATGACACACTTTCTCCAACACAGTATTTGTATGTGGGCAGATTAGTGCTGTGCAAAGCTATGTGGAAGGTATTTCAGCAGTAAAGATTGGTAAACACCTATTTTCTGTGGAAGATCTTCATTGCGCCGCAGGCGGGAAATGCCCATCGTAAACTTCTTTCTGGATACGGATCTGGCTTCAGCAGCATAAAAACGAAAACCAGATCATCAGTGCGTTTGGCTTTCCGCAGATATCGAGATTCCTCACATGATGTTTTCACAATCTTTATTCAACTATGCTTTGCTTCACTGGAACATTTTCGTCGAAAATGAAATATCAGAAAACCTTACCTCTACCATCAGTAAAACGTCTTTAATTTGGTCTGAGAGAGGTTTCTTTCTGATTACAGCAAGACAGAAAATTTTCTGGAGAAAGTAAACTTACAACATTTTAGCAGCTGAATACCAACTTTGATACATTTTATTTTGATGTTTGCAAATTAACATTAAATAAATGTAAAACTTGATCGCTCACCTCTTGTTCTGTTGCACCACTTGAAAAACTATATAGAAGAGTGGTTTTTTTCAGTGTGAGTTTCAATTGAAGATTTGCGAATTTATTTTTCATGCGCAATTGTTTGTGATGTCATTGTTTTAGAATGGAAAACACCCCAAATTTGTTTCCGAGCGGCATGATGTGAAAATAGCAATTCAATTTTCATGGAGGAACAGTCAGGCGCCCTGAGCAGTTTTTGTCCTTGCAGACTTCGGAAGAAAAACATTTTAAATCTGTTGCCCTCTTATCTGTTGTACGTGTCCTTCTTTGCAAATGTCAAGGTCAAGCTTCGTGAGGTAGCAGCTGAAATAGGTTGTGTTGAGTTTATTTCGTGAGGTAGCAACTGAAATAGGTTGTGTTGAGTTTAGCACTAAATAAATTCATTCACGCAAAGGTCAAAACGTCGAGACACTGAGGAAAGTTGTTGGCCAAGTTAGCCTTTTCGAGAACGTTTGACAGTCAGTTAATTTTTTCTCAAGGTTTGACGATTATGGACGAATTGTAGTTGGATTTGGAGTCGCAACAAAATTAGATTCAAAGGAATTCAAATGGGAGCAGAAAGTCTGCTGAATGATCTACACCAGCTATGTCCAACCCGCGGCCCAGTCGAAGGTTTTGTGCGGCCAGTTTAGGTTTTCACTGTAATAGGAGTAACTACATACTGACAACCTGTCCTTATTTTGAAAATCTTTAATTTGACATTTTTGATGTAGGTTGTAATCAGTGCCATTTTATCATGTCTGTTACCATTGCAGTTATGATTCGAACGCTTTCAGTACATTAGTTTAAGTGAAGTTTAGTTCTCTAAGGTCAAAGTAAGCCATTCAATGTGCGGCCCTCATTAATATGTCATAAAATGTGCGGCCCTGGTTGATATTATGACATGATTTTTGGTCCAGTAAGCCATTTGGGTTGGACATAGCTGATCTACACATTTACACAGTGAATGCTGGGTAGAAACCCGTGTATATCGTGGTTGGTTCGCCAGATCCACAAGAAACTGGAGGTGACAGAGAAGTTTTAAAACCCAGTTAAAATTAAGCTCTATCCGGGTTACCATAACATTCTCCATCCAAGCAGAATAATATTATTTAAGCTTTGCAGCAATTTGCAATGTAACGGCGAACAAAGCCATCTGTCCGTCTTCCTTGAGCTAGGCTTCCCGTTACTGAGCAACGGTAAGTGCCCGCGACTATTCGCATAACCTAAGCTGCAGTTTTTCTGGTGTATGGCCACGTGTGGCTCAACAGTATTCAATGTGGCCAGACATCTGAGAATGATGGATAACGTCATACTACACAACCCCTTCCAAAACACAAACACCCCAGCAGCTACAAGAAAAACAACGCACTGGCAGTTCAAACGCATAGAAGCGCTCTGAAGTCGATACAAATAAGAAAAAAAAACGAATTAAGCGGCAAAAAACGGCATTAGCACGCAAAAATAATATGAAAACGTTCATAGAGCAGCCTACGTTTTTGTTTCAGAACATCAAAACAACCTTTATGATTTATGTTTCTTATTGCTCCACGCGTCGCAGTACGAACACAAGACATTAAGTACCACTCGCCAGCAATAAAAGTCGTCTCTCTTTTATTAATGTTTCGTAGTTACACAGTGAGATGAAATAGTGTGATCAGCGAAAACGCAAAAACTTTTGTTTGTGGAACTCAGCTGAAAAAATAGTGAAAAAAGTGCTAATCCAAAGTAAATCACGGCAAACAGTCTATCGAATCAACGCTGCTGTGCTTCAGTTACGATGCCTATAACTAAGACCTTAGGCAAAATGTGTTTGTCAAGCCTTAGGCGGTGTGTGGCTAAAACTTGATAATTTCTCGCATGAGCAAACAGATTTTTCACTGACACAAAAATTAACGGAGCATTCGCGAATTGCAGAAAAAGACGTTGTAGGGAACATAATTGCGTGTGGGAAGTTTGTTTTCGTGAAAAAAAGATTTTTTCGTGAAAATGTCAGAATTTTGTTGACTGCAAACATTTCATTTATTTTTGTCCCTGAAATCTACCAAACCTAACTGCAACATTTTGCAAAGGTACGTTTTTGAGTATTACTTAATCTTCTGACGGCAGTATAAACTAAATGCATCAAGTAAGTGTAGGATGACCAGACGTTCTCTTGTTTGGGGTCGTGTTGCGTTGTCTCGAAGGAAAAGGTCAGGGTTGCAATGAGGAATGTGGAGAGAATGGAGAAGAGTCGTGAATATATCCATTGTCACTTTCTTTGTTCTTCACTTAAAGTTCGGATGACCTCAGATGAAATTACATGCCAGGTTCTAATTCGAGACATACACAACTTGCCATGATAGGTATTCAAAGGTTGACTATCTGACATATGTAATATGCATGTAACGTGCTGGTTTCAAAACCTACACCATGCTCAATCTGTCTAAAAGTAATTGAAAAGGGGCGATAAAAACAAAAACAACATCTGATTTTTGTGCAAAACAAAAATTTGCAAATTCATTTCTACAAAAGTTATTTCAAAAATTGTGAAAGCAATGTTTGGACCATATCTTATTTCATGTTGAAATAATTCAATTGCTAAATGCAGCAATTTTGTGATATTTCTTGATGAAAAGAGTAAATATACATCATGCTATAATTTTGCGATTTTGAAATGATTGATATAAAGGAGTAAATACAAAAATCTTGCTGCGAAGGTTGTGACATAATTGCATTTCAGTATGCGGTACTTGGCGGTCGTGAGTGCATTACTGTCGACAATTTTTGTTGATTCTGCATCTCAAAAATGCGAAATGATAGCATTACCAGTGTGCAACGGCACTGAGGAGCTCACTGAAAAGAAGACATTCAATGTAGAAGAAGTTGTGCAAAGTTCCAAAAGTTCAATTTCAGGTAAATTCATGAAATAAACTTCGGTTCTGCTGCATATTTTCTGGTGTGATGATAAAATATCAACTAAGATGATAAAATATCAACTGGTTTTACCATTTGCATTTTGTAGTGCATATTTCTTCCAACCTTTTTGCTACTTATGTTGCTCAATAAATTACTTATTTATTGTCAACTAGCTCTGAGAGAAATCTACCTCCAACAGCTTGCCAATCAAACAGAATTTGATGTATATCAATCCGATCAAATGAAAGGTGAGAGTTCAGATTTGTTTCACTCACAAAATTATTTCTAGGATGCTTAACATTCTTGCCTTGCGCAATAACTAGCAATCCAAACAATTAATTAAACTCGACTTGCTGAAAAATGTTTTTTTAACTACAACACGTTGCTTTGACACAACGAGTAGGACACCTGTCTCTTTTACCCTTGCAATAGCTTGTGAATTTAAAATTAAATACCACTTATTACATGGTCGGTCTCAAGTTACATTGATTAAGCATGTTTGGTTTTATTTTCTGAAGAGCATGTGCATCGTTTTTTAAACCGTTTTTATGTTTCAGATGGCACTAAGCTTTTGCATAACACAAACATATCTACCAATAGGATAACGTTAAAAGCATTTCTACAATGAACAAAAACCATGCTCGTTTATGGCTAATAAAATCAAAGTCAGCTTCTTCGCAAACTGTCTTGTAGGAACATTAGCATAAAATAAAGTATGGCTATATAAAGAACGCGTGGAAGCATTTCAACGATTTGTTTGTTAAAAGACTAAAACAGTTCTAAAAATTAAGACTTTCACATTCCGAATTGATGTGGTCAATTTTGGAAATGGTACAGGATCAAAATTAAAACTAACATCTCTAAACTGGGTTTTTGGAGATAACAATGTGTTGCACAATTTCAGGTGGAAAAATATGACGCAAGTTCTGGCTTTCTTGTTAGTGGTTGTTTCAATTCCATTGTTGATCTGACTTGTTTGCAGTCAACAAACGATTCATAATAACTTGATTTTCTGACTTTGGATTTAATGCCTTTTCTCATTAAAGATTGAACATGTCTAATGAATTTCTTGTCGTATAATTAACGCCATCACGAAACATTTATCTGTGTTTGCCAATTGTCCTTCAATTCATGCAGAGGCTGGTATATTCATGTTACATACAACCGTGAAATCCTTTGAATTGCAAGACCTTTCAAATACATAATAAAATGTTCAAAGCGCCACGATTGTCTGAAACGAAATGTTAAGCCACTGTAATCAATGTTCAACCTTGAGTCGCCGTCTCTATTAACTCGCAATGACTTCATTCCTTTGTTCCCATACTTTTCCAAATGAACCAACAAGGGACACAAGTTGCATCAAAAAAGACGTGGCACAACCTGATACAAAGTGTGTTACTGTCACTTGCAGTGGTGGACTCAGGGTAGGGGGCCTGAGGCAAAGCTTAAAAGGGACCCCTGATGACGTCATCGTATTCAGCCAAACGTAACAAGACCTTTTGATCAAGTGTAGGAAGGAGATATGCGGTCCACCAAGGACACGTTCCTGAGACTATGGCCTGACTGACACAACAGAAAATACAAAAGGATATTCATGATACACAACTTTAAAAACACTGAAAGTTGGTAATATACTGATAGCAACACATAAAATTTAAGCGATAGCAAGCTGGCATCTCCCCCACTTCTCTAGTTTTACAGTTGCTGTTGGAGGCCCTTTGAAACCAGAGTCCTTGCATATTACAGTGGCTGTTGTGGGCCCTTTCAAAAGCAAAATACTTACGTATACCGTGGCTGTTGTGGGCCCCTTAGAAAGCAGAGTACTTACGATCTGGACATGGCTGTCCGCAGACATTTTTGCAAGGGGGCACATCAACATCGACATTTTGCTTTTTTGTCAAATTGATGACGATGCGGACATCAACAAAGCGCTTTACACTTTCTACGCCCCAAAGATAAGGTCCCGTATTCATTTGCGTGGGAAAGGGGGAAGGGAGGGGCATAGACCCCCTGGATTTTGAAATTATCATTTTCATAGTATATTTTACGCAATAATTTTGATTTCTTAGTTTCGAGTAGGCAAAATGAAATTTCACCACTTTTGGCCCCTTCTGGAAAGATCTTTTTGGCCACCTCTGTAAAAATCCACAATTGGTCTCACCTGAAAATGATATGCCCGACGCCCATGTTGCGGCAACAGGTTCAACAATGTATTACGTAATGTTGTGGCCATGCACTGTTGTTACGTTATGTGTACGACCACAAACATAAGAAGGTTTAGGTGCAGAATTTATCTGGTGAGTTCGTCTTTATACACCAAGGCGAATTCATCACAAACTCTTAAGTTTGCTTAACCTGCCCTAAATATTTACCGGGAGCTAACACATTAATATTTTAGCAAAACACTTTTAATGCAGAACGTTAAGCACTTCAATGAATACATATTGAATCATATAATTATAGAATAACACTAAATATTACATGTTGTTTACTAGCATAATATATCTCTTGAACAATAGTGTACCTTGTAAATTTAGTCTAGTATGAAATAGACTGGGTCATGTATTCAAATGCCTTCCAAGAATCCGTGTAATAAAACGTACAGGTGAGCATTCACTGATCAAACGTACAGGTGAATATTCTCTGATCAAACGTACAGGTGAGCATTCACTGATCAAACGTACAGGTGATCATTTGTACAGTGGACCAAGCGTACAGTTTTTCAGATCCATTCTTCGACAACGATGAGATGTTCTTCTTCGAGACTACTACGTGCAGTCTGACTTTGGTGGGCGTTTCCCAGTTGTGTATATATTGGGGGGTAGTGTTTCTTTTTTGACTGCCTCCAGGAAAATGACTAAATTCTTATTCTATTCTTTATTGTCTAAGTTCTAGAATATTCTTGGCGGGATTTCCAAGTTCTTGGTGTACTCTTTATATCCATGTTTCAGAGTGCGTCTTTGTATGACGTGTATCACCTTGTAGGAGGTTGTTCATATGACTAATTTCACGTCTCTCCTACTTCTGAAGGTGGCGTGACTTAATGTTATCTCTTCTTTTCATCTTTGCATGCTTTAACCGTGTCCCACTTTTGCATCTTGCAAAGTCTATCTATTTGTCAGCACCCGAGTACAGCCAGAAAGCTGTCTGTGTGCTTGCGCAACGTCTTGGTTAATTTACATACAAGTTTTGCAATCTTGCAATTTAGCATTCTTTTGTTCATTCTTTTGTAAGATTTGTTAATGAAAAGAAAAAACTTCTAACACATTTACATAAGTAGCAAAATTCACGAATACAGGGTGATTACTGGTAAGTACTCACAGATTAAAGGTAGGGCTTGTATTAAAATAATTCAGGAAATTCAGGCTAGGTCTTATTTTTAGGGAAGGTCTTATTTTTGGAGAAACACGATACAAAGGAGATTTCAGCCGTAACTATTTCAAAATAGAAGAATTCATCAAAGAGGCGTTCAATTAAAGGGTGGCGCTCTATTTTTCAACCCTTCCTTTATAGTGGCGTTCTATTAGAGGTGGCGTTCAAATAGAGGTGGCGCTCAAATAGAAGTTTTACGGTACTTCTATTTAAATTCGGTTAACACCGCTGAAGCAAAAGCGTAAAGTGCTCCTGGTTAGATTGTGCAATTCAACAGTATTTGTTCCAGAGGTTGAGTCAGGACCAGGGCACACCAGTATTTCACACAATGGTATTCGTAGCAGTTATGCTCTGCACATAGCACGCAGAGTTCACAAAAAAGCGTTCTTATGCTCAGTAGTGTTACTTCAGAAGAACTTCTTGGTTTGCAAAAAGGTAGTAATTGCGCCTGTCTTGTTTATGCTTTTGAGCAGTCTCCGTTGGAGGCATTTGTCTCCATTAGTGCTATTTGTTGATCACATTTCAAGCTTTCGAGTGATCATACTGCTGTTGATTTAAAAGCACGACAGGAATACTCGCATGAAGCAAATGTTGCTGTATATGTGGACATCACGAATTTGCCGATAATGCCTCAAAACAAAAGGACTTATCTTAAGAAACAAATACTTTTTGTGCTAAAATATACGTTCTCTTCAACAGGTTTGAAACAGAGGCTGGCACAGCTGGAAGATGATCTGTCGAAACTCAAGGACACAATAACCGGTAAAAACAGATAAAAAAAACTGACTAGATTCTTCATAACTTAACAACATGCAAATGCTGATTACTTTTAGCTGCTGGTCTTGCAGTGTAAGAAGTGTTGCTGAGAGGTTTGTATGAATCCACACCTTCCTTTCAGTTACAGATGAGTTCATTTTGTGTTTTTACAGTTTTCATGATTCCAGCACTAATTTATTCTGTTCACCTTTGAATGACCTACCTTGATTTAAATTGATTTCTTCAAAGACAATAGGCCACTAACTGAAAGTTGAACGAAGCCATCTGTTGTTCAAACCAAGTACCAACAGGGTTTAGGATTAACCGACGCTCGTTCAAAGAAAAGCAGAATCAGGGCATAACTTCCGCATAACTTGTGAGATAAATGTAAACAGCGTGACAAAGTGCTTTCCTTATAATGCAGCAGCAGATATAGCAAAAACTAGGAAAATTATTCTTGACCCAAAAGCCTGGAACAATTGAGCTCATGGACGTAACGAACAATTTATTAAATAAGTTAGCATATTTTCAATTTTTATTAAAACGTTGACTGAGTCAATGACAAGGCAAAAATCGTCAGCACAACCTAACAAGCCTGTCATCTCTATATAAGCATTCAACTCCACAATCCACAGAAACACCAGGTAAAATGACATGTTGAAATTCGTCTGGTGGAATGTCATCCGGTGAAATGTCGCACTTTCTACTTCCATTATTTTGGAAATATTACCGTTTTTCCTTTTGTTTTTAGTCCAAAGGCTGATGCTGCAAGTCTCTCGTTTTGAAAACATCAAGTTTTGAATCTGCTGCACCTTTTTTATGGTGTACTTACCACTTTGCATCGTTTCTAGAGGCCGAACCGTTCATTCTTATTGGCGTTTCAGTTTGAGAAATACAACAAACTAGGTGTTTGCAAGATATACTTTCCTGGACTGAGTAATACCACAAGCCCTTCAAAACTTCCCATAATTGCTGTCACTTCATGTAAATTCTTTGCATAATATAAAACAGCGATTAAGCTGCTTCCCCATCCAGCAAAGTACAGCCAAGCAGTGCTGTTGAACCTTTTTGTCATCGAGCCCCTTATACACTCTCGCGTTTGTCATGGAACCCCCACCCTGGAATACTTACGTGGGTGACGCGCACCCGGGTCAAATGAGGTCATTCACGTGAAACTACGTAAACAGAAGTCGGCGCGCTTTCAACTCTTCAGTAGCTTCATTTTTTGTGTAACTAGTAATAGGTGCGATTGCGGTCATCCACGCTCTTCTAGGTTTTGCAAGGGAGCGATTTCGTGTCACGCTGACCCGACGAAGGCATTAGTGTGAGGTGGTGGTGTGCGCATAACCCCACTATATGGTTTATGGGGGCAGAGCCTGTAAAAAGCTGAAACTCATTCAGGGCATGCTTCTACGGTCGTGTTAGCAGTATACAAAAGGAGAAGTTGTTTACGCCCATAGTTTTTTTTTTTATGAGCAATTGAATTTTAGGCATGTCTGACACCTTCGCTATATTTGGTCCACTTACTTTTCATCAAAAATCGTATCATATTAGAGTAAAGTAACTTTCTAAGTGCTCAAATTGCTCAGTGAGACTTATATTTTCAGTGTAGTTTTTGTGATAAACTGCAGTTGAAGGAAAGTGTATTTTTTTTGTTTTTGAAAACCGAGTAATGCACACTTGACGTAAGTATTAACGTGACAAAAAAACTAAGGTAAGTGTTCCAGGGTTTAACAAAAATTTAAAAAACAAGAATTACATGTAAGAAAATCAAATATTTCGTTATTAGACACTTCAACAAATAAACATTTATTACAGAAGTTAAAAAGCAAGAAATTTAATGACTGGGTTGTTTTTGCATTCTGGAATTTATCTTCTACATTCTGAATTTGGCCGTCCGACAAAAAGAACTCGTATCGCAAATATGCGTCCTCCCATTTTCTAACTTTGGCAATTGAATTACACTTGTTCCGCTTCGGATAAGGTCCCTCTTTTACATTTGAACTACATTGCTTATTACCGTCCACAACTTCACTGTTATTATTTCGCTTCACGTAAGAAAATATGCTATTTTGCTTCATCTGGCTTGATGAAATAGCAAAAAGTTGGGTTTCACACTGTTTTTACTTCATTTCCGCAAAGACTGAACAGCCAGGGGGGGTTGAAGGGGCTCAAGCCCCCCCCCTTAGCAATCAGAATATTGATGTTTATTTTCTTAGTTATTCACCAACATTGTAAGTCGAAATCGGGTGTATTGCAGAATGTTCTTCGGCAGTAC
>JGI24159J19872_10010690_pt1 | contig 12046 bp, 7 predicted proteins | sample Ectturendosymbi4_FD_19872 | JGI IMG/M metagenome (IMG submission 19872) | reverse complement strand
CGCCCTCATGTGATCGGTCAAATAACACAAAATCTGTAACAAATCTAAGCGTTAATATGAAATAAATCCCGGTTTTCACGTAGTGTCGAACAACACTGCTATTGAAAAGTACGCAAGAATTTAATAATGCTTTGTCAGTCCTTTCCTCATGTAGCTTTTGCCTTACTGAACTTTCCAATACTACAGTATACTCGCAATCCTGTTTTTTTCAGTAAAGTATCTTTAATTTGGGTCCGCTCACCTCGTTTACTGCAATCCCGTGGGTTGTGACCCACGTATAGTTGACGTAATCACACATGCTCTCCTTCAGTTTATCCGGTAGTTCATGAAGCTCAGCAAAGTCTTTGATAGTTTTCATGTGACCGAGAAGCTCGCGAGTGCGTCTACCCATTTGATCGACAATGGTCGACACGTTTCCGATGATTGTGGCGTACAAGAGAGCTGCAAGAAGATCTTTGTATGCAGTTGTATGAAGTACAGTGCAGCAATCTTACGTTAAAGCGTAGGGGACAAAGCTTAAATTAGATCAACCAGCGCATCAATTCCAAGGTAGGGCATGTTACAGATCTATTACCTCACAAGTTAGATTTTCAAGAAAAGTTTGAATAGAAAAGTTTGGAGCTGTTGTAAAAAAATGTTTAGTGCGTTATAGTCTGCATAAGTGCGCAAAAGTACAAATGTGTATTCGAAGAATATCTAAAAAAACGCCACCTGGAAATACAAATCAATAGTTACCAATAGCAGTGTACTGTAGTTTGATTTTTAACAAACTTTCAAAAACTAAACACACTTCGAATACTGACCTCCGACGAAAAGAATACAAACACAGTAAGACTTTTCTTCAAGTGTATCGGCCGCAATATTTCCATAACCAGCTGACTGGACGGTCTTCATGGCGAAATACAAAGCCGCGATGTAACATGTCCTCAAGTCCGGGCCCCCGGTAAAGGAATCTGAAAAACAGGTTATATTTTCAAAGCGAATTAAAAACGTGACGTTTCACGTGCTTGGTTTTTACAAAACCTACACGGAATGTTCTCAATAGAGAGTATGTTTATGAAGCATTGCGGCACATTTGTGTAAATGAAACTTTGCATCGAGTCTACCGCAACCGCAGTCATGCGGCAATTACTACACTTGAAGAGGAAAGTCTATGTATCTCGCTATCATTTTTCTTATTTGGGAATGGTGGACAATTTTCTGGTCCTTTTTTGCCAAAAAAACAACTTCCGAGCTTTCCAAAGAACGCAACCAAATCTGATAAGAATTACAAAGTTGGACACCCCCTGAAAGATGCAGAACACAACAAGACACTTGTAAACAACTCACTGGTGTCTTTGTCCAAATAGAATGGTCTTTTATTCTGCTCAGCCAAACGAAGAAGCCAGTTTTTAGGTGTTACTTCTTGCAGTTCAGCTGGATGTTTTGATACCGGCATTGCTGGCAAGCACATTTTAATAAGTCAGGTTGGACGTAACTGCTTTTAAAACCTTAACAGGGTTGTGGTAATATCATTCAACAATTTAGGGAATGTTTTGCCAAATACTTCATCAAACAATGAATACTAGCAATATCCTGAAAAGAACCGGGCAATTTCATTTGAAAGAAATGGGCGATCCCATTTAGTTGAAGAACCATTTACACTGCTTGTTTTTAACCTACGTTTAATGCGGTTGCATTAAGAAATACTTGAAACATGCATTCCTTAGATACAAATTCAATTTTTCAATCCAACAACTGCACAAACCAAAAACATAATGACAACATGGAACTGTTATACCAGGTAATACTCCACTTATTGAGATAATTCCGAGATTGCTATATTCCTCGATAATGCTTCGTAGCAGGGAAGTATTGGAGTAAACTTGAAAGGAATAATCAGAGCTGTCAAACTGATCTACCAAAGCAGTGTCATAATAGGTCAGCGAAACCTCGTCATTTAAACGGGTTTGCTCTTCNAGGTATCTGCTGACTCCAATCAGAGACACTGCGTACCACCCGCACGCCATCCAGTGGCAGATCAACATGATCAAACACATCTGCAACAAAGTAGCTGATGTTGAGATTTTAACTGTCAAGCACGGTAGCGGTTGCATGATCTTAACGTTATTGTTTTGCAAACCAGATACTTCACTACTTTCAAGCTAACTTTATATGAAGCTCATGTTTTTTTTTGAAAGATATTTTGGTTAGCATTAATGGTCGCAACATTTTGTTTCACAAACAGGCATTTGAAATTCTTGAATCAGCTTAAAGTTTTTTTCCTAGTTCTTATTGCCATTCGTGAAAGATGCCACCATCTAATAATTATTCGGCAGTGGTAGAGCCAGAAAACACCATCAAAACCCAACGGCAACCACTTCTACTGTATTTTATTAATATTAAAGTTTTGTGAAAGCAACCACTACAACGAGATTGCCTGCAACTGTGGCTCTATTCTGGATTTAATGGCGAAACCTCAAAAGTTGATGTTGCGGTCGTCTAGATATTGAATAAGATGTTTATGCAAAGAAATAGTAAAAGCAAACGTCTCACCANAACAAATACGGTCGCCCAAACGTGTTCCACGTACCGCTCGGCGTTTCGGCCAATGCGAATTATCCGCAATAAGCGAAAGGCTTTCAGTGCACTCGGCAATTGACCAGCAGCTCCCTGCGAAGGAGGAAAATTTCTAGCGAGTCATTCGAGGTGCATCGCTATTCCTTGACTGCAGATTACGCGCAAGAAAGAAGTTTTGAATTTTCCGCGTTTACGTTTGATTTCGCGTTCTGGCCTTATCATCTAAATTTTTAGATTAGACCTGCTTGCAGTCTAAGAGCGTGGGAAACAAAATTTAGATTTTTACTAATGCAAAAAAAACCTGCTGATGCAAACTTTAATGTTCAGTTATACGTCTTGGCTCCAGAGGCGTAACGAGGGGGGGCAAGGGGGGCACAATTCTCCCGGCGCCGAATCACTATGGGGACGCCGAATGACTGTGGGGGGCGCCGATAAGTCACAACAATGTCACAAGTACTTTCTTCAACAGCACATTTGCTTCCGAAAGACCTCAGGTTCGAATATGGGGGCGCCAAACTTGTTTCTTGCCCCGGGCGCCATCTAACCTCGTTACGCTCTATAAAATATTTGACTGTAAACCACTTCTTTTCAGTATATCTGTTGGATTAGCCAACAATACTGTTTGTCGTAGTAATATCAGCTTTATACCTGACGAAATTCCTTACAAAATTTAGACTCAGCTGCGAACGCGGAAATTACTGATATCATGACTGGTTTGCCATTGTTTAGACAGGTCAACGCTCTAACTACCGAACTGAACCATGGCTTTTGCTTTACAAACGTTTATAATCGCTGAATCCTTTTATAGTGCAATAGGGAAGCAATTTTCAGCGCCAATTGGCTTTTCAAATGGGCAGTGCAAGCGATTTTGACATAGCGCTTTTCTCTACGACTAACAAATTTCTATTTACCTGATTTTCTCCCGGACCAGCAGCAAACGATATCAGGTCCTGAGGAAAACTGGCAAGAAAATCAAGAGCGAACCAGGATTTTGCGTACTTCGTTCGAATCTTTTTGAGATTGGTAACCAGTTTACCTGAGTTAAGAAAAAAAAACATACGATAGATTGGTGGACAGCTAAGGCTGTAAAGACTTTGGGAGGATACATATCAGCAGAAAAAGTCTTACACATTACAAATAACTTTGGAATACAAAGCTTGCCGTTGCGTCACATCAACGTGATAAAATATGTTTCGCAAGACAAAAGCGACACAGCAGGATAAAGTTTTTAAAAAACGCAAAGTTAAGGTAAGAGTCAACTGTTGCTTCGAGCGGACAAACTTTATTACTAAAAAATCAGTTTTGAACCTTGGTCACTTTCCGTCTCCATCTAAATTAGTGGTGGACAAACTGCGGGCTTAGTCCCAATTGTGGGCCGTTTTCCGTTTAGCACGTTTTCGTGGGCTAGCATTAACACAGCATCTTTATGTAACACGTAACTGTATGCAGCATAATTTGAACTCGGGCCTTCAAAAATAAGCATGGACCTTCAATTGCTACTGAAAGGGTGGTTTGGACCATCATAACGAAAGTTTTCCCATCACTGATCTGAACGTTGAGTGGCTTCACCGAAAGCGTAAATTAATTGTTTATTATTGGCACGATATTTTTGTGAAGGATACTTTTTGCTTCAAAATTGCTGTTTCGCACAAACTGGGAATTGCAGATTGCATATTCGATCACATATTCTAAACAGACAACAAATCTAAAGTAAAAAAACCTTGCACATTCACTCTAGACGCGTTGCACACATTGTTTACCGCCAGCTCCAGTGTAAGTTGTGTGAAAATTGATGGCGATGTCCATGATAAAGAGTAGATCAACGACAACGTCCACAGATAACCATTCCACACTGTGCCAACAAAAAGTAAATTGCCCTGATTGCTAGCAAAGTGTTCCTTCTTTCTAGCTATTGTACTGACAAGTTTCAGGACGTGTGGTAACCGGCTTTCTCTAAAGCCCTATTGTCGCTGCGATTAGTTTCAAAAAATTCACATGGGGCAGCAGAGAGTCACGAAAACAAGAAAAATGTCATTTGTTATTGTTATCAGTAGTTCTGGAATTAATTTTTACGTCTGAATCACTGCCAGTCGTCCCTCTACAAAATCGTTGCTACATGAGATCAAATACCATTTGAAACAATGTTGTGATTCTCGACAACAGGACAACTGGAACGAAATGTCGCCAAGTCTAGGGATCGTTCAGTGTAAGCTTGTTCTCAGCATCCGTAAGCATTTCGAAATATTAACTTTGTAATCTTCGTCTTGCTCTTGGCCTTGGTTTCAAATTCATTAGCATCTTTTTTTAAATTAGCCCAGATAATTTTTGGTCAGGAACGTTTCTAGCAATTACCAAAAACATCACATAAGGTAAAAATTCAACCAACAAAGGAGTGGTACAGCCATTTTACATCAAAAGCTGATCGATTACAACATAAGTTTTTGTGTTGCTTTCGAAAGATTAACTCCTGATCTTTGCGTCAATCACTGAGGGCTTTTGTTTCCAGNCTTGCTTTCACTGCNTCCTTTCTTCGGAAGGATTTCCGTCGTAACTTCGAGAGTGTTTTATACTGCCTCGATCCCAAACAAATCGCTTTGACCTAAGCAGTTAGTTCTGGCTCTGCCATAAGTGGGCCTAATATTGACTTCATTGCCTACTTCCAACAACAGCTTGTAAGTACGTGTGCCCAAAATCCGCAAAATATCCTGACAAACATGGACAGATAAGATCAAAAGCGCTTTGTTGTGCTTCCAAAAGGGCAGGGCCCGAAACATTCAGTAAAGCTCTGTTCTGTCTACATTAGATTTTCCCAACTCGAGGTAAACGTAGCCATACACATTGCCACAGCTGTTAACGTCTGTTTTAATTAAGGTGAAGACTGATTGTCGAGTAAAATGTTCATACTTCTAAAAATGACCTCAGCAATAAACGATTCCTGGCGTTTAAAATATCATCGCAAGCACATCTAGATCAACGTAGTAGCAAAGGTCACTCATCCAGATTACTTGAGGCTTGTTCTACGATTTTACCACCATAGATTGTTTTGCTGTTTTGAAATTTATGGTTACTTATGCGTAACCAGGGATACCTAGAAACTCCTAGATATCCCTGTGCGTAACCACTCAAAACCGACCCTCGCTATCTCGTCAGTTTTTGACTAAACCACAAAAGTTAATTTTTGGTGGAGTCTTCCCTATTTAAGATTGATTTTATCCAGGAATGACCTTGTTCAAAGCTGCTATACATGGTCAAAAGTTGCAGACTCGGACGGAAAGCTATCACTGCGCACATTAGTGTAATTATGGAAGACATTCACAACTTCAGAAATGTCGCGATCTTCAAATCTTTAAAATCAATGAAGCTCCTTTCGCATTAAATTCGAGCAATTATATTTCACTTTGAAATTTTGTACTCTTTTTAAAAAATCACGTAATCATTAAAAGCAAGTGATGCAAAGCCAGTTTGCTCGTTTGTTACAAATGTGAGAAGTGAGTAACTCGGTTTTGTTCGTGGATCGTGTTCTTTGGTTGCGTCCTTGCAGGTGTTGGTTTAGTTAAAAACGTTACGGTATTTTTGGCACAAGTGAAGTAAGACAATAATTCGGAGCTCATAGGTGCAGGAGCAAGCAAATTTTTGGGGGTGCGAAAGATTTTTTGCCCGAATTTCCCCAAACTTGCTCGAAACGTTTTCGGGCAACTCTTTCTGTGAGCATTTCCTTACACACAGATCATTTTTGGAATGACCTCAAAAAAAATGTCTTTATGTGATTCTCCCCACGTTGGGCACCAATATACCAAAATCAAACAACGTTGGGCGACATTTTTAGTCGTATTTTAAGGTAGTTTGTCCAGAATTTCAGGTATTTTGCGAACATTTTCATAGATTTTTCCCAGATTTTCCAGGATTTTGTCAGGTTTTAGGAATTTTGCCCGGATTTTTGGCAAATCAAAACTTTTGGGGGTCCGCTTGCACACCCTGCACCCCCGCCTCCTACACCAGTGTCGGAGCTCACTTCCTTTTCCAGAGCGATGTGCATTTAGCTGATTGTAAAATATAGATGGAAACGTACTTTGCGTTACATAGTGTTTATTGTGGTTCTCAGTTGCACTGTTTCGTAAAACAGTCTTTGCAATTGTGTTGATTTCGTTGCTCCTTGATTGATTTTATCACACTTGCTTCACATTTCTATCAAAAAATAGCTATCAGTTTTCTGCCAAAAATTGAGTTAACTGCACTTTCTCCATTGCAATCAAGCGTAGGAATCAGTCTCAGGTATTACCTGCCCTGTGTTACGTAACTGCTATTTACCCATTCCATAATGATTTGCACATTATGTTGGGATCATACGGAGTAGGGTTTTGTTAACCTGTGACAAAGCAGATAACTTTACTTCCTTAGTGTAAATAACTTTTTTTGTTGGATCGTTGGATTGTTTTTTTTGCGACAAAATAATGGTTCACACAGTCAATAGATCATACAGCATTGCGTAGAATATAGGCTAATGCGGAAGCTATAGCATAATTTTAAGCACATTTCTACACAAGCAATGAATATATTTACTGGTTCCTTTGTCACTAAGGATTGCTGAAAGAGAATGAGGTCATCTAGTCTACCAACCCTGCAATACAACTTTCAGTACTATCATAAGCAGTCAGTGAAAAGAAAATACAAGGTGATAAAAAACAAAGCCACATGATATTTACAGATGAGTGCATGCCTATGTACACATAGTTCTCATGATGAGATATTTAATTTCACAGGTGTGGAGAGAACAAACACTGAAATTAATGTAAATTTGTTTGACAATGCAGATGGTTATATGACAAAAAAAGCAACAAGGTGGAAAAATATCAAATGACAGACAGATGCAGAAGATTAAACCCCATTATAAATGGAAGCTTTACAGTGTCTGTTAAAGTGTAAAATATATAGCAAAACACATGATGATGTACGCATGATAAGTATATATATATATATGATAAGTATAAAATATATAGCAAAACTCATGATCATGATGAAAAATTCACATCACACAAATCACAAAGAACGGGCAATTGAAGTTGAGTTAAGCAAATTCCTTTTGTTGATTGGCACCAACAAGTCCAGGGAGTAGGTAATTTTTGTACAGATGTTTGAAATCAAAGAGAGATCGAAACTTGATATGGTCAGGTGTTTCTGGCCATACCAACAAAAGAAAACTTGTGCCGGAGTTAAAATTACAAGACAAACAATAAAATATGCTTATTTTGTGGCATCTATCCGGAAAAGATATCGCTTAGGTATTTACGAAGAACAGTTTGGACGTAAATAGCAAGACATTTATCAACAATACCACTCGATTTAGCTGAGAGGTTGTGAAATCTGTGTGTATACAACGGTTCAATCCCTTCATTAAAACTGATCTTACTTTCAGACAGCAAGCAAACGAACTAAGAGGGTCACTTGAAGCGATTTTTATCTCAAGAGAAATCAAAGTTGAACCTCACCTTCGCGCTTTGATGGAAAAGGCTGCCACGAACGGAACAACCACAGCTGTGTAAGAGGTTAGAGCGAGAAGGACCCAGTCCCAGATCTTTTTGGCGAGCCTGCGGTGGACGACCACACATGAACTGCTCCCGTCCACCTCGCCATCGCTTTCATCATCCACTCCTGCGGACAAAGCATCACGTGATCTTTCACTGCGGAGCTGTGAGACCTACATCAAGTTTAGATAAGATTTCTACCAGCAGCGCGGGGGTGTTCGTGCTGAACGTTTGTAGGAAACACTGCAGAATGAAATTAGACTTGCACTGGAAATTTGGCCGAACCACACAGCTGACGATCTTCTTTTGCTGGTTCCACTGCGCTTAAGCGATTTTCAAGCATACTCCGCGTTTGATTAATCTAAAATTACTGGAAAATGTGCCAAAGGAGGCAGCTTTCAAATGTCCAGCTGCAAAACTTTACACTTTTTTTCCATTCATACGTATATTATGCTCTCGAATTTAGTTCATGTGTTGAAATGTGAAACAAATTTAACTCTTTTATCCACGTCAGTGTTTTTAAGCCGTTTTTGGGTGTCAAAATGACACCCTAAAATTTTGCAATGACACCCTAAATTCTGAAAACCTAGACATGGTTTTGACTTGTATTGAAGTAAAACGACTTGAGGAAAGTATGTTTTCCTGCACGTGGCTATTGCAACAGACGGCTGTAATGTTATAGGCCGACACAATTTTCTGGCGCAGAAGTTGGAAGCGAAAATTGTAAGTTTGGTTACTGTGCATTGTCATGCGCAACGCCACGCTTTGGCCTCTTACTATTCTGCCGCAGATTTGTGTAGTATGGTGTGCGAAACAGCGAAATCACTTTAATGCAATTGTGGAAGTGTGTTACTGTTTCACCGCTGCAATCGGCTTGCCTGTCGATGCATCAAACTACAATGAAGACAAAATGTCGGCAGTTGCAGCGCGCATGCAAACAAGGTGGTTGTCGAGTGAGGCAACAGTGAGAGCAAGGAGTGAGATTTTGGTTATTTGGGCCGCACTGAAGCAGCTGTCAGAAAACGAAAATGATGCAATGGACGTTGTTTTAGTGCGACTTATGAAAACAAAAATTGCAACATATTGCTTTACTTCTGCCAACATTGTCACTTCACCCAACAAAACTGAGCAACGTTTTTCAGGCGGGATGTTTTAATTTTGCACAGATGAAAGCCTCCGTAGAACTGTGCATCATTAAACTCTCTGATGCCGCTGCTAAATCCGGGCTCAAAGCTAATTGCGAAAAATTTGAATGTGAATTAAGGGAACTTAGAATGCCGGATGGTTTGGCTGACTCGTGTGTGTCAAGTGGCATGGCGTTTTGGAAGGGCACCGAAAGATTGGCACATCGAACATCCCCATACACAAAAAGGAAGACAGGAGTGAATGAACCAACTACCGCGGCATCTCTTTGCTTAGTCTCCCAGGAAGAGTGTATGCCAAGATTTCCGCGAAAGTAATTGAACCAAAGCTGGATGATACCCCTGGATGATACCCAGTGCTGCCATAGCACTACAAACCAAATTTTCACTCTCCAGCAAATTTTCGAGAAATGTTGGGAGTATGCCAAAGACGTCTACACATGTTTTGTCGATCTCGAGAAGGCATACAACCGGGTTCCTCGTGAAAAGCTTTGGGGGGGTGTTGCGGGAGTAGGGCGTTGACCGGTGCCTCTTGCTGGCCGTCAAGTAACTGTATTCCTGCTCAGAAGATTGTGTCAATGTCGAAGAAGTTCAATCACAACCGTTCAGCGTTGGTGTTGGACTCCGACAATGGTGTGTGCTGTCACCATTCCTTATCATAGTCTATATCAGGCAGTGACGTACCTAGGGTTTCACGCACCCGGGGACAAAGTCAGTTTGGGCACCCCTACCCACCCCGTTCGTTGGCAGCATAGATGAGAAGAATGAGTTGGGAATAAAGTGCCATCGAAAGCTGACTCGGCCCTCAAACACATTTTGCCAATAATGAAAAACAATATATTTATAAAAAATGTGTTGATTTGGTAGAATGTAACATATCCCGAAAAAAATCACATTACGCAAGATCTCCAGCCCTCGAACTAGCTTATGTGGTTCTCTTTCAATAATTTGGAGAGCCCTGGTCTATATGAATTGGATAGACAGTCACAGGAGCGTCGACGAAGGTGTCACTGTTGGGAACTGCAGGATGAACCGTTTGCTTTTTGTGGACGAATTGGTACTGTATNCGTGGATCTTCTCAACAGGGTCTTCAGCACGCATTTGATCGGTTTTCTGCTGCCTGCGACCAACCAAGAAAGAAAATTAGCGCTAAAAAGATTGAGGTATTGTGTCTCTCAAGACGCCCAAGGCAGAGCAGAAATATACTGCAGCAGGTAGAGACGTTCAAGTACCTTAGGGTGGTATTCACAAGTGACGGAAGTCGGAACAAAGGAATTGATACACGGATTGATAAAGCAAACCCAGTTCTGCCTGAGCTTTATTGATCCGTGGTGACGAAACGGGAGCTTTCAAAGACTGCAAAGCTTTCAGTTTTTAAGTCGGTCTTTGTTCCGATCCTCACCTGTGGTCATGAGTCTTAAGTGACGATTGAAAGAATACTGTCAAAAGAACAAACGGCAGAGATAGGACATTTGCAAAGAGTTCTCGGTGTGACACTTCGTGACAAAGACCACAGGTCTGAAATCAGTAAAGCCCGGGACATCAAGCCACTTCTTCGAATCGAGAGATCCCAGCTATGTTAGTTCGGCCATGTAGGCTCTATCCAGAATGTCCCAGGAAAGAATGGCGAACTAAGTCCTTCGGGCTATAGTTTAATATTCACTGACGGTTGGTTTACCTAGTGTGCGATGACCTTTTGTATTGCTTCTGCTTGTTAGCTGAGTCATATGAAACAATAAACCATTGCCATTCTACACCCACGGGAAAGCGGCTCAGATTTCGTCCAAGGACCCGGCGCCGTGACTACATCTCCAACCTTGCTTGGTACCGTCTTGGTGTGGAGCCAGCAGAACTATCTGAAATTGCTGTTGACCATGAGGTATTTCGGGTCCGCCTAGGGCGGTTGCCCTCAGGACTCTCCCCAAAGGAAAAGCGGGCACGAAAATGAGTGTAGCAATTAGTATGTAGGCCTACATTGAACCTTTCTATTTATGAAATTGTCTTTAGTTTGTTTGTCAAAAGTGAATGTCGTAACCAAATAATTATAAGCATATTTGGACGGAAGCTTGCGTTTTTGTGAAAATCAGTTAAAAGTATCAGACATAGAAGGGAAAATAGTATTGACACCCTAAAGCTCCACCACGACACCCTTTCAAAAACCTTAAAAAACACTGATCCACGTAATCCCACATCTACTTTTTGCGTTGGTTATGTTTTGGGGCCCTTTTCCAAAAGCCTGCCCCCAAATTTTAATATCCACCCCTACGCAAATTATCTCAGTATCTGTAAGATAATGGCAGTGTCAATTCCCCCAGCACTTGCAAAATAAAGAGCATCTCGCTATTTACGTTAGATTTTGCTGCTGACTCTTTTCATTGCAGTTAAATGATTTCAAATTATTTACTGTAGGATAGAGTGGGTGCAATTAACATCAGAAGAAAGTTGAAACATTGAGCTGAGCTTGTGAACAGTAGGTGAGAGTCTAATATCTTGACAAGACTGANGTCTTACTCGCCGGCAAGGCAAAGGGAAACCATTTAAGAAAAGGTTAACGCTCCATATAATTGTGATTGAACTGTCGCAATACATGACATCACAAATAAATATCTAGAATGAATGCTATTGTAGCTTAACAGTGACTATGGCGCAATGAAGAAGATTGTCAAACTGAATCGCTTCTTAGCCAAAGTTTCAGTTTCAAGGCATATACAATGTATGCCACCGCCATATTCACGCATGTGGTTTTAGAACTGTGTAAAAACAAAAATCTACGATATTGATTTAAGGCTACGTTGACACTGGAAACAAGGATAGGTTACATTT
>JGI24159J19872_10010689_pt1 | contig 12046 bp, 8 predicted proteins | sample Ectturendosymbi4_FD_19872 | JGI IMG/M metagenome (IMG submission 19872) | reverse complement strand
AAGGCTCAAAAGACTCGGACTCGAGTCTAGATTCCAATGAAAACTTCAGCGAAACACTTTGGCCTAGCGGTTGGGCCCCAGGCCGGGCAACATGTGCAAAATGACCCTAAAACTACTTCACTTATGACGTCAGTCACAAAAAATCCGCACCCCCGAACCAAAAAATATTTTCGAGTGTAATCTACTAGACTGGCCGATTCTTTTGAGCCATTCAACAGCTCTCTAGCGCAATCGGTGGAAGAGCTAGGGCGTTGGNAAGGCAACCNAAAACTGCTGTTTTTTCGGCCGAAATCGAAGTACAAATATATCGNATGCCNGCTCTCAAAGTGTTAAGAACTTCCTTAGAGTCTAAGGAAGTTACGAGCTCTGCTTTCATGACTTTGGGAAGTTACGAGCTCTGCTTTCAACTAAACAAGCTAAGGAAGTTACGAGCTCTGCTTTCATGACTTTGCAATGGTTCAGACTTATGCATATTTGTGTTCAAGTAATAAATCTTCACAAAGATGACGCAGTCAAATCAATCAGCATAATTCTTTAAAAAGGAAATCAATTTAATATAACTCTACACATCTTTCTGCCGGAAATTATGCAAGCAACTGCTTATGGGTGAAATGTTGGAAGTCTAAAGCAAAGGCAGAGAAAACAAGCGAAGTCAAGACCAAAATTAATAAATCGAAACATAAGCTGTGGCAAGTAAACTGGAAAATACGCTGTTTTCATATAATTCCTTTCACTAAAACTGAAAAACTACCTAGTGCCAATCACAGAGCAACAAAAACAGCTATGAGCAACACGACAGTGACTCAAACACAGAGCAGGCAGTGGGGTGATTAATATCAAACGTGGTCTTGAAGCACTTGTGGTTAAAGGATGGCCATCAAATGGACAATGTAGGAGAGGCATAAAAATTGGTAAATGAAAAACTGGATGTGTGGTAAAGAGGATCAAACAAATGGACAAAGTACGTCAAAAAAGAGACAATATTATTTTACACAAGGGAGTATCATGCTTTGAATACCATTTCAATTAGTGCATTTGGTTAAAAGCCATTTATCTTCACAGGCATCCAAAGAGATAAATTGCATTGTTCTACAAAAGTAACATTGTAAGAGTCATAAATGGGTGTTTTGTTCAGGATGCAGTGCAACACTGTACAAGTAGGGCATAATAAGGTCATTTAATCAATGTCATCTCTATCTCCTACTTTGATCCAAGTACTTCAGTGTAATAACCATCTTGTGGAAAATTTGTTTACAGTTTGGCCAACATACTGTTGATTGCATATCACACAAGTTGCCAAGTAAAGACCATAATTTACACATGTCAGGATTTGATTTAAAGGAAGTTTTGTTGTTTCCTGGTTATGTGCAATGGTTGGGTTCCTAATCATGGATTTGTTGTTTTCCATAGCAACCACCAAATGCACAGTGCTTGGAAGGCCCTGTGAAACCTTCAGTTTGTGTTTGTGTTACATAAAGCAAGGTGCTTGTAATTGGTTAGTTTTCGTTCAATTGTGATGTGTCTTTTTTAGGCAATCTTTGCCTTCATGTTTAAGGATTTTTCTTTCTTTGACAGAGTTAGCAGGTGGGGAAATTAGGTAGCCCAAATCTATTCAATATCTTTCTTGTCACATTGTGGGAGGCAGTCCTACACTTTTTGATGCTATTGATGTCATGTCCACAGAAAGTTTGAGCAGATCACTTTCTTTTATTCAGTTTAGGCTGGTGAGGTAATTTTTCCTTTTGCTGAGTCATCTCGATCTTATTGCTTCTCCAAATAAGATTGACTTAAATGTTGAATTTCTTTTGGTAGTGTGCTTTGCTGTTAATGAAGGCAAGTGGTTTTGAAAAGTGTTTAGTGACAAATAAAAAAATATTTTCAATAGTTATGCAGTGATATATACATCAAGGAATTCTACTTTACCAATCTGGTCAGACTTGCAGGCTTGGCAAAATGTTAGTTACATGACACTGTGGGCAAATGCTGAAGTTAATGCCTGTCAGATGTGTCCATTACAGATTTCTGATGCAGATATCCAAATTATGTCACTGATAAATTGATGATTATGTGGAAAGTTCCACCTCACTAAGCACATCAGTAATTAGCTGTAGGATGAAATGCACAGTACAGATTGGCTGCCATATTGTGTGACAATATTGTTACTTAACAATGTTGGACAAAATACATTACTGAGCATATTCTTGAGGCAAACTTTGAACAATTATTTTGCAGGCCTTGGTGTTGAATATAGAATGCTTCTCCCTGCACTGTCCAGAGCTTTAGTTGCAGTAGTGCCTCTACACAAGTGCTTTCACATCTGCTGCCACAACGTATAGCAGAGGCCTTTGCTTTTAAATTCTTAAGTTTTTTTATGAGGGTCTTTCCAGTTGAGTGGATATCCAATGTATTGACGGCTATCTTGGCAAAAGTTACCTGGGTCATTTTTTCAAAAGCTTACACCAATAGGTTGCAAAGTTTGTGCAAAGTTTTAGAACATTTAGACTACTTTAAAATTCAATTCCATTATTTTGCTAATAATATACAGTAGTCCCCACTTAGTAAGCTCACCCACTTAATAAGCCCAAAATTGCTCCATTTATTCCTGTAATTAGAAAAACTGCTTTGTAAACTCAAAAATCCTGCATAATAAACTCACGTTTCAAACACATTTGCTTAAAATTTAGTGAAAAAGCATTGTAACTCACACTTGTTTGTCTTGCTTTTGACAGTTCTACACTTTGTTACACTGCTGACCTAGTTACTTGCAGACATAGTCTTGTCTGAGAAACTTGAGATTTTAGAAAATTGCCTAGCGCTGCCAAAATACAGTCACAGTGCTGCCGCCAAACAACTCAACATCTCTCATGGCTGCCGAGGATTTGACAAAATGCATGAATTTGAAAACTTGAACTGCCATGTTCCACAGTTTCTATGCCAACAACAACCAATGAGGCAACATACTTCTGATGCTTTTGCACAGAAATGAATATTGTTTTACCATAATAAACAAAAAAATTGCTCCTTACCTTTAACTGTTGTGTACAGTGCTAACCCTTTAGGGACCGCAAAAACCTTTGACTATTTCAGCCCTAACTCGCCAGCCGATAGAGCTAGAGAGGTGTTCAAACCCTCCAAAGATGGAGAAAGTCTTCTAGTTTACATTTTCAAAAATGGGAAATTTTGGATTTTTTTGTGGGTAACATCATAAGTACATCGGTTACTTGAGCAGAGTTGAGGCATCTCTGTGTTGATGTATTCAAATTAACACCTTCGGTGCAGATTGACATATATATATGTATGTCATTCACTCAAACGCGCCGAGTGTGGAATGACATATGTCACAATATGTTGTGAAAATGACAACGTGGTAACTTTTTTCATACTTAACGAAAATTTTAACAAGCGTTCTTCATATATACCTAGACACATTAATCCTGAAACTTTCATGCAAATTGACCAAAAACCCTTTGAGTTTCTAAGTTTTGCATCACACCAGACACCACCCAACTAGGCCTAGGCCACAAAACTTTCTCAAAAAAGTTAGGTGCTAACTGTTGTTGCATAAAACACAATAACTTTTGTTCTAGTTATTTGTTTGCAATGAAAGTTTTCGATAATGTTCTCCATAGCTACCCACATAACCCCTAAAATTTCAGGTAAAATGAGTCCAAACCATTTTAGATATGCAGTTCCACATCCAGCAACATTTTGCTAGACCTATGCTACAACACTTTTTACAAAACACCTAGGTCCTGACAGTTGTTGCTTGTAACAGGATAACTTTTCTATACTCCTGATTTTGCAAAAAAAATCCACTAATGTTCTTCATACCTATGTGCATCATCACTGAAAATTTGAATTCATTTTGCCAAAAACCTTCAGAGTGTCGTGTAGGCTACAAAACTTTATCCTATTCAGCATGTTTAAGAAGTTGTTCATACAGCAGACAAACTTTTTTCAAACCAGTTTTTTTGCAACAAAAATTTACAAGGATGTTCTTCCAATATGGATGCATTTTTCCTGAAAAGTTTAGGTATATCCTTCAAGAGTTTCAGAGTTACTGATTTCAGAATCGATCAACAAGACTCCTGCTCACCGCCCATCTGACTGTTATTGCCATGCGTGGCTGGCAATGTGAAACTTTGGTTCAGTAAATTGTTGCATTTAATGCAATAACTTTTCTCATGCTTGGTCTTTGTAACCAAATTATATATGAATGTTCTTCTTGTGTAAATGCATCTTCCCTGAAAATTTGAGGTCAATTGGATAAGCAATTTTTGAGTTATTCAATTTTGAGTCAAGCAGTTGGGTAAAAACTTCCCAAAATCCACCCCGAACCAGCTGAATATTTGTGTAGAATTCATGCCTCATCAAAAGTGTTAATATGGGTCAGTAAACTACTCTAAGAGTATATTGTTCATATTCAGGATTTTTCATGGTATTGGTTGTCATAATCTTCTATTATTTCAAAGTTCTTGACACTTCTACCGTTAAAGTCATGCAAATGTAATTTTGACATTAATTTAACATGGTGGAGTCTTCCAAAATCCAATTCCAATGGAAAATTGTTTTATGCTGTAAATGCTGGCAAATATGTCTAAGTTTTTTGCAACAATTTGACAAGTTGAAGGTATGTTTTAAAAATGCACTGATGCTGACAAGTGGGCTACATATTTTGAATGTTAAAATATAGTAGTCCCCGAATACTAAGTCCACCTTGGGACCAGAAAATTTTGGGCTTATTAACCGGGGAACAAATTTTCCCCAGCTTTCATGCGCTTAAATGAGTATGGCCAACTATACTATTGCTAAATCTATTAAATGCCTTCTACCACGCCCACTCCCATAGAGGCAGAGACAAAGTGAATTCCATACAAGATGACAAATTGTGTTTTAAGCAGGCAGATTTTCCAATGAAAGATCATTAAAACTGCTTTCAATGCCCATGCTTCAATAAAAGTGGCTGACCAAAATAAAAAAGTAATAACAGGTTTATGTTAGCTGAAAAGAACAGCTTCTGTACAACAGTGGCTTTATCGATTTCACATGCACTACACATCCTCAGTCCTAAAATCTTACATGAAATTGATTTCCTATCAAATAAAAAATTTGCTGATGGATTCACTTGTTTGTCACCTTTTTTACCTTTTTACTTCTCACCTTTTTTCACTAGTAACTTCATAACAATAAATGTGAAATATATTGCAGGATAAACACAGTTGTGATGAATCACGCATGATGAATGTGCAACAGCATAATTTAGCTTCTATTAAAGTGATTAAAATTTTGTGTTTTGTCCAAAAACATAGGACACATTGAAGTAACTATCAAAAAATCTAAGCTTCAGCAACTGTAGTTGATAAACCCAATTCAATGTACTGAAAAAGGTTGAGCAATTAAGAAAAGTTTTGTCTTTTGTTTGCCATTTTGCCACCCGTGTTTCCAATCGCCCTTAAATTTCAATCAACTATGCAGTCTACTACAAAGAATTATTCAGTCTACAATGAATATGTCTATTGGCAAATTTTTAAAAAATACGTGAGAACAGAAAATTTCATTTTAGAATACAAACCAGCAGTAAGCGTTTTTCATTCAAAGGATTGAAATCCAGTAAGCTACGTTGTATGTCAACACCTTGAGAGCCAGGGTATGACATATTCGTACTTTGAAATCAGCCTAAAACAAGCAGTTGTCGGTTGCCTTACCAACACCATAGCTCCTCAGTCGATTCACTAGAGAGCTGTTCAAACCCTTAAAATATTGGCCTAAAAGTCTTCCACTTACGATGTCACTCATAAAAAATCCACACCCCCAAACCAAAAAAAAATTTTTTTGCTGAGTCTTTTGAGCCTTTGAACTGCTCTATACCTCTTTCGGCACCAGAGTTACGCTTGTGCAAAGCCTTGTGCGATCTGGTTGTTTTGGCGCGAACCACTTGATTTAGACCATCTCTGAAAGTGTTAACTTGTATGGTTTTACTCTTTCTTTCATTAGTTGCTGATAAAAGAAGATCAAACAGGGTGAACTAGGTGAAGTATACTTGCAGCTTGGCGTACAGATCTAAAGCAACCAAAGTTTCCATTTATTGCTGGGCACTAGGTATGCGCTACACATCAGATATGCACTTATACACCAAGCAGTATTATAATTTCAACTGGTTTGGAATTACTTGAACTGTGGACAAACATTTTTAATGCCAGTAACTATTCAATGAATAACATGACTAATTATTGTGATTTACGAAAAAATGATACGATATTCAAATACAAGCTATTGTGCATGCATCTGCTAGTTACTTAACCCGTACACGTTGCGGGTACCCGCATTTNCGTGGCGGCTGCAGGAACCCGCACTGCTTTGCATGCGGACAGGGTGCAGGATGAACTTGCGGCGGAACAGGTGCAGGGCGGGTTGAGAAATTCTTTGTACNGGTAACTGAGTGTTTAGCCAAAGCGCATGAACTTAATCAGCTCAAAAATTGCAAAACACATGGATGTACTGTACTAGAGTTGTTTGCCAGCATTGTGTTTAGGACAGCAGGCCCGCAGCAATTATTATATTATGATGTAACAACCCATTGTTGTGAAGCATTAGCAGAGGCTCTTGCCATATGGTGGGCAAATTAACATTATCCAATGCTACTGTCGTACTTGGTGAGGAATAATTAAGTCAAGGCTCGAGTCCGAGAAACTAGGCTCGAGTCTGAGAAACTAGGCTCGAGTCCGAGTCTTATGAGCCTCTGATCGACTTTCTGGCGTTTCTGGATCAAAAGTTATGATTTAAGATAAACAAATTAATTAATTATCTAATTAGGCAATTAGTCAAACATATTTACTAGTTTAGATCATAACTTTTGAACCTGAAACCCCAGCAGGTCATCCAAAGCATCAAAAGACTCGGATTGTAGCCTAGTTTCCAGTAAAAACTTCAGTGAAATACTAGCACCTAACGGTTGGCACCCAGGGCCAGGCAAAGTGGGCCAAGGTGGCTTAAAAATCCTCCACTTATGACATCACTCACAAAAAAACCCGCACCCCCAAGTAAAAAAAAATTTTTCAAGTGCAGACTAGAACACTTGCCGCGTCTTTTGACGCTTCGACCAGGTCCGTAACCCAAACAGGAGCGGAGACATTCCCGTGCAAAGCCAAGTGCGTTTAGGCGTTTTTTTACCTAAAATCCCCGAAAGCGGCCGGACGCCAAAGTGTCAAAGATAAATTCATATAAGTGTGAAGATTAGTAAGGAATAAATCAACAATTAAGTGACACTCACGGCCTCACCATCTAAGCCGTATGGTAGCATCTATATTTTACTAGTCGAGTACCACATACATGCACACATCTGTTACAAGGAACATCAAAACTGCTAACTATTGTCCCCATTAAAAACTAAGTTGTTTTGCTTTCTCTATAGTCAAATTGTTAACAAAAACTTTTTTTTAATTTTGAGTAATGCCGTATGAACAGCATCAAAACACTTTATCTATAAATGGTTCCCCAAGGATACACAAACCTTTTAGGAGAAGATCTTATATGCTTTTCAGATTTCTTTCTTGTAGCAGGTGAATGTCGATTCCTTCCATGTACCCTTGATGAATTTTCATGAGATGATCGATGTGACCTTGACTTTTCTTTTGATAGGGATCTGTAATCAGAAAAGACATGTTTGTAATTTATAATCAAGAATGTAACATCCAAAACAAGAAACATTAAAAATTTTTCACCTTTTTCTTGTATGTTTGTTACTACTTGATGTTTGGCCAACATTTGTGACATCTTCCACCTTTGCACTGTTGTGAGACGACGACTCAGAATGCATGTGGGAACCAACAGTTGAGTAACTGTGGGGTCTTCCATGAAAGTTCTCTTTTTTGCATGAATTGCTGCAAATATTAAACTTTAACAACTACGTCAAAGACACTTTCATAACAAGTTTCAAAAAATGCTTTCATAGCAGCTACTTTCCTGCTTCTGACTTCTACTGAAATTATATCCAATGCAATTCACTGAAGCAGCTTTCTGACATCCAGCAATCAACAGATCAACGTTTGCAGGTAAACTTGTTTTCACATACCATATTTACTCATTGTTAGCTGCCCTTGAAAGTAAGCCACATGAAATTGTGTTGAAATATTAATTGTATAGTTTCGTTTTGTCTGTTTTCTTCAACAGGAACACATGAAGCAAATTGGTTAAAGGCCTTCAATGTTACTTGCCACAAAAAAGAACAAGCATGATAAATAAAAATGAACAAGAAGTTTTTCAGAATAACAACACAACAAACCTTTCCTTTTCTTCACCACTCCGACAAGAAGTCGGTTGCTGTGTGATAGTTGAAACATCATCTCTTCTCAGTTTTTCAAAATTCACTTTACCAGATTCTTCAGAATCTTTTGTGTTATCATGAGCATCTGAAGTGCACTTGTCTGAAGAAGCCTTGACAGAATTAACTTTGTTCAAACAAGCACTGTCATTTGATCCAGGATCACCTTGTTGGAGTAGAAGTGAGTCAGATTTTTCCAGTGACAAACAAGCACCATGAGATGTAAGGATTTGGTCCTTTGATATTCTAGGCTTCTTTTTATCATCTTGGATTTTTGTGGTTGCAGTTTTAAAACTGTTTTTAAATAGAAGTTGACAGTTCCCTTTCAACTTGAAACCTTTGAAGCCTTGCAGTGAAACACCTTTAAAATTATTCTAGAAAAAATGGAAGCAAATTGATTGCCTAATCAGAAAATCAACTGAAGCAAGAATGTTGCTACCACTACATGCAACGTACAGGTAAAAATACTATAAATATAACTTACAGGTGCAACACAAAACTGTAAGTGAGCCCCACATCACAACTAACTTCACAAAAAAAAACACAGGTTCACACTTACGGGAAACTTATGACCACTTCCAGACATTTTGCCATCAGTTTCGTAGGTGTTCTGCAGCCAAGATCCACAGCAATAAGATGTTACATGCCAGTCATGCTTAGCAACTCATTTACAGAACAATACCTTTTTAAAAAAATCAGACTTAATTTCCTTGAAAATGGAGATCACCAACACCCCTCTGGCCATTTCTTTTATTATGCACAAATGCAAGGTTTGCAAAAAAGTAGGTGACCTGAGGCCCATCGCTGCAAGCTGCACCTTTCGATGCTTGGGTATCATAAATATGTATGAGACCCTACATTCCAAGGCTTGTCAGCTCCTTTTACCCTTGCAAGTTAGAGTTGGAATTCCTTGGGATATGAAGCTACTGTTTGCCATTCACCAGCTCATGCAACAACAGGAGAAATTAAACGCCTTATTAAAATTCAACATTAAAAATGCTTTTAACACCATTTCCTGTGATGTAGTCAGTTCACTTACACCTCCCAAAAATGTACTCTTTTTGCTATTCTGCAAAACCTTTCCCTTTTCCATGGAAAGTTTTGCTTGAATTTAGCCACTGGCATTCAGCAAGAAGACTGCTTTAGCCTAGTGACTAGGCACTAATCCTACTAGCTGTCCACAGGGTCACATCCAAAGACAAATCTGATCTAAACATTTGGTACAGGGTGACACAAAAATGGTCATCACCTAAACTCAAATAACTTTTGAAATAATTAATCAATTATTTTTATTTTTCACATTTACCAAGAAGAATTAACAGTCTAAGAGTCTACCAAATTTGACCTTGGAGATGCCATGGACTACTGAGCAAAAGATATTTATAGTTGAGGCATATTTTCGGCAGAAGTCTATCCACGCAGCTCAATTCCAACTCAAAGAACGGTTCGAATGTCGTGAATTTCCTGTCCACTCAATGATCAACAGATGGATTTTCTGTTGTTAGGTGACGTGAACTCTAAGAACAACATCTTCTGGGGTAGCACACTCGTTGAGCACTGTCTGCAGAGGCCATTACACTCTGTGAAGTGCACTGCCTGGGTTGCCATCTCCAAACATGGCATCATTGGATCATTCTGGTTCGAGGACGACAACAAGCGGTCTGTGACAATCAACACCGAGCGATATGTCCACGTGCTTGGCAAGTTCTGGACAGCAGTTGGTCAACATAGAGGGGTCGTCAGGGTCCTCCAGTGGTTCCAGCAGGATGGTGCCACCCCTACACTTCAAACAAATCATTGGCATGGCTACACCAGCGTTTCCTTGACTGACTGATCAGCCGCAGGTGTGACCTGCAGTGGTTGCCACATTCACTGGACTTGAACACTCCAGATTTTTAAATGTGGGGATACCTTAAGGACAGGGTGTATGGCAACAACCCCCAGACTATCCCTGACNTGAAGGCAGCAATAAGAGCGATCCCAAGGGAGGTATGTGGGAGGGTCATCGAGAACTTTGCCCGCCGGATTNAAATGTGCCTGCAGCACCGTGGAGCTCATTTGGAGCACATTTTTTGAGCNCCAGTGAAACAAAGAGTTTTTGTAGTACAGANTTGAAATTTTGAAGATGTCTGCTACACAGGCTTGACCAAATGTAGCTGAAGTTTTGTGTCAATCTAAATAAAATTTTGGGAGTTTTTCGATTTTTGGTGATGACTATTTTTTGTGTCACCCTGTACTTGGATGGTGGTTGCATCTGTGGTGACACATTGTCTGTGCTTGAGAATGCTGTCTAATTCAGGGAATTGTCTTCAATTGGCTTGAAGGTCAACATTTCTAAATTTGAGCTGCTCATCAATACCCCCTGTGTCAGTGTGGGCTGCGGGAGGCAGCCTTGTGCATATACAGGGAAGAGAATCACACAGCACACCACATTGTTTATCACTGCGAAGCCTTCTGGACACGAAACTCCTTTGACAACTTGGTGTCTCTCAGCCAAGAGAGTGTACGTTGGCTGCAATGGCTGGGCTGACTTGTAGGTCGCTGATCATTCGAAAAAAGATCAATACCCCCTGACATAGCAAGGAGCATGAACCAAATGAGGTGTTCCAGCAATATTTTCCCTCAAAATCTCAAATGGAAGCAGTACTAAATAATCTACTGTAAGTAAATGGTACATGCTATAGCTGTGATTTCCTATCCACCGAATTGATATTGACTATAATGACAAAGATTCGTGAGATATACCTGCATCTATCCCACCACTTGAACAACTAAATTTCTGACTTTGTTTCTAAACTTTGATGATGTGACTACATGGGAGGCTTTCACAATTTAGCATGCTATACTCTAAGAACTAGGATGCCACACACCAACTTCATGGCATAGTAGAAGTTATGCATAACATGCTACACATGTTGAACTTGCCATAAGTAGGCTTATTACACCAGAAATATTTCATTATATACAGCATCGTATTAAAAAGTACCATAGACTCAGTTGGAAAATTATGGAAATTGACAAAATATTGCATGTGACATGCATTTTTGTGCATGGAAAAGCCACTAAGCATGTCAAACCAGACATGATTGATGTTCAGCCAGAAGGACATGGAAGGTACAGTAACTGGTGTGTGGTGGTAGGCTGGGAATAGTGCATAGAATTCAGACAAGGAGTTTCTCAAAGACGGTAACAGTGGAAATAAAAATTAGTGACTACATGGAATAGTGACAACCTTTTTTAATTATTAGACGCCTACCTGCTTTCCAAAACAGATGTTGTTTCAGCTGGTCTTGCTTAACAGTTAGGCCTCAAAACGCAAGTTTTAGGAATGTCGCCAGTGTACCTTCAAAAGCATTACAAAAACATGAAAGAATTTGACATGTGGCAGAAGGTAAAAGTTAACCAGAAACCTTTTGCATACATTTTCCATGGAATCTGGCATTGCTACAGACATTAATCTAGCAAAAGACTACGCTTGCTTATGCGGCATGCTCCTAGTAAAAACGTAGCCTTATACATTAACACGTATAGAGCCGGCCTACGTGATATGCGTACTTTGATTTCGGCCTAAAAAACAGCAATTTTCAGTTGCCTTACCAATGCCCTAGCTCCTCCGCCGCTTGCGCTAGAGAGCTGTTCAATGGCTCAAACGGATCGGCCAGTCTAGTAGATTGCACTCGAAAAAAAATTTTTTGCTTGGGGGGTGCGGGTTTTCTGTGAGTGACG
>JGI24159J19872_10010688_pt1 | contig 12047 bp, 10 predicted proteins | sample Ectturendosymbi4_FD_19872 | JGI IMG/M metagenome (IMG submission 19872) | reverse complement strand
TAATGTGTGGTTGTAATTTGAAATAAATAGCTTTTTAATCAAAGTCACAATTGAAATTTTCATGGGTACACATCTTTTCGGGTCACCCTTGTACAAAGCAATCAAGCTTGTATTTTACAAGATTATAAATCCCAATCAAAGACTCTGGCTAAGCCCCAGACACCACTGATACAGTTACTTTGCACAACTAAGAACTTTATGCCGAGTAAAATACCTTGCCGACAGCGCTTGCCGCTATTGCGATTCATGAAGGGAGTACGCTTTTCAGTGGAATGCCTCGACCTTTGGTAACCTACAGTATGATCATGGAGGGAGTGCGCTTTGAATAGAACGGCTCGACTTGCATTACTGTAAGATTTCTGCAAGATTTCATAGTCTGACCGAAATGTCCCGTGACCGAAACGGCCAAACCGAAACTGCCAGACCGAATCGACCAGGCCGAAACGACTCAGACCGAAACGGCTCAGACCGAAAAGTCCTGTTCCGCTTATTCAAATTGAAACTAGTGCGAAATCCAGTAGCAAAGTTGTATAGTGTACGGAAACACGGCACACACCGTGCATGACTCTACAAACGCATTTTTATCAGCGAATGACAAGTGGAAATATGCTGGAATTGCGCATATTATAAAAAATGTCAGCGGTTAATGGCCTGTGCAACCATTTCATGAAGTAATGTTTAACCAGATTTGCAATTGCACAAAGCAGGCTATGTCATAAATACTTCAAATTCGTAAATATGGCATAACGCCGGAAACAGTGTATTGCGTTCAAGTTTCAAATATTTAAAATCTGTTTTGTATTTTTGTCCTATGCAGTAATGCGAATGTTTGTATTCTGTTTGGGGACGTTCCTGCTCTTGCCGCACTTTTGGTTGGTTTTCTTTAGAATAGTTCCAGTCACATTTGAGAATGGCCGCGTATTTCAATGCACTGAATTTCTTCAGCAACAATTTCAAAGACCTTTGAAAGGTTGCACGAACCCGATGACATGGTCTTAAAAGGGATGCCAATGCCAATTTGACGTAAGCAGCTAGCTACTAAATAAAACAGTAAAACTGATCAATTGAGGGAGAAGAAAAGTTAAATGCCACTGAAGCAATGCACTCGGTCACGTAGGCACTAAATCGCCTCAGGACACTAGCCTAGGTGCAGCCTCGTTATGGATGGTTGACACAAAAATGATAGTAACTCTTAAAAGGTATCGACCGGCTTCGCTCAAAGTCCACGTTCGTTCGTCCGCGAAGAAACATTTGTTCCGCACGAAAAAGCAATTGGATTGCTTTTCCAATCAAATTACGGTACTTGTTGTTTCTCGGTATGCAATGATGGTTTTGGTTTGCAAGGTTACCCTTTAACTATACATCTTGTTAATGTACCTGTCATTGGATAAGTGCTTTTATGTCTACATTTTCGTTTTCAGCACTGACTGGGAAATATCTTTTTGTTAATTTGATTAATTATAATGTTTCCAGACTTCTGCGGTGCTGTTGTGTTTCCGTAGACCTCAAGCGAGCAGAACGAAGCATATTTGATTGTGAATCAGAAGTCTCCCGAAATGTCAGCAGGAGTTAGAAAGATGAGTTGGTTATAGTTAACTAAGTAGTCACCACAAAGATCACGCAGTTGAAGCAATCAGCAAATTTTTAATAGGAAATCGATTTCACGTACCTATATGCATCTTCAGTCTTGAAATTTTATTTAAATAGGATTCTACATTTACAAATTATCTCCAAACAATGCAAAACTACATTAGTCTCAGAACAGAATGTTTTTCTTTTTTTGTTTATGTCATCATAAAAGAAAAAGCAACGTGCATTTTCTATATATTTTTCAAACATCCAAATATCAAGATTGCCAACGATTTCCTACAACTGCACTTGTTCAGTCCCTACGGAGGCTTCATGGAAATTTGAATCATGGCAAACCCATTTCACCAAATATTAATTTAAATGAAACAGACTCCGTAAAACTATTCTTTATTGTTTCAGAATGCCTTCGTTGTTGGGCTTTGAATTCCCATAAATTGAACAGCAACGAAACCAAGCTGTCTAGGTCCTAAAAATGAAGTATAGTTTGCAAACGATGCGAAAAATATTAGTGCAACGCAATACATTTATAAAAATTATGTACAAGTTTGCTTGAGTGTGATCGTAGTGTAATCTTGGGCGTGATGACGTCATTGACCTCATATCTAGAAATTCTTGAGAAACCGGTGTCAAGCGAAATTTCTGACCTGTTATTGTTTGTCTGTTATTTTGCTTCTCAGAATAAAGAAATAAAGTTTGGCAATTACTTTTTGATGTGTGGGGTGTAAACTTAAACATTTTTGTTAGATGTCACGTACCCACAACCAGGTATAGTACGGGAATAACTTGAACAACTGAAAATTTTTGGACATAGTCTTTGACTTCAATTATTTTTTTTTCTAACCTTAACCTAAACCCTAGCCCCACACACTTACCTAAACACGACTCCCTAAGCCCTAATCATAAGTTTTCTGAGCATATTTGATATGTAGAATATCACTCTGCGCATGCGTACATGGCGTAAAGTCAGAAATTTCCCAAGTCGGAACTTTCGCTTGACACCGGAACATTTGCAAATGCTCCTTTATATCAAAAATTAAAAAATACAAAGCGTTGCAAACCACCAAATTCAACGATTTTTCGAGGGTTTTCCAAAACTTGACATCTTGACTGCTTAACCATTCAACGAAATTTTGAGGGTTACCTTTTAAGATCTGCAGAAACAGATGGTGATTATAGAAATCTTACTTCATGGATAGTGAATTTTCAGCAACTTCTGTACGGTTATTGTTCATAAGTTCTTTCCTTCAAATTAGAACTGTTGCTTACTCTTCCCTAACCAATGGTTAGCAGAAGCTTTCGCTAAAGTAGCTTCGACAAAAAAGTGTAAGTACTCATCAACGGCTTTTGTGTTTCATCAATCTCCTTTTCAGGATTGCAAAGAATTACGTGAGGTCTTGCATGCATAACTCACTTTAAATGATGGTTTATTTTACAGGCGAGCTGTCGTCAGAGGCTACACCTCCAATTAGCTTCCAGCCGACAACAGGTAAAAGCTGCCTTTGAACGTATAAATCGCCACGTCGCGGTCAAACGCGAGTGGATATTTATGACTTTTCAAGTTCAGGCCGCATAAGCAGAGAAACATCCGCGCGAGATTCGCACGCTGCGATGTCTAGTCAAGTGATCACGTGCCTTAGCGGACTTAATATGTTTACAATCAAGATGTTTGATTTCCTGGAATGATTCATTCTGATACTCGCCGGTGATGACGTTGAACCACATGATTGGTTCTTTATTGTTTACGTCGTTCGTGGCATTGTGACAGAGGTGCGGACATTCCACTTTAAGTTCAAAATACAAGTAATTATCTTTCAGATGGAAATTAATCTTATCGTATTTGATCCACGACGCAGTATTGCCATTAACCGCAGATGAAGCATTACAACAATATGCATATACCAGGAATGCTGTAAAGTGTGTTTGACGAGAAACATCTAAATAGTGTGTTTCTTGCCCAAACCGTCAGCAACATTGATCACAAATTATCATAACGATCTTTGTTGTCTTGAAACATTTGGGACATTTTGTGCTTTCAAAGTGAAATAACTTGAAAGAAGAACATTTTCAAAAATCCACCAGTGCCCCCCTGGGTAAAATCCTTCCGATGCCCGTGCACACAAGCATGTAAAATTACACCATTTTTGTAAAAAAATGTGTTGTATTACACCATCTGGCAACACTATTCAACAACACCAATTCGGTGAGCAAGCCATAGCAGGGTGACAGAGTGTTCACGGTGTATTCTGCCAAACAATTACGAAATCCCGCAAGATTCACTGCCAAATCACAAAAAATATATTACAAATAATATTGACAAAATATTGCCAAAATTCTGCAANATTTTTTCATTAAACGATTAATTTAAACAATGGGCCCAATGCTATAATTGTGTTACTTAAACTTCTTGAAGCAAATTCCAAACTTAAAAGTGGAGGGGTCAGGTCCCCCAGAAATAAAAGTGGGGGGGCCTAGGCCCATGCGGCCTCCCCTGTTCCGCCACCTATGGTTTCAGTAATATTTGGCAGTCAAGTCTAGGGTAAATGATTGTTAAACGGATGAAGCATACTTCAAAACACTGCTGTGACAAAAAATGGACGGCAAAATGGCCTTATATCGCGAATGCTGTTTTCCGAATTGTACAAAACCATGGTGAAAAAAGGTACTTTTGTAGGATTGAGGGCGGGCGATCGCCCCAATCGCCCCGCCCCCCCTTTGTATCTGCCCCTGGTTGTAGGAAATCGTTGGCAATCGTGATGTATTGATGTTTGAAAGAATATATAGAAAATGTACTGCAAAGCAAGTTGCTTATTCTTTTATGATAGCATAAACAAATAAAGGAAAGCATTCTGTTCTGAGACCACTGTAGCTTTGCATTGTTTGGAGATAATTTGGAAATGTAGAATCCTATTTGATTAAAATTTCAGGACTGAGGATGCATATAGGTACGTGAAATCGATTTCCTATTAAAAATTTTGCTGATTGTTTCAACTGCGTGATCTTTGTGGTGACTACTTAGTTAACTGTAACCAACTCATCTTTCTAACTCCTGCTGACATTTCGGGAGACTTCTGATTCACAATCAAATATGCTTCGTTCTGCTCACTTGAGGTCTACGGAAACACAACAACGGCGCAAAGTGTGGAAACAAAACCAACAGAAGGTTATTTCCAGTCAGTGCTGAAAACGAAAATGTAGACATAAAAGCACTTATCACATGACAGGTAGATTAACACGATGTACAGTTTCGGGTAACCTTGCAAACCAAAACCCTCATTGCATACAGAGAAACAACAAGTACCGTAATTTGATTGGATTGCTTTTTCGTGCGGAACAAATGTTTCTTCGCGGACAAACCAACGCGGATTTTGAGCGAAGCTGGTCAATGTCGTTTCAGGAGTTGCTATCATTTTTGTGTCAACCATCCATAACGAGACTGCACTGAGGCTAGTGTCCTGAGGCGATTTAGTACCTACGTGACTGAGTGCATTGCTTCAGTGGCATTTAACTTTCCTTCTCCATCAATTTATTAGTTTCAATATTTTAAGAATAGCCGGCTGCTTACGTCAAATTGGCATCCCTTTTAAGACCATGTCATTGGGTTCGTTCAACCTTCCGAAGATCTTTGATATTCTTGGGGAAGAAATTGCGGCAGTCGATTGAAATACGCGTCCATTCTCAAATGTGACAGCGACTATTTTGACGAAAATGAACCAAACTTGTGCCAACAATAGGAACGTTCCGAAACAGAATACAAACATTTGTATTACTGCATAGTAAAAAAATGCGATACAGGTTTTAAGTATCTAAAACTTGAATGCAGTGCAGTGTTTCCGCCTTAATGCTATTTACGAATTCGAGTCATATCTGACACACAAGATTTTATGCAATTGCAAATCAGATCAAACATTATTTCATGACTAAAAAGTTTTCTAGATAAATGGCTTAATGTTGATATTTGTTTTTAAAATGCATGAGTGCAGCACATTTTCACTTGTCCTTACTACTGGATTCTGCACTAAATTTTATTTGAATGAGAGCTGATGATACAAACATAGTGGTCGAGATTAAAGACTCTTGTAAGATCTTAGTGTTTGATTTTTAGGTGTGAAAAGATTCTTTTCGATGGACACTAGACATTTAGTATATAACGGGTGGCCAAATTGCGGCTCGCGAGCCTCATGCAGCTCTTCGAACATTTGCATGCGGCTCTTGGAGCTTTCAGAAAAATTGTATTGTATATGTTTTTATTTTTATTTCTACGTATTGCAAAGCTTAGAAATATTGTAAAGTGGTACTGTGGTAGCTAGCGTGCCGTGCAGTCTTACTTTTGCAAGTCGTTGCAGAAAGAATTATGATATCACAGAAGTGTAGATTGCAAATAATTCGTGTTTTTAGACTTTTATGCTGCGGCTCTTTGTGACTTGGGTTTTATGATACGCGGCTCATACATGGAGCAAGTTTGGCGCCCTGGTATATAATTTTATTACGAACGTGCTATAAAAATTAGGCATTGACTTTGTTTTCGGAATCGACAATCGCACAGGTTGTGGCTGTTTCTAGTTTGACTTCACCATTGCGTATGTTCAGTTGAAACCATCAGCACTTCTGGGAACTCAACTTCATATCTGCTCATCAAAGTTTAACATTTGCAATGAAAATTTTGTGAGTCATATGTCCAAATTTGTAAACATTTTGTGCCCTTGATACTAAGCATGGTGCTAGTCACGTTGAAAAACTCTCTTTCTGACTGACTTTAATCTTTTATAGCTTGTAAGCTCTAGAATGGATCAAAGAGATTCTGCAGAAATAGAAAATTTTCAACATCTGTGTATACTGAATTTCGCTGTAGAAGTTCACGCTAGAATGTGTTGTGATCCTTGAGAAGAAACCGAAATCGAAAAATGTGGATATTTTGGCATAATCCTCCTTAAAAATTCACAGTTTTCTGAAGACCGAGCAACCTTGAACCTTGATTGTGTTCGTGCGTTAAAGCATAGGTGTAGGAGCAGGCACATTTTTGGGGATGCGAAGGATTTTTGCCCACATGTTCCCTAACTTGACCAAAAAATGCTCCAAAGAAATGGACTCCAAAAAAACGACTGCGTTTCTTTTCATGTTGGGCGCATTTTGAAGCACTTCAAGCTCGATTTTTTCCGAATTTCCCCCAAACTTGCTCAAATTCCCCCTAACTTGCCCAAAAATAAATAAATAAAAACATGACCTCTAAAAAAAGAAAAAAAGTCTGCACTTTGCTTTTGAGTGCGTTTTTTGTAAAATCAAAGCAGATACAGCGATTTTGCTAAGGTATTCACACATTTTACCCACATTTCCACAGATTTTGCCCGGATTTGAAGCAATTTTGTTCGGATTTTCACCAAATCAAAAGTTATGGGGGTGCGCTTGCAACCCCTGCACCCCTGCACCCTACACTAATGTGTTAAAATATTTGCAGTTAATTGAATTTATAGCGTTATTGAACCGCAACGCCGAAACCAAATAATCTGCATTTGACATTGCTTGAAATGACTTGCTTGTGATTTTACGCCACTCTGCTTCTAACTCTGCTTCTCAGAAGACGAACAGCTAAAAATTTTCAAGGAGTAGTTATCAGACCCATCATACCTTCCAATTTTCTGTGACATTGCTTTTCTTCTTCAAGTATTCCTTATGCATAACTTTGTAGTCCAATTTCATCAGACCGAACTACAGCAATATCATTGACTTGTCTTTTTCCGGTTGAGACCACGTCATCAAGTGATGACTTAGATTGATGGTCGGTTTGAAGTGATAAACGCAGAATCACTGGAAACATCGACAATTTGTGAGTTTTAGTCTTGCGTTATGATTGAACGTCTTGGTGAATACAAATAGCAATTGAAAAACGTGATAAAAGGAAATAAGTGAAAACTTTCATAATTTTATGTGAAAGAAAATCCTGAAATGTAGGCTCTCACACGAACACCAGACGTTTTGTAACAGTGTTGCCAGATGGTTGTCACATAAACCTGCTAAATCACGTCACGAAAAACTGCTAGATCTTGCTAAAAACCATGTGACAAATTTTCAGCTGAAATCTGCCTAAAATGGTGAAATTCTGCTTAGAAAGCTGCTATTTTTGAGGTGTTTAAAATAAACTTGTAAGGCTACAGTATGTATCAATTATGCAAGGGCGGCGGAAGCGGTATGGCCAGACCAATGTAAACATTGGACAGCATATTTTTAACAAAACATTCAGAAAGCAAGTTACATGAATTAAGCGAGAAAGAATCGCATAGCATGTTCGACTTTCGTTGGGGTTAGGACCTGATCCACAGACTGTCGTTTGTTCAGAAACAAAGCAATTGCTGCATCACAGCTCGTTCTCTCGCAAATCTACAGCAGATGTTCCACGCTGAGGTAACGACTAGCTGGTATTAGCAATCCAGTAGGTGGTTGATTGAACAATCACAGGAAATGAGAAATAAGTGGGATAGTTTTGGAAGCATGGGTGGACAGAAACCCTCTAAGAAAGTTAAAACTATTGACAGTTATTTCTTGCACGCCCCACGCTTAAATCAAAATCTGTTGTATCCCCGGCCGCTTTTTTAGAGCCATCAAATAAACAAACTCGAGTCTGAGATAACCCATACAGAGCAGGAGAGCAACAGCTGCCCCAGAAAATGTAGTGGCACAGAGGCAGATATCACAAATGCGTTGAACGCAGAAGATAGNAATGTTGGGTTTGAGGGGAAGCGAGCGAGGCACTTGCCAAGAGGGGCGCAAGGNGCTTCCATCGANGTGTTTTGTGTGTAAATTTTCCTCTTTTAGGTTAAAACGTTTTATCTGCTGATGCAATTTTATCCGAAGAAATAAGTTAGTACTGTACTCTGTTTTCAAAGAGCCTCCAAGGGCCACTGTAATGCGTAAGTACTCTGCCTTGGAAANGGCCCGAACAGCAACTGCAATGTGTAGGTACTCTAATTCCAAAGGGGTCCCCAATAGCAACTGNAGTGTGCAGGTGCTCTGCTTTTAAAGAAGTCTCCAAAGACAGCTGCAATGTGGCTGCCAAAACGAAATCCTTCGAACCAGTTTTNCACAATTGCGAAGCTTTGCTGGAAACTTTGCTTTCTATCGCTGTTGGTAACGATGGGGTAACGTGCTTGGAAGTTACAACCAAAGCAAGTGGATTTCATGCAAAGCTTGAGAGGTGTGATTTGTTCTTGCCATAGCAGTTTGCACCAAATTTTTTTCATTGTCAGATCAGCTGAAAACAGCCTTACAACCGCCTCCGCACCGGTGTCGGACGTTTCCGCTCCTGCTTGTACAAATGGGGTATGACCTCCTCTGCGGCTTGTGAGATCCATCGACCTCCCCATGGACTGCATGGCCTGACGGTTCTGGACGATGAGACAACCGAATGGCTGCTCAACACCTGTTCTGAGATCCAGTGCGACCAAGCAGTGGTTTGAGCAAGTATCTCAAAATAAGAAGAACTGCAACTGAAGCCAAAAAAGTGCTGAAGTAACATGAAGCACTTTTCAGCGCTTTCGATCTCATGCTCCATTTTTCTCATTTTGGGAGAAAACCGTGCAGCAAGCTCAGGATTTACAACTAACAGATCCCCGTATTCCAAGGGCGCGTGGACCTAAAAACGGCAATTTGGCTGGCCATGTGCTACATTCAGTCCGCCGAAAGATCATGATCGTATGATATACTTCAACGTTGCCGACAGCATCAGTAGTGAAATACCAAAGTGATTCAATCAGGAAAATTTTGTTCTTTATGCAAAATGCAAGGAATTGTTGATTTCGGCTGCAAACAGAGGGTGCGTGATCGCAGAAAACTTGGAAGCCGTGAAAAAGAATTTTGGTGATGATCTGGAAGCTTCAAGGTTGTCTAATCAGTTGGGTGTTCTAAGTAATGCAGTACAGGTGTCAGTGTGAAAATGAAAGACTTAGTTTCTAGCACTCTTGCAATTACTTCAAATTGCAACATTTTTTCTGAAGTTACGAAACTTCTGCAACATATGCACGTGCTGCGTTAACACTGCTTCTGCAGAGCGTTCTTTTTCATCTCTTCATCGTTTGAAAACGTACCTCCAAACAACCACGAGTGCGTAAAGACTGAACCACCCAATGATTTTGTCTGTTCATAGAAGTTGTACAGAAAGTTTGAATGTGCAAAAGATAGCTTCAGAGTTTGTTTCAAGAAATCACAAACGCCAAATTGATTTTGGAAAAGTGTGACGTGTGGCTGNTTATTTTTTTTTTGTCCTCTGATTACACGACTCTACTTCNTCGTGACTGTGGTCAGTAANAAAGATATGGTTGAATTTTGATGTCTTGTCAAACACGGAGCATTCGCTTTTTTCCGTAATTCTTGGTCTCTGGCCATACCAATTGTTTTTACTTTCCGCCGCCGTTGAATTATGGGCCTTGCACTCACTATCAATTAACCAGACATTAGGCCATTGCCAACGACATCCTGACGTAGTTGAACCACCTGGAAAAATGGTGTGTTGTGGGACAAAAATATATTCTGCCAATGTAGTCTGTGAAACCCAATGCGCTCACTAAGCACAGAAGCAAATCATTTAGATTTCAACAAGCCATTTAGTTATTTGTTAGTATGATGCAATTTATCTGCTTGAAGCAGCTTCGCTGCGTCATAATAGAAACTCCAATGGCAATAGCAATGGTATATTTATGCATCCAAATGATTAAAGGCAGCTAGTTGTGCCTGGTTGTCCTTGTGTTGCCCAATCTAAAGCGTCAGAAAGAAGGTAAAGAATTTTTTGATGAAGAAGAAGGTGTAAAGTTTTCATCTCAAAACTGTTGGAACAAGTAGCCTATTTGGCCAGGAGTTTGCTACCTGCTTAACCTACCTAACCGTTTTTAAAATCATGCTAAAAAATGAGCAAGATTGATAATTTTACAGCTAACAGTGAGAAAAATTTGCTAGATTTAGCAGCAAATCAGCTGAAATGGCAACATGTCACCAAGTCATCTAGTTACGCAGTAGGCTACTTGTTATTATGACGCAATTATACGCTTGAAGCATGTTGGTTGCGTCACAATAAAAACTCGAAATTATTGAAGCAGCTTGTACTTGGTTGACCCTGGTTTTGCCCACTTCAAAGCGTCGTCAAGAAGACAAAGTGTGTTTTGATGAACTAGGAGGAAAAGTTAAATGATTATCACCAAAACCTCTTCATACAGTTTTTTTTATCAGGAATTTGTTACCTGCTAAACCCGCTAAACGTTTATCAAAATCCTGCTAGAGAACCTGCTAGCTGCTAGATTGAAAAATTTCCAGCTAACAGTGAGGAAAACCTGCTAGATCTAGCAGCAAAACTGCTAAAATGGCAACACTGTGTAAACTTTGTCCTGCAATGATGTTTGTGGCACATGATATACTGAAGTACCAAAGGCTACACTGCTGTTGTTCAGTGTGATGTGTAAATGGATCAGAATTAACACGAGATTAAAAAAGGAAGATGAAATATAAGAAGAATTTGACCATAGAGAATGATTTGATTAAAATTTCAAGAAATGTGAGTTTTCATTTAAACGATTATTATCAAAAGCAGCTATTGATTCACACATGTTGAGAAAAGTGAGGATATGAATATAGCTAGGAGCCTGTTGTACCTTTTCATTAATTTTGCAATCAGGTATAAGAGGTGTCATATCACTTTAAGAACTTTGTATTGACTGTAAAAGTTATGAGTTTGCAGCAACATCTTGAGCTCAAGACGATTTCGTTACCGATGCAGGTTTCACGGGACGGACATATCAACTTACACATGGCCATTCTGTGATCGCTTTAAACGACATTGCCCCTCACTTACACAGAAATTAATCTTTGTGTAAAGCTGTCTCATGCACACATTTGAAGACAAGGTCATCTACTTTCGAACAACAACAGCATTTTGATTCACGCTGCAGAGGTTGCGATGTTGTGGCTGGAAAGGTGGGTTTGTCACCCTGCCTGGTTCGACGCCGAAGACACCCTGGTTCAATTGCCCGACCATGGACGCATTTTTGCCATTGTTAGTTAATCAATGTCTACAACAGTTGCTGGACGATGCTCTGGACCAGTGGTCCCCAAACTTTTTGGATGCTGGGCCAAATTCGAGATTTTATCAGCGTTCGCGGGCCGGACTATTTTGCGCATTGAGAAATGAAAAAAAACTTCCGGTTCCTGAACATCACCTCAAAATCCAGTCATATTAAACTATTTACACACTGCCAGATAACGCTAACGCTTCAGTTACGAAATGCCTACAATTTACAAATTTCACAGCACTTATGCATGCTAACAGGGGCGGCTCGTCTAGACGGGCTGCAGCCCTCCCTGAAAAAGGAAAGGCAAAAGATTCCGCCAAACTGCCAAACTCGCTTAAAGTTTGGATTTAGTTACGAAATTTCGCAACACAATCATTTTCGGTACTTCCGATACCATTTTGGCTCAACGTT
>JGI24159J19872_10010683_pt1 | contig 12049 bp, 7 predicted proteins | sample Ectturendosymbi4_FD_19872 | JGI IMG/M metagenome (IMG submission 19872) | reverse complement strand
ACCTCTTGTGCTTTGGCAGTTGTTCGGGTCCTGGCGATATTGAAACGATCGCAAGTTGAGGAAATGTCATTTTCACAGCTTCTCTGACGCCCAATGGAATTGTGGCTGTGCAATCCTCGTCTCTGCCCATGGCCGTATCATCTCAAGTGCGAGTGCTTTCATGAACCTCCGACGCGTTTGTGCTTTTTTTCCTTGATTCACTATGTGGCTGTGGTACAGGATTGAAGCATTAACCCCCGCGGCATTCACCATCCCATAAAATATAGCCATAGGCCATCTTTTAGTCATTCTGTTGCAGGAATTGTTGGAGCAACTTTGGTCAAAAATGCCCACCCCTCTTTTTGTCTTGTTGTAGTACATAATTATTTCCAGCTTTCCTTTTTCATGAATATCAGGGTGTCTGTGCATTGATGAAAGAAGGGTAACAAGTTTTTTTGATGACTTGTTTGGGCAACACCGGGTTAGCAGAGTGGTGTTGTCATCAAAAAGAAATGCACACTGCCTAGGTTTGAATCTGGTTTTGTCTGTCATTTCTTCAGGAATTTCCCCTTTATTTTTCCGAATAGTGCCAACGTACGTTAATCCTTTTTCCAGCAATTTATTCACCAGTGGCACTGATGTGAACCAATTATCACTAGTTATGTTTCTTTTGCTACCGAAGTACGGCTTGCACAACTCCATAGTCACATAATGTCCTAAAACAACAGCATCTGGTGGTTTTGTCTTCTTTCCCAAGTATGCCATGGCATTCAGCATGTAACTGCTTTTAGAATCACAGATCATCATGATTTTCAAACCATACTTAGCCGGTTTGTTCGTCATATACATCCGAAAACCACATCGACCTCTAAATGCCAGGAGCTGCTCATCTATTGTGATATTTTCTCCCGGACAACAGCACTGTTTGCAGTTGTTAATGAAAACTTCTCAAACTTGGCTCACAGCAGCGAATGGATCCTCCTTTTGCCGTTCGTCCCTGGTTGCACGATCATCGAAACCAATACAGCGCAAAAGAAAACAAAATCTTCTCTCGCTGAACCCTGATCTATACGCAGGGATTCCCATTGTGGGTTTGAACATTTCTTCTGTGGCTACATGATTGTCCTTATTGACACCTGACAACAGCAAAACCCCAAGTAGAGCTAAAATCTCTTCTTCGCACGTGTCTTTGAAAGTTGCTTTGGCATGCTGTTTCACACGATCGCGGATAATTCTGATACAGGCATTTGTTTTTTCATCAATTTCCTTTGTCATGCTGTGGTCAAGCAAAAGCTTCAAGTAATCCACATGAGTATCTCCAGAGAAAGAGCTGGGAAAAATCGGCCCGGGCGTACACGATGTCATGATGTTGTCGGCTACAGGTCTTCCAACAATGGAGCTTCGCGACTCGGTAGACCACTGATGACCATTTCTGCCTCTGAGACATTTTCGATTGAAACTCAAAATAGGAGGCAAATCCCTCTGAGTAGAAGAATCAGCTGTATCTTGGGATGCACTACTTGATGACAAAGAGGTGGACAGTTCATTTGAACCATTAACAACGTCGGTTGATGCAGAATCTGAAATTGGAGTCACACTGCGGCTTTGCGCTGTCGTTTTTCTAATTTTATTTGGTGGTTGTTTGGACAGCTGACGAAGGCTTAGTTTTTTTTCCGGGTGATTATCTCGTCGTTATCACTTTCTGTGCCATCTTCGCTTGGAATATAATCGCTTTCACTGCTGCAAACATCATCTTCACTGACATGATTGATCTTCATTGCACTCAGTATCATTAACAAGGAGTGTTGCTAGGTCGGAAGTAAGGTCGGCAACACCATCATTTTGTAAGTCGCTAGAAGATAATCATCATCACTACTCTCATATCCCAGCCATGATACGTCACCGCGGTTATTTATGTCTCCTAAAATTTATGTCATAACCTCGATTTCTAAAAACCTTGTGAAACGAACAAACATATCAACGAAATTCATAGTCCTAAACCTGCCAACTGTAGCAGGCAAAGTTGCAGTGAAGAAAAATCGCTGCAGTGAAGAAAAATCGCTTTATAAAACGACAGCATATTTTTTACAAGTTTATGCATTCCAAAATCTAAAAAGTTTCAATCTTGCAGGCTTGCCTGAACAGAGCAAACAAGTTGAAGTCTCTCTGGATGCGCGCCTTAGCACTGCCTTGTTTTGACAAACCGCTGTAAACAATAGCGCTCTCACTCGCATGCCCAGATTGTTTTGATAGAGCCTGCTCGCATCTTGTCGACTCAATAGGAATTTGCAGAAATACACCAGACGCTGTCATTCTCAAGGGAGGTATACCTAAGGCAGCTTCAGGTTTCACGCAGCGTTGGCAGATTAACACATGAGGCAATTTCGGTGGTATGCTCTCCCAAATTTCGTACACAATTCGTTTGGTAGGCTGTTCTAAATAAATACACATCAGGAAACTTAGGGTGGAAAGGTGCTTCAAATGTTGTGCACCTCAGAAAATGTTGGGTAGAATGGTGTTTCAAATTTCATACAAATCCGGAAACCATGGGTAGTGCAGTACCCCTGTATCCCCTCTACAGGCTTTCAGGGACATTTTTGTGAAATAACTCGGGCACCATTCCATTAGTCTCTGAAAATCAGGAATAGTCATGGAAGCACAGGTTTCTAACATTTGTCTCAGTACATAAAATTTACAAAAAAGAAAGGGGGGGGATTGGTGCCGACCCTGGTTACCTGAGCAGGGCTAGACACTAAATATTTCTGCATCAGAATTCATCCAGATGTAAATAAGCTTGTCATGCGTTTTTCGAAAAGTGAAGACGAAACTAGTGGCAAAACCGATACTATCCTTAACAAGCAGTGATAGCGGTACAGCCGCTACTCCATTTCGCAAGGGGCTGTAGAAGCGTTCTTTTAAACTATCAATTCCCCCCTTTGTCCACAGAAACAAAAAATAAAGAAATTCTTGGGGCTAAATTTAATTTTCTATACATCCCAAGGTCTAAATTAAAAATAAGTTGTAACAAGCCCCCTTTCAAAGTACGAATATGTTCTGCGAGGAGACGCTGATCAGCATTCTTTACTTTTGTGAAATCTCAAATTATTGCTTTACAAACAATGGTGGTTTTCTTCCTACAGACTTTAAATTATCTGCTGGTACAAGATTGCTTGCAAGGATACCACAGGTATTTCCGGCCCCAATAGTAACTAGTATTTCTATACTCAAACGATTCTTTAATTGGTAGATATTTGCACAGATGTAGAAAAAACTGCAATCAATTTTATCTTAATTTTGGTATTTGTTTCATGCGAAAAGTGGTATCATTAATCTTTTATTTCGTGGTGTAAAGAATTATTTTCCCATTTTTTTCGTATGACAAAAGATTGATTTTGCATAGGCCTAGTCCATCTTTGTCGAATTTAAATTTTGTTTGATGTTTAGCAAGCACAGTTGTCTTCAAAATATAATTATATTCTCCCCGGTCACTTCTTTTCACTTTTACGTCGGGTAGCATTTGATGCTGGCAAGTAAGGTATTCATCTTAAGCATACGTTACACATTTTTCAGTTGTAGTTTAACGAAAACATATTCCAGTAGTTTGCCTGTAACTAACTTGTATGTAAGTTGAAAAGTCGCTCGCAACCAATTCTTCAAAAGGTAGCAACAAGAATCCGAAAACGCAAATGTCACTGCGTCGTATTTTTAAAAACTAAACTGTGGCATTGAAGCCATGTTTTGAAAACTATGCTTTTTAAAATTTGTTTCTACTCTTAAACAAAAAATGCGGCGCACATCAGCGATTAATTGCATGAACTTGAGGGCAAGAAAGTCATGTGATAAAATATACTGCGTACCAAGATTCTAAAATACTGTAGACTAGTTAACTTTAAATATATAGTCCTGTGAGGCTTTGATTACAATGATCGAGCAAAGGGTAAAGCAACGAAATTTTTTAACCAAAGCATTTTACTATTCAGGTCATGTTTTCATTTTCTAAAATTTATCACATCAAACTGTGTCTACAAAAGAACAATAGCTTTTTACATCAAGCACGAAACGTGCGATAAAGCATCAATAGCAAAGATTTTTAAAATGGTTTTTGAGCCCTGCTCAGGAAACTTTGAAAACGCTATACGAGTGAACAACTCATGGGTGTAGTGGAACTCAAAATTTGATTACGTCTTCCTGGGACACGTGACATCCGTCATTTCTGGACCAGACTATTTTTGACTTCCCGACGTCCATTTTTAATCACTTTCACAATAAAGTCGTATCTGCCCAGCGAAACATATACATCATACATATTTTACACACTGCACCCCCAAAAAGGGGATTTTGCAGAAAGGAATTTTTGCCTGTGCGTAGAAAACATAATGCACATGTTAGATCCGTTTTTTCTTCAAATTAAGTCATGGTGTAGGCAGGCCCGTAACCAGCTTGGGACACTAGGGGGAGCGAAGAGTTTTCTGAGAGGGACCCAATTTTTTAAACTATGTTGAATAGTTTAAAAATATGTCCAACACATTTTTCCAGGGGGGCGAAGAATTTTGAAGGGGAATTAGCTCCCCCGCGCCCCCTAGTTACGGGCCTGGATGTAGGTTGAAAGACTCTTTACATATAAGGTTTCGGTGGTCATATTCGGCCAAACACGTTTTGTACTTAAAACCACATTGAAATGTTAAGGTAGTGTGGTGCACAAAATTTGTTACACTTCAGGTAACCCTGGGTAGTATAGTAGGCCTATACATCCTATGTATAGGCTTTCAGGGACATTTTTGTAAAATAACTCTGGCACCATTCCACTTGTCTCTGAAAATCAGTAAAAGTCATGGAAACACAGGTTTCCGATATTTTTCTAAGTATATAAAATCAACAAAAAAAAGCCCCTGGGTGATTTTCCTGAGCATGGTTGAAAGAGGCATTGCAATTTGATTTAACAAACTTGATCGAAGTAAAGTACTGCAAAATTTTCTAAACCAAGAAAAGTTAAAAAAAACTACAGGTTACTCAAAAGGTTTATATGCAAAACACAAGTTTTGAACATGCAATCTTGCAAGCTTGTAACACTCTGTATTCCAAAACCACACTTGCATCGTGCATAGCCGTAGTTTGTTGAAAAGGCCGCTGGAATTTTGGTTGTCAGAAACATGTTTCGAAACAATAACCCTATAAGTCTTCTTGAATACTAACGATAAATATAGCCTATGGTTTGTTATCGGTAATAATGCAGTATTTCTTACTATTTTCAAACCTCAACAAATCCTCTAGTCAGTTCTAAGTGGATCTGTAGTTTAACATTATCTGATTCTGAGTCATGACAAAACGAAAATGTAATGCAAGCGCCAATTAGATTAAACAAAAGTTATTTTTTTCGAAACCGGCACAAACGTACTGTAGTTCAGATAGTGAGTTGCCTAATACGGTGTTCTTAGTTCTGAAAAACGCCTAGCCTTGCTCTGAAAGTTCACAATCACTGTCCTAATTCGCCCGATTTTCACAAAGTTTTGCAGCACTAGAGATGCAGCCGCCCTCCTTGATCCCGTGTTAAATACCTGTGATAATCGCTGATGTATTCCAAAAAAGTTGTTGTCTTTTCAAAATCACATTTAAATAACTGCAAAATGAACAGTGCAAAGAAACCGCAAAACCGTAAAGACAGCTATCACTGCGTTGAAACAAAATCTTCCTCCCAAAATGTGTGGTAAAACCTGCAACACTTTGTAGGCCTTAGGAGTCCAGCGACCAGTCTAACCACGATTCTGTAAGTGTCCTTAGAGCTTAGACATTACCGGAGCAGGCGACTGCAAAGTGCAAACAAATTCTGTCGTTGGCAAATGTAGAGAGTACAAAATAAATGGCAAGGAGACTGATACAACGCATAACAACATCTTCTATCATCTTTCAGGGAAGCTTTCTGCAAGAAAAAGTTTTCATTTACCCTTTTAATATTAATAATGTGAAGTTCCTATCAATGAAATTAGGAAGTAAGCCTAAGCCTATGTATAAATGAAATGGAATTTTACGAAGATGTAAACAGCATTTTGGAGGAAACCTAGGAAGTTATTTGGCTTGTACCATGGAATTACACCCCAGTACATATCCTATGATCTCTACAAGCTTGTTTGCAAAGATGTGGTGAAATCCGTGTTGTAAAATATACCTGTCAACAAGGTGGGCCTTCTAACAAATCAACCGAAAAATGCAATCATGTATCTTTCCAGGTTCAGCTTGCTTGCTAACTTTTGCATCTTTCAGTACAGCACAGGTCAGAAAATAAATATAACTGAGCTACACTGAAAGCTATTCATCAGTATTCTCCAAACATTGCCCTGAGGAAGCCTACTTGAACAGGTGAGCGAAACGTCGGCTAAATAATAAAAAAGATCGCCAGATGAACGAACGTATCTGCTCGTCCATTTTTTTCAACAACCAAAAGTTCCTTGTTACATCACAATCGGAAATGAAACTTAAAATGTTGCTGTGATATGAAGTGAAAATGAAGTTGGCTTCGATATGTTGGAAAACCCGGTGAGTTAAAATTTGTTTTTGTACTTTTGTTTTCCGCAAAATCAAAATTTTTGTGCAAAGATGAGGACATATACTGTTTAATGTGCAAATTGGTGTAGTGAAGCAATCTCATCGTTTTGGCTTCAAGGATAAGTTTTAAACATGCCTTATAGCGCTGACTATAAGCTAGATAGCTCATCCTGTATTCGGGATATCGTGATAAATAAGTGTAGTTTTGTGAAGATGAGATAAGGAGTGGGGGAACAATCGATGCGAACTTGCGCAATAAAAAAGTGCAGGTACACACAAAAATTTTTCCAGTATCGGTGAATGCATTCATTTTCACTAGAGTGTGAAGAAAGATCTCACAAGCATCTTGTTTACCTACAAACATAGGTGGTTTTTCTAGGAACTGCACGTAAGTCAATGCAATGGTACATGGTGGGTCTTCATAAGGAAAAGTGGCGCTTTGTTCTTGTCTGCATCTGCAAATGTAGATAAATATGTTCGCAAAAATCTGTTCCACAATGCCACTGGTTCTACATGAATCTATGTCGAGAAACATAATGTGCATGGCCTTGCTAGAGTTTGACGTTAGGAACAAAACAGAGTTTAGAAAAATATCTCGTGATCACAAACTTTGCAATGGCAGTCATTCACCCCGTCCCTTGAATATTCAGGCATCAAGCTTAACAGCTTGAGCAACTCACTCACCCGCTCCATTACGGTTTACAACGCACAGAATTTTTTCAGAATTAGTTTCCTGTTTTTGGTCAAAGGAAAGTCCAGTCTCAGCTGCAAAGAAAACCAGTGTTTATGCTATGAGCAAGTCCATCTATTTTCACCCTCACCGAAAAGCAATTTCATTTGCACTTACACATTAGCTTCAATTTCTTACAAAGCTTGAGTTGAAGAGCAAAATAATGTAATTCATGTAAAAAAACTAGGAATACCTAATGTGCTTTATAATATTTAGCATAGCATTTTATTGCAATTTACGAATGTTTTTATGCAATATGTTGATGTTGCATCATTTTTCTTCGAACTCAATCGTGCATTTTTAGTTTCTTGCCCTGAGCCGATGTGTGACGTAGAGATTCAGCTTCAAACTTAAAATGTTAAAAAAGGCCATGTTATGTTACAAGTCAAGACATAAAAAACTTCGCGAGTGGCAGCTACTTGATGAAATTCAACACTGAGAGCAGAAATTTGAAAGCGTGTTTCAAAATTATTCTTTGTCTCGGATTTCTAAAGTTCACCGTACGATTTCCTGACATTGCCTGCAGGCCGTTACACCACTGATTCGTATTTTATGAAATACTGGGAAGAATATTACGCAAAACGGTGAGGTAGCAAATGAACTGCTGCAGAGCGTTGTTGTGTTCGACGCTCTTGTGCGCCAGCTTGCGTTGTTTGAAGAACGTGTCCAGACCACTCGTAGGTAGCAGAGGGGTGATGATGCGTTGAAACAGACGCGCTGTCAACGGATTCGTCTGAATCACGTAACGAAAGTGTCGCAGCAAAAGTAGACTCGACCAAGGTTAGTTGATCATCCTATTTTTTCTTTCAGGTTTCAACGGCTTTCCTTTCCACTTCGGCAGAAAAATGGCCTAGACAAGCAGTCGAGTGAAAGGAGCTTACACGTCTGCACACAAGCACATGAGGTAAATAAATGAATCCCCCATGGGACAATGGACTTGAAATTTGTCGCGTGGTTAGTAATTTCACGTCAATAACAGTGATTTTCCGATGCTGAATACCATTATTATATGACGACAGAGCATAAAAGCATTAGACGTAAAGGTTCAGTGCCATGGCCTGATGATAAGATGCCTCGGGAAACATAGGCGTAGCCAGAGGGGTGTCAGTGGACCATGGACCCCCACATTTTTAGTATATCTAGTATTTTGCGCTTTGAGAAGCGGTGTCCCAAGCAAAACTACTGTTGTTCGCCTAAAGCCAAACAATTCCCAAAAAAAATTTTGGTCTGCCTTCGCCACTGTCGGGAAATAAGGTTGTATGGTCCTTTATTGGATGACAAACAAAAAAGGGTCACCCAAGCTCCATTGGCCGCCCTTGTTGGAAGTTTAGGGAGTTTTAGCCACGGCTCTGTAGAAACTAAACATTAGACTTACACATGATATAATGTAATTCGTATTGCTGGTTACGTGGGAGTACCACTGGGTGAGATGGATTAGACAAAAGCGTCCCATGGACAAGCCTGATGATCTGAAACAGACTGAGGATGAGTGTTATCCGTATTCATAGTTACGGGAAATACTGTTCAGTGCTCTTGGCCATGAATGTGTTGTGGAACTAATTCAAAGCATGACGCTGCCCACCATAATTTTTACAGGGGCTTTTAAGTTTTATTGTTACCTCTGTTGATTTTCTGCTAACTATCGCTTTTACTGCGTATGCATCCATTGCAGAAACCAGTTTTTTCTGCGTCAAAAATGGACCGCTTCCGATCATTGCGAGGGAATGGTACAGAGTCTATGAGACGAGCCAGTTTCTCAGGCTCTGAAGCTCCTCGGGACCTTGATATGCGGCGGCGTCCGTCTCTCCCGGTGAGGGTGGAGCTAAATCATTTGTTTTTTCCTGTTTGTCCATAGTGATATACTGAGTATGACAAACAAGAATCGTTCGAGAACGTTGCATACCAAATTCTCTGGCTCTGGTTTTCGAAATATGTATTTAAAATTGTGGGCTGCGATGCCTGTGACCCTTTTAATGGCTCCAATAAGAAACGTGGTGTACTATGCTATCAATGAAAAACCAATACTGTCTGTCTGATATCATCTAGGCTGTGACCTGCTTGCATGAAATTCTTGTCGCTTGTGTTTTCAATACTTTTGAGAGACTTGCATTTGTTGCCCATGAGTTAAAAAGATCAACAAAGGTTTTTAAAGTGCTTAAATGAAGACGGCTTTTTAAAGTGAGGTAAGAAACATGCAATGCAAATTTCCAAACACGACAATTGCATTTAACTTACATAATCAAGTTTCTGGCAAAACAGTTTAAACGGGTGGCCTACCCTTTGCACAGCTGCGCAGTGAGTGGTTGCACATGAACGGCTATAAAGTATCAATATATTGTTTTGCGTTTATTAATAATTTCACATTTTGTTTTTTCACCAAATAAGAACAAACGAGAAAAGAGCGAAATTAAAACTACGAAACTTCAAACAACAGAATCCTTTATTATAAATACAATTTTTATTTTACCGAGTTCCTGAGATTTTGTGTTATGAACTTCATTCAATGGAGAATGTGTCCAACAGTTGATTGCAAGTTAAGATGAATTTTTTAGATATTGCACTATGTATGTCATTTCAACTAGGTGCAACTGGTCACAACAACAGCCATTAAGGAAATTAAAAGTTTGCCTCCAGACTGTGAAAACAGCAAACGCTTAACTTCCCTCTCGTTTCTACTCAGGACCATAACCAGGGGGCGCAGGGGGGAGAAGCCCCCCTGCAAAATTCTCGCCACTCCTGGAAAAATTTGTTGGACGTAGCTTGAAACTATTGGACATAGTTAAAAAAAATTGGGCCCTTCTCAGAAATTCTTCGCCCCGCCTGGTGTCCCAAGCTGGGTACGGGCCTATTTCTATTTCGCTCCTCCCACAGATCTTCAGCACTTATGGCTTTTCTTTGATCATCAACTAAGTTCAGAAATGACTAAATACGCTTTTCGGCACATGTGTGTAGTGTTGCCGCATCCATAAAGTTTTTGACGTTTTCCACGGATGTATTGCAATAACCATTATTCGTGATTTTCTTATTTTGTAGCTGGGGTACTGTCATATTACTTAAAGTTAGAACGGGTTAAAAACCGATTAAAATCGAATTTCAAACAACTTTTGCTGCCAATCTGTAAAGATTGCATGGTCAAACGAAGCCTGTCTGATACTCATCCTCAACTCTCAGTACAATGCTTATGAGGCCAAAGCACTACTGGAGCTATGTTTCGTGGTTTGTTTTTATCAAAACCAAAATTAATCTACTTTGAGCATGCGTTTATTGTTTTAGGATTTATTTTAAACCTAATTTAACTATAACTAAAAATTTTGAAGTTGCATTTGGAGCAGTTTGTTTGCGCATTGATTGACTGGTAGCCTTTTTGTTTCAGTTGAAAATGAAAAAAATGACGTTTGTAAAATTTGCTAAAGTGGACAAAAATAGCTAATGAGCATTCCAAGAAAAATTCATCACATTTTCTTTCAACTCCCCATCATTTCCAAAATCTGTAGTTTTCATTATAATATTGCTTTTTTCTCAAGCGCCTATCAGTTAACATCATAATTCACGTGTGCTTGTCGGCCGCCAAGAGCCTGCTTGCAAGAAAACAGCAGCAAATCTACATGTAATGCAATACACATCAATACGAATTCACCTATCTTTGATAGAAATTCTAAAGATTTTGTGCAATGATTTTTAGTAATGACTTAAAGTACTAAAAATATGCATTTTTCATCTTCGGTCAATTCATGCTTAGACTTTTCTAACAGTTTGATTTTTCATTAGTAGTATGCTAGGGCTAAATCTGCCGTCGTGCAAAAATGACCTAATTTTTTGATCAGCATTTGAAAACACTCTTGAAAATACTTTTAACAACAGGTAAGTTAAATATCCGAAAAGAAACGTATTTATCCTATTCTTGGAGTGCTACGAGGTCGTTATACAGTATCAGCGTCGGGAGGGAAAGTGCATTAACAATGCTTATTTTGTGGTTTGAGAAACACGTTACAAGAAAGTTTCAGTATTTCACTTTGCTCTTCTATTTTTGTTTTAAGAGATGAAAGAATAGTTTTAAAACATTTGCAGGTGAATCTGTTTGAGAAAAAGGATGATTCTCGGAAGCTGCATACCAGTTCAGCCTGCATTAGTTTAATAAAAGACTTTCATACAGCAAAACTGATACAAAACAATTCTACCAAGACAAAAAGAAAACAAGAATTTGACCCGTAAGAAAACTTTATTTATTTGTAAAGCGAGAAATTTTGCTTTTATTTTATCGCTATTTTCACATTTTTTAGTGATCTACTTGACTTGTACATTTTTACTCACGTTTCGCAGCTTGTTCTCAAATATGGGGTTCTCTTCAGAAGCAAAAAGAGTTGAACACCCAGCGAGGAACGCTATAAAATTCTTGATTGGTTATGTAAGCAAGCTTGCGGCATCCTTCGATATTGTTGTAAACATTTAAAAAATGTAACGAAAAAAGCTATCTTTGCATTTCAAAGATAAATTTGTAGGGTTCACGTATAACGCTAACTAATGATTGACAAATTTCATGGGGGTTAGTGGCAGTGGTGGAAGTAGAATAATTTTTTTACCGGAACGATCCAGTATTTGTCAATACCCTCCCAAAATTTCAGTCATAAATATCAATAAGCAATCAAGAGCAGGTCTACTTTTGGCCCACCCTGTATCGTACATTTTAAAAATACAAAACACGTACGGTACATTCTGAAAACCACCATCTCAAAATCAACCAAAAAGCGTTAGGCTATAGGCTACTTACGGCAACTTGCACTATCTCCGAAAGTGGTTCAG
>JGI24159J19872_10010681_pt1 | contig 12050 bp, 8 predicted proteins | sample Ectturendosymbi4_FD_19872 | JGI IMG/M metagenome (IMG submission 19872) | reverse complement strand
TCAATGTGAACGAAACAAACATGGGCATCTTGTTTATTAAATCATAACCATTCACGTAATCTCGACGAATCATAGTGCAAGCTGAAGTCGAACGACGGGGTATTCCATTTATGTCAAGGAGCAGTCCAGGCTGACCATAAAGCATGTGAAGTACTTTAGAAGCTTTCTCTGAAAAATGGACAATCCTTTAGTTTTTTAAAGGATGTTTGCTTTCATTCAATCTGAAGCATGTCATGCATGACAATGGAATAGTAAGCATTTTCAAAATTATATTGTATAATTTCTGCAGACTGCACTCCTTTATTTTTCTTAACCTTGCTGCAGACTCAAAGTAGCTGTGATTGCAGTGTGAAACTTAGGTGCATGATTTGAATTAGCACTAAGTCAAATCAATGCTTACCAGATTGTCCATTATGTATTGAAGAAAACCTTTGTTTTTGTCTGTTTTGCAGTAAAAACATTGAACGAGCGTTGCTAGGCTGTTTGGTTTGCACACCGCAATTGAAAAAGCATTTTTTCCGACACTTTTGCCCAATCAGCGAGAGCAGTGTTGCAGTTGACTGCATCACCTTGAATTATTGAGGCAAGCACAAGAGAAAGATGGTAATTCTGGGCATTAAACTAACGGGAAAGCAAACAGCAGCAATAGAGCGCCCTCACTGAGTTCACTCTACTACTACTAGGTTGCACTATCATATCATTATACAGGGATAAGAGAATTACGATAATTCGCTTGTGGTGACTGTCACAGTGACTTGTTACTCATGGGCACCATCTAATGGTGACCATTTTTTTACATGTGGCGCCATCTTCCGGCCGCCACAGCAAATATGCGAAATTTTACTCAGAAAACAAACAATAACCTTTTTATTGACATACTTTACCTTCCTCAGTTGTGAGAATCGTTTGTTTCTCTGCGTACTGTGATGGATCCTGAATCAAACAAGAACTCATAATGGCAACTTACACGTTTTAAATAAACCGCAATTGAAATTAAACCATTGTAATGCATTGATTCTCAATTCCTTCTTGAAAATGATACCAATTTTCTGAACTCGAGATAATCCATAAGATTACGTTTGAGTTCTTTGCCATGCTCAATGAAGCTTGCTTGCGGTGAATTCTACAAGACAGTTATGGCAAGGCAAGAAAAGATCATACAAATACGTTTGGAAAGTTTGCACATGGCTCTGTCAGGGCAGTATATTTTTGCGATTGCCTTTTTTTCGGAAGACTTAGTGACAAAATCTTGACAACACAAAAATAACGGTATTATTTTTAAAAAGCAATATTTTTGCTCGACTGATATTGCTGCAATATTGTTGTTTCGCTGCACATAAATAAATATGTAAAAAACAAACATTAAGAATGTATTTCCAGGGGCAAAGCTTAATAGTGTCAGTTTATGAAAAAGTTACAGCAAAACTATACCACTTTCACATTTTTGCAAAACCGTAAATAGTTGCTAGCATAACGTTTTAATTGGCTCCACATGTTTGCCTAACTAATCCTTCCAGTTATTGCGAAAGTGCAATAATCTGATTTGCCAATCCTAGGAGTGTTAAAGGAAATGAAAATTCTTGGCTTGATCACTGTCAGAATATATTCTTCAGTTTTGTGTTTCGAGATTTGATAATGAAAAATGTGATAAGGAATACATGGGATAGTGCAAATGTTTGAAAAAAAGTGATTACTGACAGTGTGGGTGTTGCGAAATATGCGAGTAAATAAATACCACAAAACATCATTTACCAAATTACATCATTTTTACATGGCGTCATTTACCGTATGTTATCATCGCTATATGACTTTACTCATGTATTTTTTGTCATTTTAGATTTTTCATGTTTTCCTTCTAATTAAAAAATACCGATAATTAATTAGCCAAGTCCCTAGGGACTCATTAGGGGATTAATTAAATTGTTGTTTTTAGAACATAACTTTCGAACCAAAAATGCTACAAAGCAAACCAAGGGCTCTAAAGTTGCGGATTTTCGTCTAGTTTTTTCAAAAACAAGAAACAAAACTTCCCTCTTTATAGGGTTGGGACCCAGGGTCCGATGACGTAATCCAAAAAAACCTAAACCAGCCCGATTATGACGTCACCCACAACACCTCAAATCCAAAACTTCCCATTTTTTTAATCGAAACTGCAAGACTTCCGCATCGTTGGAGGGTTTGGACAGCTCTCTAGCTCAATCGCCTGGCGAGTTATGTTGGGGCCAATTGTTGCAAGAAAAGTGGCGAAAGCGGTCTTAAAGAGTTTTAATGGGTACAAGTATTTGCAGATTCTATGCTATAACTCAAGCAGAAAGTCTTGAAAAGCATATATTTATGCTTAAAAGTGCAGCAAATGAGTTCCATAATGTAATACAATCTTTCGACTTATTTCAGCATCGCAAAAACATCGCGGTTTTGATCTTTGTGTCCGTATAGGTTGTTCACAGCGTATGATTTATAAAAACACTCTGGCAAGCACATACCTTGCACGGCGTACATCCCAAATTTTCATTCCTCGCTGCTTGATAATAGCAGGTCTCCGAAATAATTTTTGTTGGCTCAGCGGCCAGTGGCTTGGGTTCTTTCATGATGTGATGTAATGAGCCTTGTGTTCCATTATTAGGAGCAGCTTTAAGCTTCAATAACTCTGCAAGGACGAAACACAAGCAAACTCTTGCCAAACACGTTTTTTGGTACAGAAGTGGTGTTAAAACATGTAGTTTGAGTTCTCAGCAATATTCTTATGTCCAAACAGGTGTTTTATGACATGATAGACTGCTTGTTTAAATTCTCTTTGCTTCGCTTGATGAGTCCCATTATCTTAAAGGTTTCCCTGAGCTGAGGATGATTAAAAAAACAAGTTCTCTAAAACGCACAAAATAATCTTTTATAAACGCATGTTTTGGAAACGTTTCAAAACTAGTACGAATCAAACTTCATTCACCTGAAAAACTTAAATGATTTCTCTCTCGAGTCGATTTATATAAACGCACTTACCAACCATCAGATTGTAAACTTCAATATTTTCAAAGGGCTCTGTTGTATTAAATGATCGCTTGAAACCTGGACCGTGAGCGGCAAACAACGCCTGGAATAAAATATATTTTGCAAACTTTGAATACAACCTTTGCAGTTGTTTTGATACTTCACAAAGATATGTATCGTAAACTCTGAAACAATCTCCAAAAACAACTTAACTAACATGCATGTTTCTGAGGTTGGCGTCATATCCGTGGTTTCCACCATCGCACCACTTGTATGATCCTTTTTTTCTACATGGAAAATCAAATAACATAATACAACTTAGCCAGGGCACCAAGCGTCCTGAACAACGAAACCAACATCCTTTGTATTCCAAGCGAAATCTCAAATTGCCAGTATCTACGGTTAAAAATATCTCTGCATAGCACGACGTACCAAAATTCCAGCCGTAGCCAATGCACAGCAGAACTGATAAGCATTCAAGCAGACAGAAGCTGAATGATATATTCAACGCTTTAAAAAAATGAAATACAAAAAACGCGATTAAACCGTTTCATGAAAAATTGCGCCGCAGAATGCCGACTATGTCACTTGCTGATGCAATTGCTCAAAAAATCAGGGCTGCGGAACCGGAGCCTGAAGCCGGAGCCGGAGCTCAAATTAAAGATCAGGAGCTGGAGCTAAGTTCAAATTCAGGACCGGAGCCGGAGCTATGCCATTTAAGTGGTAGCTCCGAATTCTTTCCTAGTTTAACACTTTTGCCAACAAGGTTCACTTTACCTAAAACAATGCACTTTAAAGCACACTAAACGTNGCTGTTACGAGTTGCGACACCAAACTGCAACCGATAACCATGGATCCGCAACCCTTTGATGCTTTAATTTAATCATCNCTAAGGCTGTGACACTGTAGCTGGCAGGCGCGGTGTTACTTGTTGAACAATGGTTCTCAAACATTGTTCTAAGAGCCGCATGCAACTGCCAAGCATCCTTTGTGTGGCTCTTCACAGTCTTTCAGTAACACCTTTAATATTTTGTGTAGCAGACTTCGTTAGTGCAATAAAACAAAACGTGCCAAATAGTGCCACTCTCTAACAAAATCGTGCTTATGGATTTGATTCACTTCAGCGAATTGATCGAGAACCACTGTTGTAGAAGTAAGAAAAACGTTAACTACCACAACATCTTACTTTCGATAGTCAGAATGACCAAACCCCGCCTCTAGTAGTGTAGCGATATGAAAAGAACTGGGCTATAATTAGTAGGTACATAATATAATATCCATAGCTTTTGTAGCTGTGTAATCATGCTGTTAGTAGGAAGTATATTTAAGATATAATACCATTGCAGATTTAAGCGTGAAACGCACGGCACGCCACGGCACGCGTGCCGTGAAACGCACGGCACGCCATTGTAAAGTAGGAATTTTTACTAGAAACCATTAGGCTTACTAGCAAGATTTACTAGATTACTGGCAAAATTCACAAGTAAACATTACGTTTGCAAGCAGTAGCATAACACGAAAGTTATAAATAATTGGTAGTGAACTAGCATTGCTTTGCATAGCAGTACATCATGAGGGTATAAAAAAGCAATGTAAACAAATGTGTGATGTTTTCATTTGTGGTAAAAATTGTATGTTTTCAGCCCGGTAAACAGTCTTATTTTCTCCTAAGCTTTGTAGGTTAAATTGTGCTTTACTTTGTGATTCGTCGCTGCTTATTATTAGTGCAAAAGATACGAAATCAGAAGATTTCAGCTGTTTTAAAGAAGTCCAAGGTGAATTTCGAGCTAGAAGTCATAGTATTTCTTATAAAAAAGTGTTTTTAAAAACAAATCTTCGCATTTGTGGTAATGCACATGTGTGCATGTTAGAAAGAACACACGAGAGAGGTAATCGACTATGTGTTTTGCGCTCTTTGCATGGTTTGCGTGGGCAGTGCTGTTAGCTGGATCGCCTAGACTGCAACAGGCAAAAGCATGTAACGAGTGAAAAACACTTGGTCAATTGCAACTGGTCTGTGTTCAAATGCTCGGGCACAAATGTAGTTTTCCAAATAACCGTTTTCTTGATTCTGTTCGTAAGAAATAACCAAACGTCCTCAGGCATTGACGGCAGAACCAGCAACCGCTTTTCCAGAAATTGTTTATATTACCGTTATCTTGTTTTGCGTTTCTGCAAGTAACTCTTCTCTGAATCGCCTAAACCTGTGATTGTTGTTTTTTGGCTGATTTCCTCATGGTAAGAGCGCTGCTGGTAAAAAAATACCAGATTAAATTACTAAAAAATGTTTGGTATATTAACTTAGTTTTGTGTAGCCTACTTCATATACTTCATTTTCGTTTCAATTTCAGGCACACCAAGGCAATTTAAATCTTAATGTGTGAAAACGAACANAAGCCGNAGCTGGACCCGGAGCCATAAAAAAAGAGAGCTCCGGAGCCGGAGACACAGTCATGAAAACCATCAGCTCCGAAGCCGGAGCCATGTTCATGAATANAGGAACTCCGGGGGCCGGAGTTGTGTCATTTTTACGACGGCTCTGCAGCCCTGCAAAAAAACATCGCTATATCTCTTGAACCAAACAACTAGTATTGCAGTGTATGAACCGGTGCTGCTGAGCCGGAGTCCCGGAGCCGGCCATTTTCGGTGGAACCGGGACCGGAGCTGCTTTTAAAATTTAGCTTACTAGTCAAATATTGCAATGATTAGAGTAAAACTGTAAGACCTTGAATGCACCATGTACATGTTTCAATTTGTACATTTTTAAGTGAAGGTAAAAGAAAATATCAAACCTTTCTTAAAAAAGATCTGACTAACATTTATGTTACTGCATGCACTTGATTTGCTGCTAGCCGGCTTGTAAATTGTCAGTAGTTTCAAAATAGCCTTGAACTTATTAAAAACTTGATGTAAATAATGCATAATACTTTAATTTTTTTATGTGCAAGGTAGCGTACATTTCAAGTTTGATTTTAACTTTTTTTGAAACATTTTTTATGTCTGTTTTTTTTTGTCATTTTCTGGGTTTTGTTCAAGGTAAATTCTGAGGTTTTCTTCATAACAGAGTGACAACACTGGTCACAATCGGCGAGCAGAAGATCAGCTCGAAGTCAGATTTTTTAAAAGAATTTTTACCGACTCCGGCTACTCAAGACCAAACTCCTTCCAACTTCGACTACGCAGGCCTGGCAGTGGTAGCAGTGTTTAAGACTAGTTCAAAATATGTTGGAATAACACGCTCACTTGCTACAAGGACACTAGGAATACCGAAATTGTTGAAGAGTATTAACAAAGCACAGCCGGAGTGGAACCATGTTATAAAAAACACAGCTCCGGAGCCATGCTTAAGGTGATTTCACACAGAATCCGGTTACGGCTTACGAACCGGCTTGTGGCCTACGGCAGTCTTCACATATGCTCCGTTGGCAGTATCCGGCTGAATTTTCTCGGTTTCGAACGGCTTACGGCTACTTAAAATTGTTTTAAGTAAGTCGGATTGCTGGTGTTGTCGTGGATGGTGTTCTTGCTGCATGCGGGAAGACTGCCGTTGGCCATAAGCCGGATCGTAAGCCACAACCGGATTCTGTGTGAAGCCACCTTTACGAAAACAGAGAGCTCCCGAGCCGGATCAGGAGACATTTCATTTTTACAAGAGCTGCGCAGTCCTGGTAAGAACAGAAGCAAATATCGAAAAAAGCTTCAAGATTATAGATGCAATATGTTAAATATTCATGGCTCAATAATGTTTTTAATGCAAGCACGCACTGACATCTAGTTAGTTATCAGTTAGTTTGAACCTTACAAAAATCTAATTGGTGTATGATCGGTATTATTATCATGCGAAGAAACTATGATGGTAAAAAGCGGTTGGGGCTTGTAGGTGATTCAATGCACATTTTTCGTTTTGGGTCATTTCCGATGACACAATTTCTTCCGAAGAGCAAAATGCACAAGAAAGTCAAGAAGCAGGTGCAATCACTATCACTGACATCACGATAAATTTCGCGTTGTGGTAAACAGTCGTTGATTGTTGCAAAAGAAAGGCATGGCAATGAGTTGATGTCAGTCAGTCTGACACTGCTATATTAGTGTTGTACGTTTGTGTTTTTGCATATACTGAGTTATTTCTTGAGTGAGCAAAGTCCAGTGAGTTATTCTTGTTTCTTGGGGATATTCGTCTCGTGTGATTTCCACCGCCCGGTCGGCGCAATTTCTCTTCATCCACGCTTTCTTACATCGTGTTTGTTTTGTGTAGATGCATGAATTTTAGTTAATTTAACAGACGAAGTTAGTCAATATTGTAATAAAATTAGAAAAATTATACCAGCTCAAAGCTTGCCGTAATTGCGGCGGTTGCAAGATAAATGTTCTAACTACAAACAAAAAGCACAGCTCTGTTGAAAACCTTGCACGTGTGGCTTGATATTCGAAATATCATTTTAAAGAAGCGTACAATATCTACGAACAAACTAGCTTTCTACGTACGACAAACGGCTTTATTAAAACAGTGCTCTTTTTCTTGATTAGTTTAATCTGTAAAAAAAGTTGAAACAGATGTAGCACAACCTTTTCATCGTTTCCACTATGTGCTTTATATTCTGGCGTTTCCTGATATTTGAGGTGCACGACATGACACGAGTATATATCGCGTCAGGATTTAAAAACACTCACCCTTCAACCAGCCAGTTATCATTCACAAGCAGTTGAACGTCTTCGATTCGATCGTTGAAAGCGTAATGAAGTCGTTTCGGGAAATCCTTGCTTTTCAGGAATGACTGCAGTAAACATTAAAACTTTCCAATCGATCATAATCATTTGAATTTGAGTTTTTCTCTCAACAACTGAAATGTTTCCTAATATACTCTCCTGATTATAGATAAAAGCTCTAGGTTTTCTGAACGTTTTCAAGGAATTAGCTGATTGTTTTCTGTTTTTATCTTCGCGACGATTCAACCTGCACGTATCTATATTCAAGTAAGTACTCTCCACAATGGGGAATCGATCGGCTGTTTTTTCTATTTGAAACAAGCTTTCAAGAGTGGCGATGCGTAGTGTTACATGAAATAAATCGAATTCTTTTTAAAAGAGTTACCAATCGATTCCTTGCATACCCCCATTGTGGAAAGCACTTGTTCTTTCTGACTGTCTGAAGAAAGATTGTCCAGCTGCGGAGCAGTACAAATTCCAAAACCATTTTCAGCAAAACACAAAGTTTTTCAACCTGGTTATAATCTCATAGTAGTTTCTAGGCTTACCTGGAATAAATCCAGTCGTTTGGCCTTATCGTTTTGCAGCTTTGTAAAGCTACAGCAGACAATGGATCGTAATGTGAGAAAACATTTGCTGTTTATAGTTTGATATCGTGGCCAGAGCGAAGAACGCATTACGTGCAACAATCAACGCGTAACGTACTTTCCAGTGCGTTGCATTTTTCTGGCAACGCAACGCTTCGTTAATCTGATTTGCGTCAAACAGAGGCCATAGAACTTGATTAGTACTCTTCCCTATCCTTCCAGCAGTTCCACCCAGAAAATAGAAATTGTCGGTATCCACTCCAAAATCCTCCACGCTCGTCTTTCGATCACAAGAGATGGGAGCCATTCCTAAAACAAATACAAGCTTTACATCATTTAGAGTCCAGTGATTCTCAACCCAAATCCACCTGTCCCACTAAGGGAAAATGTTCAACTTCGTGAGATGACATTTGCCCAAGGCAGACATTGGGGAAGAAAACGAAAGGAAGATATCATTTTCTGCCCTCTCATAGTCTGATATTGCTGGAAATTCTGATTAGTTTCGCGTAGCCTGCGTTCTAGCACCTAACATTTACTGCAATCATTACGGGGCATTCTGAACTTGGCTGCATTTCTGGTTTTTTTAACATGCTGTAGGAGTTCTAATACCAAGCAATTAATTATTGCGATGAAGCAGTGCTAAAATTTTAAAGAGATGGATAACATGCACTTGTTGGTATGCTGTGTTAAAGATTTACGCTGTAGACTCCAGTGTTTCAGTAAGATCATTACTGATTAGTTTGAGATGGGAAGACAAATTCACAAAGTTCATTATTAGCTTGTTGGAAGAACATAGATTTGAAGGTAAAGANGTAAAGACTCTGNTTATAATNACTTTTGGTTATGGAAGCAAAGTACTGTAGATCTACCATTAAACTTNTTCAACAGACTATTTTTATCTTTTANTTCTGTCCCGCGATTGTCCAATTTGGGCAAGTATTTCGTCTGTCATAACTCGGCAGAAAATGAAGCTAGAGAGCTGTTGAAACGCTTTGAATATGCGGAAATTCTTGTAGTTTCGATTTTAAAAATGGGAAGCTGTGTGTTTGAACTTTTTAGGGGGTTACATCACATTTGGGGCAAGATGAGCGGTTTTTGCATGACATCATCGGGCCCTGGTCCACAAATTCAAGCCTAGGCGAAAATCCGCATCTTCAGTGCCTTTCGTTGGCTTTCTAGCGTTTGTGGTTAGCACGGTATGTGAAAAAAACAACAAAATAATTAAATAATCTCTTCGAAAACTAATTAAATAATTATCGATTTCTTGATGAGATATAATTGCTTAGTTTTAGTGAATGCAATTTTGGCAGTGGCTTATTTCTCAGGTTCTACTTGCCACAGCCTCTGTTTTGAATGATTCATTTAAGTCTTGCGTTAGCTTGTTTCCTTGCCCTTTTCTACCCCTCAACATTTCACCCGTAAGTATTGGTTCAATATTTCATGGCTGCAGGTACGTAGAGTAACGTGAAGTCGATTACTGTTAAAAACGTTCGCTGATTGATTTTCACTGCGTCGTCACTTTTGTGGAGACTGTTTACTAGAAAACTGTTGCAAATGTTTTTATTCATCAACAACAATTGAGTTCTTACCGTGGTCAGCAACTACGATGATATTGACGCAATTCTCAAGCTTTCTCAACCTGAGGCCGTTCATAAGAATTCCAATAGCCTCGTCAGCTTTTGATAAAGAGTAGTTGGTGACGTTACCTTCTGGTCCAAACCTATGTCCAGCGGTGTCGACAATGCTCAAGTATAAGGTAATGAAGGATGGCCTGCCATGCAACAAAGTTGGTATTGAAACAACATTCTGAAAAGGGTGACATGCAAAGATAACATTGTCCCCTCACAACTGTATAGATCTCCACCCATTTTACAAAACTGATAATTTGCACATCCATGTCGGTCCAGGTGGAACTAACGACTATGCAAGGTATTTTTACATTGCTTCTCAAGACCAAAAATAACAGAACTTTCGGAGTTGAACATTTTGAGTACCCACACGCTCTAGACACTAAATCAAAATTCATATTGAAAAGATCTCTCAAAAGAGTTCAAAACTTCAAATTTTAAAAGTTTCAATGTGAGTTGATAAAAAACACTTTTTAGTTANATTCAGATTATCGTCTTTTGGTCATCATCGACATCCAACNCAGGCTGCAGTACCTTTCACTTTCAGGCAGATCAAGCCAATCAAGTGCCTTGTACATTCTTTCCTCATTATCCACAGATCCGTTGTATTTATGGAAATAGTCCGGATATCTTGTGATATTGACATCAGATCCAGGCCAAAAATAAGTTGCACTTTTCAAACCTTGATTGCTGACCGTTACCCAAATCTGACAATTTCAAGACCATTCTTGCATTTAATCAACACGAAGAATGCTCAGTGAAATGCAGTGTATAAATACTTACAGGCTCGCCACCCCACCATCGCGGATTGAAGGACTCTTTGCGACCGAGGCGAAATTCTTTGTTGTAATCGAAATCGTACATTTTATTGTCAACTATGCCATGACTTTCCGGATACAGACCCTAAAAAATGTCTTAATCAGCATTAGCGCTATATTTTCCGCAAAAAGTATTTCATCGGCAAAGTTTATTTCCAGTAGAGTTGCGTATTCTGATAGGTATACAGACTTTTCATCACGCGTGATTTTATCACGCGACAATTAATCACTGAAATTTAAACCAAAGACAGTTAATCACGCAGAAAATTAATCACCCTGACGTTTAATCCCTTAGACTCTTCATCACTAGACAGATCAGCATGCACACTTGTACACAATACATATTTTTTCAATTGTATAAAATACATTTCGAACTCTCTCGTGTCATAAATTATTCTGCCATTTACTGCCTTGTACAAAACAAGATTCAAGTTGTGGGTGATCGCATGATGAATGAAGTAGAAAGACTGATTATTTTGACTTATGAGAGAATGTTGCTAGTTTTTGATAGTGCAGTTATAACTGCTTTTAAATCAGCATTTCCAAGTGCAACAGTTACGGGTGGCTATTTTTATTTGACGCAAAGTGTTATGCGAAAAGTTAACGACATTGGAATGAAAAGGACTACGACAAGAATGACAGTTCAAGATTAGATCTTCGCTGCTTACCTGGTTTAGGTATGGTTCCTCCATCCACGTCACTAAGTTTTTTTTATGCTTGTTGACATTTTTTGATACAAGATGACAACATGCACTTTTTCAATGGCTTCACCCTACATTATGGACTTCTACGAAAGGACGTGAAAAAGATATGCACATGCAACTAACACTATTTTAACAAACTATCCTCTATTAAAATGCCAGTGACTTACTGTCACGTGATTAAATGTCACCAAACCAAGTAAGTGATTAATTGTTTGCGTGATTAACAATCTAGTGATTAAATACCAGTGATTACCGTCGCGTGATGAATTGACGCGTCTGAAAAGAGGGAAAAGGAAATATTTCAGCTTTGAGAAAAAATTCAGTTTGAGAACGAACTATCGATTTTAATGACCCCTGGTTCTTCGCAGCCTCCTACTTCCCCATGCATTTATAAATCGGTGTACTTGGAGGTCATCGTAGCATTATATTATAACAACCGTGGTGGCGTCATCCATGCGTGTGACCTTTAGATAATCACACATATAGATGCTTGTGTGTCATCGAAAGCAAATGTGCTAGGGCCATCAAGAGTACAATTTTCTACTGCCTTCAGAGATATTTATCTTCGTGATATTTTTTGTATTTCTGTGTTCCTTGTTGCTGCCATGCATGCTTAAGTCT
>JGI24159J19872_10010680_pt1 | contig 12051 bp, 7 predicted proteins | sample Ectturendosymbi4_FD_19872 | JGI IMG/M metagenome (IMG submission 19872) | reverse complement strand
GGCAAGTCTACTAGTCTGCACTCAAAAAAAAAATTTTTGCTTGGGGATTGCGGATTTTTTGTGAGTGACATCATAAGTGGAGGACTTTTAGGCCACCTTGGCCCACTTTACCTGGCCCTGGGCGCCAACTGTTAGATGGTAGTATTTCGCTGAAGTTTAATTGGAAACTAGGCTACAATCCGAGTCTTTGATACTTTGGATGACCTGCTGGGGTTTCAGTTTGAAAGTTATGATCTAAAGTAGTAAAAATATTTGACTAATTAGATAATTAATTTGTTTATTTTAGATCATAACTTTTGACCCAGAAAATTTAGAAAGGCGATCAAAGGCTCAAAAGACTCAGACACGAGCCTAGTTTCCAATGAAAAAATCAGTGAAACACTGTGGCCTAGCGGTTGGGCCCTAGGCTGGGCAATATGAGCCAAAATGACCCCAAAACTACTTCACTTGTGACGTCACTCACAAAAAATCTGTACCCCCCAACCAAAAAAGTTTTTTTCGAGTGCAGACTAGAAGACTGGCCGATCCGTTTCAGCCCTTGAACAGCTCTCTAGTGCAATCGGCGGAGGAGCTATGGCATTGGTAAAGCAATCGAAAACTGCTGTTTTTTTAGGCTGAAATCGAATTACAAATATATCGTACACTGGCTCTCAACGTGTCAAGCACATGCCATAGTATAGTTGATTCCAATCTATCACCCAAACACAATGGCTGAAACGTTTTAGAGAATGCTAGGAGGCAGCCTGCACTGACATTGCAAAGTGCTGTTATCTGTTATTTTATGGCCTCACGTCAGGCTACTTCAAACATATTTATTAAGCATGCTTTTGTCACAATGTTGCAAAATGACATGAACTCACATGTTGTATATCACTTTCCTGATGACATTTCCTTATGAAAGCCAGTTTTTTGCACTGAGACATTTTAGTCATTTTTTGCTATGACATTTTGGTCATTTATCTCACAGTTGTATTAAAGCTAGCCATAACCATGTTCATTCGCCTATAATTTCAGACATTCTGACCAAAATGACTAAAATCTTTTCAGTCATTTAAAAAACAATTCGGTCTATGACTGAAAAAAAACAGTATGGAAGTATATTGAAAGCATGTGGTAGATAACAAAATTTGGTTGTACTGAAATTCATGTCACCTACGAAGCACAATTTCGTTTATTTGTGCTCAAGAAAGTTCAAGCAAATGCTATTGAGACCATCAAACTTTTTTTACTGACACTAACCATTCACTCAAATGCCTAGTTTCAGAAATTTTTGCTCCTACGTAAGTTAAGAGTGTTATTTTTTTAACACCCAATATTAATAAGTTCAATCAGCAGACATGCTCATAAACTGTTGTTACCCTGATTCAGACTCAGATGATTTTAAGGTTGATGCTAGCATAGGCTGTAATGCAAATATGAAATTGTAATGGAAAATCTATGCTTAAATAAAACGCTGAAAGATCGTTTTCAAGTATTATGCTGCAAGATGATCATTCCAGCCATTTTGTTGTGGTATAGAGGGTTAACAACTTATGAGTCAAGCAAAATTTGTGGTCACTCTACTGAAAAAAATAGAAGTTATGGCTTTGACAGAATTGTAGCTGTACCAAATTCAAATTTTGCATTCACCAGAATAAGCAAGCTACTATTTGACAAAAACTAGGTAATAAAAACAGTTTTTGGTATTAAAGGTAAGACTTGTAAAACTGCTACAGTTATCACCAGTGACCATTTTTAATGATTGCACGCAGTAGTACCAACTCAAATCTTAAGATAGACAATGTAATTGCTGTTAAGTAAAATCTACAAAATGTTCATAATACACAGGTTGCATGTCAGAAGCAGATACGCATGTTACATGCAACCTTTTTAGCTCAAACTGCACTAGATGTTGATGACCAACTATAAAGTGCTGTAAAACTTATGCAGGTATATGGCATAATCGTTTCTGGCAAATCAAACGCCTAACAATTTCTTAGCTTTTTCTGAAATTGCATTTGGGATTCAAACATTGGAGAAAATATTCAAATTCTAGTTCTGCTGATCTAAACAAAATTTTGTGGCAGCCAATGTGTGAGTGAGCATTCTGTGTCATGGAGTCAGTGGACTCTAATACAGGACACAGTTCTTTCACAAGAACATGGTAGAATAAGTAGTGAAGCGTTTTGCACTGTTGGTGAGTTGTTATTGCTCCAGCTGTTCAATAACAGGCCAGTCAAAAATCAGAGCCATGTATGGTAACACATGCTATTTCTGGGTGGCTGAAATTGTGAGTCCAGTTTATTTAAGAATGTTATGAACCTACAGGCATGAATTGAACAGCTCTATTCCAAGAAGCAAGTTTCATTTGTTTTTGTGAGATTTCGGTTTAGTTTCTGAACTATCTCTTGAATTATTTAAACTTCACCTTAGCAGGCTCACTTATAGCAATCTGGTGATCATCTAAACCAGGGGTTCACAACCTTTTTCTAACAATGTACCCCTTCAGCATTCCAACAAATGAACATGTACCCCCACAGCATTTCAACAGGTAAGGATGTACCCCTTCAGAATTTTGACAGATGAACATGTACGCCTAAAACTCTTTATGACAAAGTATTTTCTCATGATCTGTCACAGATATATTTAACAATAAACATATGATGACTTTTGAAAATAATATTAAGTGATATATTTATAAATATTTGAAAATAAACAACATGTAAATATATTTTTACCTTCTATTGATAACCTTAAATGTACCCCTTCGGATAGGCAAATGTACCCCCAGGGGTACATGTACCCCAGGTTGGGAACCCCTGGTCTAAACTCATACAGAGTGTGTTTAACCTAAACATTGGTTATGTGCATTGGACAGAATAGGGCAAAAGTTTTGTCAGTACTGAGATGGTAAACTTTTCAAAAGATATCAGTTGATGAAAACCTTGCTTGGTAACATTTGGCATAAGCTTTCTTGACCAAATACGTGACAATATTTACAGACTTTGAAAAATGTGTTAAACAGAGGCTTACACAACTCATCGCACCTCGTATGCCACGAAAAAGGAACATCCTATTCACAGTAAAAGTGTTGCTGTCCAAGTCGACGGTGATGCAAGAAATGATGATGTTTTTCAGTCAGGAAGATTCTTATCTGAAGAAAAGGCTATTCTAAAAGACCATTTACAGATACAAATACAGGTCTGATGCTGTTATTGCATGAAAGAGATTTGTGTTTTTTGAGGATGTGTTAATTACTTTCAGGCGTTTCAGCCTATTTTCACCAGTGTATTTTGCTATTTTATCCTCAGCACTATACACAGTATATGGTATATCAGTTGAAAGTGGTTCTTGCGTGTTTGAGGTGTTGAATAAAAACACAAGTTAATTTCTTAACTTGTCTAGTGCAACAGCTCTCAGTGAACCAGCCTTCTCTTAAAAAGTTCTAAACGTGGTACATTGGTAGATTACTATCTTTTCATCGGCTACTTTGCAAGCAAAGAATTGCACTGATGCACACATCACTGCTATCGTGAAGACTTAATTTGAGTTATCGACTTGGTTGATTTACCGATGCAGTCTTGAATGTTGAACCAGAAGTGTCGGTTTACAGACCAAACTGTTGACCCTGTTTTGGTCATTGCTTAACAGGTTGAAAGTGTAGCTCTGTGTAGTTCGTATTTGTATATTGTGGGCATGAGTGCGTGATTGAATGATTGATTCGCTTTTGAACATGGATAGGTTTACATCGTTTAACGCAAGGACCCCCCCCTCGTGTGCACACAATGAGTCTCCAAAAAAGTGACGGAATTGAATAAAGCAGCGAAGTGTTTCACAGGGAAAATAGATTTTACTTTTTTTCACCCATCTTCACTCCTGAAAAGTAAAAGCGAAGATTTGCGGATGGAATAATGAATGCTCTAAAGCCAGATTAGAGAAAGCATGCGAATTGTTTTTTCAAACACAGGCTTTGGCCGTAGCTGGCCTCACACGACAGCTGCAAAGCTAACTGTCAAATTTAGCGAAACGTTGGCTGCCAGTCATGAACAATGTACACCTAAAGATATACAGATGGCCAGTGTCTGAAGTGAATCATCATAATCGCCAATGTTTGTTTTAACCATTAAATAAACAACTGTCTTGACATGCAAGGTATTATTGCAACCTCTCCGTTGGCGTTGCGTTGAATGTGCGATTCACCACGAACGGGATGTGCGCGAAGAACAACACCCGTATATAAGTGGCACGAACCAGTAATAATAGAGTGATCTCGTCGTCGGGTGATCTCTGTTGTTGCTTGCTGCCACAGTGTGAAGCTTTGCGCACATGCCGCTCGGGCTTTCCGATCGCAACAGTATGTTCGTCATAAAAGCGACGTTTCATATCGTTATGCTTTTCGTTGCGGTAACTGATTGGTACTTTTGTCCGCTTCTCGATCGTAAGATCAAGGGACCGATCCCCTGACAGCCCTCAAGACTGGACCGAAAGCGCGTTCCAGCTTCGACATGCCACACACTGTCAAGCAATTGCAGGCAAAAATTAGTGCAATTGGAGAATCAGTTGTTGTGTTTGTTTATATTCGCCTCAGTGTTCCTAACAGCCTGATGTGACACGGGACATGTAGATTGTCAAATGTATATCAACTTCCCTGAAGCAATGATTATGGCGATGGTTATGCACTGTGATGCACAGGTCTTTTTTCCTTTACACAAGTTCATTAGTTGTTTATCGTCCAGTTTGAAGCTGTACAGGGTTTAATGTTTCAGGTGTAACTAACTTGATGGATTTAATGCCTGCAATTCCCTCTTGTAGTTTCATTTTCGCATGAAGTCGTTGCACAGTCCTTTACATGGTGCGCTTTTTTTGCAGGTAAACCAAGAACTAAAGAAGCTCCTGGTGGCATCGGTCGGTGAAGACTTAGCTTTCCACTACGACCGGTTGGTTGCCGAGAACGCTCAGCTGTTAATGGAGGTATCGTCGTGGCTCGTCTGATATTTTCATCTAATCATCACCTTCTTGTTCAAACTAAGTTATGTTCTTTCTCCTCCGCTTGTCAGGGGGGTAAAGTAGGGTTGTTTTTCAAGACCTTCTCCAAAGTTATTCACAGTGCAATCGTAACATCAACAACCATGACATGCAACATTTGCGTTTGTAGCATTTATCTGAACTGCTTCTCGAAGCGCACTCGCCCTCCCCCAACAATGCTGTGACGACAGAAACTCTACAGTCCGCCCACCCCCCTACGACAAAAGATGATTCGATTCGAATCAACTTTGGATTTTCAACGAGCTTTTCATGACCTGAATGAATTTACGTGTGGGTTTGTTGCGATTTCTATTTCATAAAATAGAAAAGTTGAGGAACTCTTGATCCCACAACTCACTTGTCGAAAGGTACGAGCACTCGCTCAAAGCACCAGTTGGTCACATCATTCCTGGCATAAAACAAGCAATAAAAGCCGTAACTCTATGCGAGGTGTGTAGTTCATGTGGAAACCCTGCGGAAGTTGGTACGTCCTGAAATAGAACTACTCCAATCCGAAGTAGGAAACATTACTTCTGTGGAAGAAAGTGGATCTTTCTTTACTTCAGATCAGTGGATTGCAACCTTTTTTTATCCCATGGGCCACTTTGCTATGTTGACACCTCATGAACAACAAGTCGTCTTGTTTATTGTACAGTAAAGGTTACAATTTTCAGTTACGTTTCATCAAGGATTCATGGACCACTAGAAATTCCAGGTGGACCACGTTAAGAATCACTGTTTCAGATGCATTTCAGATCGAACCGTATAGAATAGAATGTCGTTTCGATACACTCAAAAAGCAAACGCTGTAAAGTTACAAATATTTAAAAGAACAAGTCATTTTCAAACCACAGCTGGGAAATGGTGTTGTACTTTTGCTGCCGCTACGAGGCGCTCGAGCACAAGCCACAGACACTGAGGACACGGGTGAGGTGTTTCGCTTGTTCAGTTGTCGATGCGTGGTTTGAAGTTCGGTCGATTGCGGACCAGCTGTTGTCGGTTTTTCGACTTGTTTGCATTTCATGAGCGCAGAACATTCATTCGTCGACCATTTTTTGCTACTTCCTCACTTTGCATTTTTGATGACATCGTGATCTGTTTCGTCACAGATCGACCAATGGAAAAGGAAGTGTGAGAGCGAGGAGGAGGAGCTGGAGAGGTTGGAGATAACTTGCGATGTTTGGAGGAGTAAATTCCTGGCGTCGCGAATGCAGTGCGACGATATGGTCGCCTGGAAGCGAACACAGGTTGGCAGCAAGGCTGTCTTGGGCGCAACCTGTTTTTTTTCAGTCATAGATATAAATGATTTTGAAATGACCGAAAAAAATTAAGTCATTTCGGTCAGAATGTGTGAAAATATAGGCTGATGAACACTGTTAAGGTGAGTTTTGAGACAAATGACCGAAATGTGTCAGTGAAAAAAGAACAGGGCGCAATTGAGCAGGGAAGTAGAAGCAGTTTCTGGTAGACTAAATATTTTGTAGTAAAACTGCTTGTTTGACGAATTTTGGCCAAAAATATGTTGAGAAGCGAAATATGTTGAGAAAAGCATGAGAAGCGATCAGGATTTGAATGTTTCGTGACTTGGTTTCGCACGACAAGACCCTCCCACCCCGCCATTGAGTTTGAGCGCCCCAGCGCAGGTGTGCTCGCCACCGGAAAGTAATTCGAAGCATAGCTTTGATCAACCGGATGTCCTCTCATCAAGCTGTGACGTCTCAGCGTAAAATAAATTGAAATAAAACTTCCGTAACAAACGCCCATTGTCTCATCGGCGCCGCGCGCTCGGGTGCATTCTCCTCCTGATCGTCGCGTTTCACGAACGAAGCTGCCCCCCCCACAGTTGTGGAACTGTGCGAAAGTTGAATTCGAAAAACGTCAACTGTTTTAAATTTGGTTTTGTTGGTGGCGAGCGCTCTCGCCCAAGGACGCTGTGGCCGTGGATCGAACACCCAACCTTTCAATTAAAAAGCGGACACTAATGCTCTGCAACTGAGCCATCGCCGTCAACTATTGTTGAGCAAACAATAGCCGCTTGCGTCGTCAGCGTCGCACCACTTAACGCTTTCTAATGATTCCCTACAGGAGAGGATCCAGCGCGGGATGGAGAATGGAGCGCGGGCGTTGCTGAGGGAGCACTGGGAGAGGTCTGAGTATTTGGAAAGCTTGCACAAGTCAGTATCAGTCTGGACATTAGTTTTTGTCTCGTTTGCTTGTGCGAGTGGTTTGACTTTCACCGACAACAAACAAATGTTTTGTCAGCTTTCGAAGTCCAGCACCACACATTTCAACTCTGCTTTGTTCTATCAGGTCGTCTCCCGCTCTAATGTTCGCCTCATTTTTCAAATCGGAACTTCATCAAAACGATTTGTTGACAACGTATCTATCTTCAGTAAACTACTATCCACAAGTAAAAAAGCAAAGAATCAATCGGCAAATCTTTAATAAGAAATCGACTCCCCCCAACACCAGGGCTGTGGAACCGGGTACTTAAATTTCGGGCTCCGACTCCAGGGCGATGTGGTCCATTGAAAACTATAAAGCATTGTATTATTTGTAAGTCTCTTTCCCCACAAACTATGTCTGTTGAACCGGAACCCGATTGCTTTGGCCCGGATCCACCCCCCCTGCTTAACACTACGCACCCTCAGTCCTTGGATCTCATTCAAACAAAAACATGTCGGCGAGATCGCATCAGCTTCCATGGCGGCACAGTCTCCAGGTGCGGGATGTTCTTTAATCGCTCGATCACCAAGCAATCCCCCTCAACCTGTATGACATCATCATTGGATCACACAGCTGACGTCATCGTATTGTTACGTCATTCACCTCCAGCATCACCGGAAGTTGTTGCGTCTCAAGTCAAGAAGTTGCAAAACATAAACCTCGTAATCTTTTTCCGGTGACGTATTTCGCAAAGTGATCGTCGCTTTGTTTCGTCACAGAACACTGTCGCGAGTCAGCTGCGCTCTGAGATGCGACAGAAAACTCGACCCAGCCACGAAAGACATTTCCGTGGCCTCAACGAACGTGGCCAGGAAGTGCCGAGACCTCGCGGGCGCCATTTCGGACCATTTGCTCGGGATGCCGCTTACCCCCCTGCCCAGCGAGGGAATCCCCTTGCATGAAGCTTGCAACACCCCCACTCCTACCCCGGCGGAGAAGTATGTCTTACAGGTCAGTGCCGTCACGCTCTGCTGCTTCCCTTTGTCCGGAGACTAAATATTTGAAGGGTTGCCGTGGAAACCAGTACTCGCGTTGTTTGTTGGTGAGGACCTGATCAGGTTGGTCCCGGGCCGGTGTTGGCCCGACTTGATCGTAATAAGCTCGGCCCGGACGAAGAAGTCCACCTCCTCACACCAAACAGCATCATCACGTGGCGAGTTCACGACGCCACCTGGTGTGTGCGAAATATGTTTGTTCTCTGCGAGTTTCCGTTCGTAGTAGTTGTTTTATTATCGTTAGAATTATATTGCGTAAGATTATAAAAAGTGGGTACCATTCAACTCCAGGTGTCATGGCCGTGTTAGACCAGAGTTTTACGGAAATAGGTATTTTTCATTATTGATTTTTTGTGCAATCGCTTTTGATGAAATATCGGAGAGGTTGTCGGGAATATCCCTTTGTATTCACAGAGATCAATGGTTGATGCTGCTGGAAATAAACGTAGGAATCCTGCTCGCAGGAAGTGTGAAGTTGAAATGCTCAGAGAAAACATGGGTTTACGGATTTCTGTTCATCATACGTGGGATTCATAACGCCTCGTAACAATGGTAGATGCTGACCTTGTGGCTCAAAACAAAAGCGCGAGATCTGCATGCCCCTCCCCCCAGAAGTCTGTTTGTGGCTGGGCCGCGCAGTGACAGGCCCAGCACCCCCACTATTCCTCAAAAGTGTTTAATGTCGTAAAATATATGGCGAGCATTTATTAAATCAGCAAAGTTTTGCATTGGAAATATAATAAGCATTCTTCCTTCACATTAAATCTATGAGGGTGTTCTGTGAAGTTGAGGCATGTATTTTTGCTGCAGTATGTGTTGCTTCAACTCGTGGACACTTTCAAACCTTTGCCCGCCCCACGTTTTGATTGCTAGTTTCATTATTATTGTCATCCATTAACATGCCAGTGGTTGTTTGCAAATCAACTTTGCTTCACAGCTTTTAAGTGAGCAGCGACACCAAGCGAACGTAACCGCCCTTCCCTCACCGTCGGTACATGGGGCTGTTGAGCCAACCTACCAAAGAACAAGCGCCACCATCAACAGATTCCATTCTCAAACTGTCTTCGAGAACATCACAATAAACTGTTGTCAACATTGCAAAGGAGACATACAAGTTGTTTAACAGGAGGGAAGCTGCTTTCGCAGTAAATGTGTTCAGTGTGTTGTCTTTGGTTTTGTGTTTGGCAGTGTGTTGTTCTCAAAGGCAATGTGTGTTGCACTGTGTTGCCATCGTCATGCCCCAATGAGCCTTCCGTTGTTGTTTTGTGGCCAAAACCTTTTCGTGATTTATATTTAAACGCACAACACGATGCTAAGAAGCATTACCACCCAAACAAACACTCCCGGGAGTTAAATTCCCTCTGTGGGTGTCGCTAGGGTGTGCTCATAACCATTTGAAGCGTAACGCGCTTAACCTCGTGTTCACACACATTTATTGTTCGCTGTTACCCTGGCAACGCACTTATTTGTTCGCCCCGCGATGAGATTTTCGCCGTTTCCCCCCACTGTGATATCACTTTCCGATCCGTGGATTGTGTTTTCGTTCGTGTTTGAAGCCGTGCGTTAATTATTTGCGATGTTTCTTGGTTTATCCAGTTTTAGCCGCAGACGAGACCCCCCTTTCCTTCGCCCATCTGATATTTCGCGCGCTATCCCCCCCCGCCCACCTCATCGCCCTGCACTCCCACAAATTGCGCTGGTTCGCTGGCAATTGAGCCGCACTACATCTTTACCACGTGTTCCTAAATCTCATCATTGACTTACTTCGTCTGCAACAAAACAGCTGTTATCCTTTGTTGCGTCACTATGGCTAAAAGTTGCGTTGAGCGAAGCGTGGACAGACGAAGAACACACTGCATCCGGCTGGGTTGTTGCAGAATGGTTTTATTCGTATTTTTCGTAAGTTTTTCTCTGTGAAAAGAAGTTTTCAACACTTTTTCTTTCGCAACACGTTACAGTGACATGGATGTAAATCGTTTAGGATTAAACCAAGTTATTGCTGATGGTGTTTTGGAGGAATTTTCTAAACCTTTGCGAAGTGTGAGGAGAATGGGTGAAATGTTGTATAGATTTTCCACCTCTCACCCTCTTCTATAATATCCCACCTGACTGCAGAGGCAGGGGTGGAATTTAGGGGGGGCGCTCGCCTCGGGTCCACTTTCCTCAAATATGTGCCGTGGGATCCTCGTTGAGTTGCGCACTTAGTTTTTGTCTTGCTTTGTTGAAAAGCTCACGAACCACTGCAGACCTCCAGAACCACATTAAAAATCTCTGAAGAAAGTCATGCGTATGTTCAAATATGCCAAAGGGACCCCTCAACAACTTTAATGTGTAGTATTTTGGGGCCCATTTCTGGGAGTTTGCTCGTGCCCCTAAATTCTAATATCCATCCCTGTGTAGAGCATCACGCCTGGCCAGACGAAAATAGAGAAATGCCGCCGGCCATTAAGGCCCATTCCATGGAAGGGTAAGAAGCAGAAGTGGCCGGAGTCTCATTTTCCGACTCCGCTCCTGTTCCAAAACTTGAATCCGGATCCGGAAATTTTTCAACTTTTAGAATCAGACTTTAGCAACCATCGATCCAACCGAAATTTGCCCATGTCTTTACTTAGAAATGGCATCTATGACGCCACACAGACTCTTCCTGCTGCCGAAAACAAAGTGAATCCGGTTTCATAGAAAATTTTCACTGCCGGACCGAAGAAAAGCGCAGAATCCTGCCAGGGTCGACTCCGGATCCGTGGCCACCTCAGGTAATAACTAGAAAGAGCGAACCCAATGTCGGCCAACAGCTCAGTAAAAGGGTGCAGGCCAACGGACCAGAATGAGGAACCCACCACGTTAGGGAAATGTCGTGGAACGAAACAATGTATCTTGTCAGCAGCATCGATTCTTGCCACAAAATTGAACATCAATTGATGCCAGCTACCGCCTGGTTTGAAAACATCAGACAGAAGCTGACTGCAATGTCGACGAGGGAGGTGTCATTTGATGAATATTATCTTCTGAAGGAAATATTTCGCGTTTGCGATAATTGCAAATCAAACATCCACGCTTCGCTCCAGGCCCGTGGCAGTTCCCCCCAAATTTCTGTGCCCAGAAAATTTGTAATTAACATATAGCAAAAACAAAAATCTCCCCCCTTATATATATATGTATTCCGCCCAAAAAAAACTGGCGACGGGCCTGTGCCTGGACGCTAAGGAACAAACACCTTCGGTTCCAACCAGGGCTGTGGAACCGGTGCCAAAAATGTTCGATTTAGATGGTGCAGCCGGATCCTGAAATTTGGGTTTCGGTTCCACAGATACAGTTAAATAATACAATGGTTTTTCTGATTATTTGGACCAAATTGTTCCAGAGTGAAACATTTCTAGATGTTGGAGCCGGAACCCCAAATTTGAGCACCGGTGTCAAACAAAATTTCTGACCTTTTATTATTTCTCACTTATTTTGCTTCTCAGTGAGAATAAAGTTTTGCATATACGTTTTTGATGGGTGTTGTGTAAATTAAAACATTTTGGTTAGATGTGGGCACCCACTACAAGCGACAGTACGGGAATAAGTCTAACCATTGAAATTATTTCGGACATAGTTGTTGACCTCGATTACTTTTCTTTTCCTAACCCGTCACACTTACCCAAACACGAATTCGTAAGCCCTAATAATCAGTTTTAACCAGGGCTATGGAGTCGGAAGGATTTTCAACCTAAGGAGTCGGAGTCGCAGAAAATTTCAACGACTCCGACTCCGGGCAGACCTTTTGCTCACCAATTGTGACTGTTTGTGCCACAAACGTGTGTAAGCGTCACACTTGGCAATTTAA
>JGI24159J19872_10010679_pt1 | contig 12052 bp, 7 predicted proteins | sample Ectturendosymbi4_FD_19872 | JGI IMG/M metagenome (IMG submission 19872) | reverse complement strand
TGATAAAATCATTTTCCATACAAAAGTCTTCCAACAAACCACCAAATGTATTTGTGGTTCCAGCGTTGAAGTCTCCCACAAAACAAATATTTGGGCACTGCAGCTCCTCACATAATTGTCTCAATTTACCCAGGTATGCTAAAAATTCATCATACATTTGAGCCTATTATTTCCCTGAAACGTATTCAAATAGTTGGTCTTACTAGTTTTATAGCTTTATTTTGGAGTTCAATAACAAATGCTAATTTTTTTCTAGGCCGATGTATGTTGTGGATGTTCCGTCTGCGTACTGTATTTGTCATGCAAGCGTTCAGTATGACACCCTAACACATTTACCTTGTAGTTTTGCAGGTACGGTGTAATTATTTTTTCTCGGGCCTATGGATGACTTTTGCAAACAATGCCACATTGTATGCTTGTGCTATGTAAAGCATGCATTGATGCGAGATCAGGATGGTACCAAAGATATTTATCTAAAACAATTAGAAGAGTCATCGGCAAGCCTCCAAAGTGAACACTATTTTAAAGGTGAAATGTAATTTCATAGATGTGCATGGGATACAACTAGTAAATGATCATGTTCCAGATGTACAGTATGCAGGCCTAGATAGCACTGGCAGTGCCCAATAAGAAATGCTAGTTTTTTAGTTTAGATGTGCAGTTGAGTATATTGAGGTTTAATGTTGTCATGTATTATATTCTTTGTGTTTAGCAATTCTTCTTGTACTTAACTAAATGAAATCTCTAACAGGTCTACAGTATGTATCTATATCTGCATAAGTAGTGTTAGGAATTAAAGTTAGCAATATTTTCATTGGATGGGATCATAGATGCCTAGATTCAAATTTCTACGGGTGTGCGAAATCCATGATATCAAAACCTGCTTAAATTGGTAAAATAATATTGGTTGAAATATCCTGAAGCGGCTCTTACACTAATGTCAATTTTACAGACAACGTACAGTTATTCAGTAAAGTTGCAGTTTGCCTCATAGGTAGTGCAGGGCAAGGCAAAATGCATGCACAGCAAACATGTTAAACTCAGAGACAAATTAACTAAAGTTCGGTCTTTTTTAAACAGTTTCAAAGCATGTAGAGGAGGACTGTTTAAATCATTGCTTGCTAAAATTTGCTGTGTAACTGTTCCTTGTTTACATTGTCTTTATAAAAGTGGCTGTGTGATACACTACTTTTCTCTACAGTATAACTTAGAAATGATTCAAGTTGTGTTGCATTTCACGCTTTCTATCCTGTACCCATTTGAAAAAGCTTCACTACATTTTAAAAGTGTCTTTGTACTTGTGAACAAAGAACTTTGGTAAAGAATGCACGGAGGTGCGGTAGATTCATATGTGAACAAAATAACCACAATTATCGAATACATTATTTTATTCAACGTTTCGGCTTATTCGTAAGCCATCATCATGAATAAATGAAATGCAACAGTTTGTAATTTGAAGGCATTCGTACTGTATTACACCATAGAGACCATTATGTATTAACAAACAGTAAGGGGATAGATGAACCATCGATATTGAGATCAGGCTAGCGTTCCTGTATCAAAAGAGACTTGAGCAGGTGAAGTTTCTTTTGACCAACGATGCTTCCCAATATTTCCAATTGCTTGAAGTTAAAACGGTGCGTGGGATTTGGCAACAAATGCTTGCAAACTTCAGAACTTTGATCAAATCCCACCCACCATTTTAACTTCAAGCAACCGGAAATATTGGAAGCATCGTTGGTCAAAAGAGACTTCACCTACTCGAGTCACTTTTGGTACAGGAACACCAGCCTGATCTCAACATTGATGGTTGATCTATCCCCTTACTGCTTGTTAATACATAATGATCTCTGTGATGTAATACAGTACGAATAGCTTAAAATTACATCCTTGTGTTTTCTTTCTAACTGTTGCATTTCATTTATTCCTGATGACGGCTTACGAATAACCTGAAATGTTGAATATAACGATGTATGCGATAATTGTGGCTATTTTGTTTGCAGTAACAAAAACTGCTTAATCAAAAAATTAAAGTTAATGGGAGTGTTGCATTCCCCTACTTGGCGCTTACGCATGGAATGTATGTTGAGATAAATATTTATTGTTGCATATGATTCACCTAATAAGTAGAAAAAATGCAAAAAACATGCAAAATAAGTGAAATTTTAGTAGAAACAAAAACGAAATGAAAACACAATAGCAAAAGAACTGATCTATGCAAACAAAGACGTTCACTGTGTCACATAGGATTGGCGAAAGACCATGGAGGTTGTTTAGTCAACCAACCTTGTAAGTGTTAGAAAATAACAGAATTTGAAAATAAAATAAGCACAGTTAGAAAAACAAATAAATAGACACAACAAAAACAAATAAATAGACACAACACATGGTGAAGCAAAATTACAGATGAAAAGTGCATGCCTATGTACCCAAGGAAGTGGATCTAGTCCAAGGTTGTAAAACTACTGCTCATGGGCTTTTTGTGGCTCACTGTTCAAACAGTTTTTGTGGCCCTCATTATACACACTTCACACATTTAGTAATTTTTTTGCTGATCAAGTATCAAAATTGCTAAGACAAAGCACAAGAAACATGCGTATAATAAAATAACATCCTTTTGATAAAATAAAGTAACTTGGAATATTAAAAAACATCAATGCAATAAAAATTAAAAATATTTAAATTACATATTTTTTATATATAAAAAGTATATTTGTAAAAAGTGGCTCTTTGTTGAGCACTGCCACAGCAATGTGACCTTTATTGAAAAAGTTTGCCTGCCCCCTAATTTAGATTGGGGAGATTTGGTGTGATCAAAAAGAAAAAATAGTAAACATAACAAACTATAAAAGTAATTGATGAATTGAAAACACTAAGGTGTGTAGTAATCTTGTCTGTAAAAATTGGATGTGCACAAGCAAGAATGACAAGTCAAAAAAATTAAAAATACCCAAAAAGTAACAATGATTTTTCAAATTACTACAACCAGTAGAAGCAGTATTATGCTCCTCATGTAGTGAAATGTTTCACCAACACACAATTATTTATTTGTTCATTTCATAGGCTGTTTCTTGAATGGTGCATTTTATCAGGTGTATGGTACAGTAATCTAATGACTTTTTAGGTTATAATTTTAGGATAAACTTGTCATTAACATTCAACAGATGTGGATAAATTATGTCGGCGTCTTGTTGAATTTACAACTTTCTTAGATGATGTGTGTATGGCAAAGATCACTGATGCTGTCAATCGTCTTTGCTCAGGGTAAGTCAACTAGACAAGATACCGGTCTGGATTTTGTGACAAGTGTTAATTAGGTAAATTGTGTGTTTCATGAGAAATTGAGTGTAGCTGGTGTGATTGCTTTTCAGTATATACTGGTGCAAAGAAGCTAGCATATCCTAGACCAGTGTTTCTCAAACTTTTTTGTTCCATCTCCCCTTTTTCACTCACGACACATGGTTGTTGCTCCCCAAGCCTGATAAAGCAAACACACGGTATAATTTTTTTTAAATTTTATATAAAGAAATCGATACATGCAATAGCCCCAATTCAGTGTAATGGATGTTCTTGGTGGCCTTCACAAAGCTTTGAAATATTGGGAGACATTTTAGTGAGGTACAGTCTGTAGATCACCTGGCTTATGATTCTATAAACAGTTTCCTTGCTGTGAGAGCATTAATATCACAGCCGAAAGTCCCTTTACAACCAAATATGATGTGGGAAATGATAGAACCCACATTCTAGGTTCCTTCCATAGGAGATGATATTTGTCAACTATCTGGCACCAAAATAAGTCATAATGGTCCTTTTTGAAAAAGACTTTAAATTCATTATCATATTGCAAATCAATTAACTGCTCTTGAAGTTCAACCCGTATGTCTCAGGTTTTGCAGAAAATGGCGTGAGTATCCAGCTTGGAACCCAGAGGTGAATTTTCATATCTTTCACAAGGGTTTCTACGTGCAAGCAGTATTTCAGCCATTCCTCTTCTGTAACAACATTCTTGCCGAGATTTGGAAACTGGGATAGAATGTTTTGGCCCAGATTTTGTTTGTAGGAAGAAAGCTTTGACAAATGAGGTTATCATGCTCTTGCACTTGATAAGAGTGATCATTTCTCCTTGAAGCTTTTTGTTGAGTTCATTTATGGCATTGAAGATGTCAGCTAAATATGGAGCTTTTATCGTGTTGACACATTTTATCACAATATTCAGTGAATAATGCAGTTCAGGGCTAATATTATGAGTGACCAAATGTTAACAGTGGATTACGCAGTGAATTCCAATTAGTCCAAGAATTCCCCTTCCCTTAAGTGTAATGAAATCTCAATTATTCCCAGCCATAACCAGAGCACCATCTGTCATATATTACAGTATGTATATTTGTCATCAGAATCTCCTTTTCTTCACAGAAGTTCTTTACTGCATTAGAGATGCTGGATGCCTGAGTATCTGTAGGAAAACTGATTGCGAAAAACATTTCTTCTTGAGGTCACGTATTATGCACAAATTGCACATATCCCAGTAGCAGCAATACATTGTCATCCAAGGTGCAATACATCTATTTGCAGTGATTGTTTCGTCACAGACAGAATTTCACCAAGTTGTTTTAGCATGACCGAACTCATTTCATTAATGCAACATTGAAGAGTATTGTTACTTAGATGCACAGCATGCAAAACTGAAGATGTATTTTGTTGCATAACCCTTTCAATAATTTATTTTACAGCTGGTGGCAAAAGATCCTCGCCAATAGTGTGTAACTTCTGTTTTTGCAGTTAGCAAGGAGATATGCAAGGCTATAAGGCTGTTATCCTGCCTGATGTCAATCTTGGTAAAAACACTTGCAATTTTAGGTTGCTTTTTCATTCTGAAGCTTGAAGTTGCTGCCAATTTTGTTTGGATGCTTTCTTTTGCAGTGATCTTCGCCAACTCGGTTTCATTGCCTCATTAGAAAAGACAGAGCCGCACATGAGGCACATTGGTCACTGACTGAGAGTGATGTGGAGCAATTATAAAGCCAAATTTCAAATAATCACTGTCATACTGCTGCACTTTTACATTCTTGGTCTTCTGCGTCTTTGAAGGAGGTTGAGATGAACAACTTTAATCTGGTGATATTGAGATTATATTTCAAGACTTAAACACAAAGAGAAATGCACCTGAAATCTAGAACTCAAGTAACAAACTAATGATCTCAAATGCAGTAACATCAGTAAGTAGCATGTCTCAAGGTTAACTTGTATTAGCATAAACTGCATGCTATTGTGGGTATAATTCAACTTATTCAGCCAGAAAACAAAAAAGCCTCAGTTGTCCTAGTGATAGTAGCTGAACCAAGCAATTGAATTACGAAGCTAATGATATGTTCAGAGTTTTGTGAAAATAATCAACACAGCTGAACACANAGACAATCCAGAGTAAAAATTTAACGGATAAATTGCTTTAACAACAACCTCCANCGATTATTATAGTTAATTAAAATTTTCTAGAAACTGGTAAGTCATAATAATAGGTTACTGAATTTAAGTCAATGATCGATNAGTGGTAGTGCTTGAACGTTTTCACCCACTTTGTGTTGTTTTNCCCCCTTATCAGATCCTTGCCCCTCACAATCATCCNTAAAGGGGCAATGCTATTAAAAACCACTGTCCTTAGACTGTGNAACAATCATGTTTAAATAAGACTGTTTGTGTGTTTGCCACAGAACCTGAATAATAAGCTATGTACTGTACTTCATATAGCCTAACATTGTTGCTCTTACTGCTTGTGGTATAAATCTTTTTAAATGTCATATGTTACAGAACATTTGATGGGGAAAAATTTAACAGTGAAGCTACTAATGTCATATCAATGACAAGCATGAATGCTTGGGAACAGGTAAGAATGGCATGGATGCTATGATTGCTTAATTGGTTGGAAAATGTTTTTCAACTAGTTTGCCTTATCAATGTTTCTGATTGCATGATTTTTTGTAAACATTGTCACTCAATATTTTACACTTTTGATACTGGGTGATTTCCTCTAAAATAGGCTGGTTGCCAAGCAGTTTTTGAGATTTTACCATATTTATGCCAGTTTTCATACAACACTTTTTCTATATCAATTTAATTGATCAGTAAGCTTTTTCAGCGCACATAAAATAAGCCTTCTTTTTTCATAAAATTAGGGCAATGCTGACTTTCTCAAGAGCACCACCACAATTCTTGTCATTTCGTTATCACAATAAAAATAAAAAATCGTGTACTGTATTTGATTTCAGTATTTGATGGTTGCTTGCTGTCAATCCCATGTGTTATTGCTACTAACCGAGCTGCTTGACCACAAGATCAATTATGTTGTAGTATTCCATAATGGTTAACTTTGATCATAAGCCCAGAGCAAATGTATGTTTCCTGAGCATGTTGTTTCTTGTTTGTTTATTTTTTTACATTATTTTTTCCGTTAAGATGTCTTTGAGTCTGTAGCTTTTTGCTTGGTATCAAAATCTTCCTAATCTTTTCTCTGTTGTAACTTCATGTAATAACACTTGCAGAACAGTTGCGTCTCTTTTTGGTATTTCACCTTGGGGTTGCAGAGAGGCATAATACCTTGGAATTTGTCAATCCAGCTGCGGAACTCATAGCCTTCCTTTCTTGTTTTCAAACCCAAGGCTATGAGTTGCGCAGCTGGTTTGACAAATCCCGAGGTATTATGTCTCTCTACAACCCCAAGGCAGTGTATGCTGCAAGGAAACGTTCGCGTAGTCCCAAGCTTTTGGTCACGCTGTGTGACCGCATTTTTGCACCCCTGCTGAACCAACCTGTAAGTGCTCATCTGTTAACCACCACAAGCAGAAGTGGGAAGAGTAACTTTTGTATGTTGGGCGTTCTCTTAAATGCGCACTTAAAATGGAAATAATTGGAAGGTGATTGAAACACATCACATAGCATCTGTTTAAAACCTTGCCAGTGGCAGTTTTAAATAGTAGAACATCTTGTCATGATCTTTAATTTAACTGGCAGTGGAGTCTTCACTATTGCGTTTAATGCCCATGTTTTGTGATTAGCAAATTTAGTTGTTACGGTGTCAGTTTGACATCAGTTTTTTGCACAGGTTGTGGTTTTTCTTCATCTGACCTACCAACTTTTGCAAAGTCAAGGACTTCCGATGTTTCAGCAAATTATTGAGTTTGCCTCAAAGTACTTAGCATCAGCTGCACATTCCTTCATCACAATGAAAGGAGGATGGGTATGTCTTAGTTGAGATATCTTGAAATATGACGTTGTGAACTTCAGAGCTTTGGCCTTGTAACTAGTTGGCATTCCCTTCATAGCTTTTGTTCTAGTTGCATCTGTTGCAGAGTTTGATACGCGATTTTCGAAGTTTGAAAACCTGGGAAAGTTTTGTTGAATCAACCAACAAAAAGTGTGAAAGAAAGTAGTTCCACAATCAATTTACACATCTTCAGCTCTGAAAACAAGAAAGGAAGGCTGTGAGTTCCGCAGCTGGATTGACAAGCACCAAAAAGTAATGTGATTCTTAGTGAAGCCATAAATAAACTCATTGGCGCAGTGTCCGCTTCTCAATCAAAAAGCAAAGTGATCAATTCACAGCTCCTAAGTGAGTGCTTGGTGAAACTTAACCTTACTCCACTGGCATGAAGGCCAAATCCGACTTTGTCATCAATAAGAAAATAATGTATCGTAACAAGAAGTTGTGGGCTGGAATGCGAAGACGTAGCAAAGACATTTTTGCAAATGAGTACAGGGTTTGCTTGTAAATTGATGAAAGATTTGTTTTCTGACGAATGTAAGGTTGGCGTGCCAACTGACATAAGATCTGATGGAAGCAAACTTGACAAAAATAGGGCGAAAGTGTGCTTCAGGATTAACTAAGCTTGTGATTCACATCTAAATGAGGTCACTAAGACAATGCTGCCTATTATGAGCTTTGTCACTTAGTGGTGATTTTGACCATATTCCCTGCTTTTTTCTTGTGCGCGAAGTATTCGTTTCAAAGCAAATTTTCATGAAATCTTGGGAGTACGCCAAAGACGTCTACTACACACCTGTCTTGCCAACCTCGAGAAAGCCTACATCCGCTTTCCAGAGGTAGCCACGGATCCGGAGTCGACTCCTGAAGGATCCCGGTTTCATGGACCTGTAGCCAGAATAAAAAATTTGTTAAAAACTGGACCCGGATCCGGAGTCACTTCATTTTTCGGCAGTGGGAGGAGTCTGGGTGGACTTCATAAATGTCACTGCTTAAGATCAAACATTGTTAAATTTCGGTTGAGTCGATGATTGTAGCCGGAGTCTGAACAGGAGTCGACTCCAAATTTGAAAAATATTTCAGACCTGGGTGTTTTTTTCGGTCGTGGCCCGAAATGATTTTGAAATGACCGAAAAAACTTAAGTCATTTCGGTCAGAATGTCTGAAAAAATAGACTGGAAACACTGCTACGGTGCGTTTTGATACAACCGTGAGTCACCACTCTTCTTCATAGTCTACATGAATTGGATAGACAGTAATAGCTAAGGCGACGAGGGTGTCACTGTAGGGAGCTGCAAGACAAACAGTTTGCTGTTTGCGTCTTAACAGACAACAGGGTCTTCAGCATGCACTCGATCGGTTTTCTGTTGCGTGCGACCGAGACGAAATGAAAATCGGCACTAAAAATACCGAGGTACTACGTCTCTCCACATATCCAAGGCAATGTATGCAGCAATACACTGCAGCAGCTGGAGAAGTTCAAGTACCTAGGGGTGGTGTTTACGAGTGACGGAAGGCAGCACATGGAGATTGATACACTGATTGATGAAGCAAACGCAGTTCTGCGTGAGCTTTATCGCCCTGTGGTCACAAAACAGGAGCTTTCAAACACCGCAAAACTTCCAGGTTTTAAATCGGTCTTTATTCCGATCCTCACTTGTGGCCATGAATCTTGGTTAGTGACTGAAAGTGTACTACCTCAAGTGCAAGTGACAGAGATGGGATTTGTGCGAAGGGTTCACAACGTGCAATTCCGCGACACAGTGCGCAGCTGTCTGTCGGGCCACTTCCCGAATTGAGGGATCCTAGCTACGTCGGTTCGACCATGTGGTGTTACTAAGTAGAGATTGACCGATATGGCTTTTTTGGGTCCGATGCCGATTCATCGGCCATTCACGGACCGATACCGATATTTCCAAAATTTTTAATTCTTGTTTTCTGCTTCATTATCAAAAATATAATGGATTGTGTGCCTTACTTTTTTTCAAAAACTTCAAATAAAATGTTTCAAATTGCAGCAATTTCAATATTTTGCATTGATTTTTAATTAATGTGATTAATGATGATGCTTTTTGTTTCGGCTGCGACGACCGACGCATGCTCCGCGGTTCATCTTGTCTGTTTGTTTATGAAACCGCACCTGCTAGCGTTGTTGCAAGATAACTGTCTTGACTTGGTTTGTTGTGTTTTCTTGAGCAAGTTGTCTGCATGCGTGAGGAATAGAACAGCGTTTTGTCAACTCCTACTGAGGCTGATACCGCTGTATCGGTAAAACCCACGTATCGGCCCGATCGTCGGCCAGGCCGATATATCGGTCTATCTCTATCACTAAGTACCAGATGCCAAAAGTAACGGTATCTAACCACAAAATAACGGCGTCATCCAACCACAGTCGCGGTCGTTTTGAGTGTTTCTAGCAGGGATTGACGCGTGTTGTGATTCCATTTGCCTGAATGCATTGAATGCCATCGCCGGCCTATATATTCTTACCGCACGTAATCCCAGCTGAATTAAAGCAGCATTTTGTAGCTGAAGCTGGCCATGCAGGTCTTGCAACACCTGGTGCATGGTGTTGGCCATTTCGTTCTTTTAGTTGTGAATCTGATTAGAATTCTACCGGGAGTTTATACTCAGCTCATCATAATGAGAGCAACACCATCCTTATTGTTAGGTGTTAATACCTGTAGGACATATTTTAGAAATTCGTAAGGCCCTGAATGTCGGAACGCTTCTTCGAATCGAGAGATCGCAGCTACGTTGATTCAGCCATGTGCCCAGAATGTCCCAGGAAAGACTGTCGAGGCAAGCCCTGCTGGCTAAACCCTCGGGAAAGCGGCCCAGAGGTCGTCCAAGACCCAGGTGGAGTAACTACATCTCCGACCTTGCTTGGTCACGTCTTGGTGTGGAGCCAGCAGAACTATCTGAGATTGCTGTTGATCGTGAGGTATTTCGAGTCCTATGGGTGTTGACCCCGCAACCCTCCCTGGAGGAAAAGTGGGCACGAAAATGAGTGAATGACATTTTCGCTGGTTGTGGCCTGGGTACATTCACTCCAGGAGTCATTCATTGCTTCTGACATTGTCTTCGTAAGAAAAATATGCTAAATCTTATTCTTTACGTATTTATTTCAAAATTCAGAGCTTTGGCTGCTGTTCGTCTTCCCCGACTCAGTGACTGGTGCTGAAAAAACAAGCGCATGGTTACGTCACAAAGTCTTGGTCTTTTCGACGAAACTATCACGGACAACTTTGTCGTCTGCTTAAATATGTACATACGTAGCAAGTGTTAGTTTGAATCAAACATGTCATCCTTGAGTTTATGTCGTCACAGAAACTTGCGGAAGATACGTGCATGACTTCATCCGAAATATCATCAAGTATTGTCGTAATTGACCAATCACCGAAAGATTCAGATGTAAGTCGTATTTGTCTGGTTGACGATTCCGTAACATTATGTACTTAGTGACATCACTTACTATTTAGAAACAATTAACGTAAGTCGTCATTCCTTCGCTACATTCCTTATTTACTTCGAAGTTATTCTCGATATTTATGTCAACTGATATATAGTCCGTCAGGGCTGTTCATCTCAAACCATTCATTTGAGACCAGTCATGCGAGACCAACTTATCTGAGACAACTTTATTTGGACGAGCGTCGTTTGAAATCGTTTCATTCGCGGGGGCCGTGTTGTTGCGCGGCCTGTTGGTTTTGCTGTTTTTCAAAAAGTTACTTTTTCTGGTCAATCCTGATCTATATTTTGGTCAGATGTGCTGTATGGATTGAGACTTTAGTATAATATCCATATGAAGATTAGGCAGCTTTTAAAATCGTTTAGTTTTTCAAAAACTGTCAGAATCAAGTTAAACCCAGGGATAACATACTCTAACTTCTTTTGAGCACATCAACGTTTTGAGGTCTGAACCTTTCATTTGCAGCAAAAACATTGCTTGCAGCTTTCAAGGCAGAGTATGCGTAGTGTTTACGTGAGATCGCTCGCTCGAGCCACGCAGAAGGCGCTCAACTGCCGAGCCCGCGCAGTGAACGGCGCAGGTGTTTCAGTGCAGATGACATCGGGAGTGGTGACAATCTTTTGCTTGGAGTGCTCAGAGGAGGAGGCGACTACGTCGCGGGTCACGTGACTACGTCGCGGGTCACGTTCTCGAGGAAAAGTTTAAGAACGCCGCGGACCTCCTCATAGATGAGGCCAGAAATTCGCTTGACACCTCCACGGCTGGCCAGGCGCCTAATGGCCGGCTTGGTCTTCTTCTTTTGAGCCAGTTGTTCAATCCACTGCTTGACCGCACTAGATCTCGGGGCAGGTGTTGAGCAGCCATTCGATTGTCTCATCGTCCAGAGCCGTCAGGCCGTGCAGTCCATTGGGAGGTCGATGGATTGGACATTGCAGGACGACCTGGTCGANGGTTTGTTTATCTGCGCCACACTCACAGGCCGCAGAGGAGGCCATACCCATTTGTACAAGCAGGGGTGGAAACGTCCGACACCGGTGCGGAGGCGGTTGAGCCGGACCCACGCTGTTCTTGGGAGTCATCACAAGAGAGCGGATGCCGGTGTCGGGGATGAAAATGCGGGGTCTAGTAGTGTTCTCCAACCACTCTGTATTCCACTGGTGATCCACCCACAATGAGCCGCACGTATGTTGTTGTTGTCAGATGAACTGATGAGTTGTTGTGCGGCGGGTACAAATGGGTGCCTCGATTTGAGACGCCATGCATCTGCACTCGATGGACGGGTGAGCGCTGAGTGGAGCAGATGTCCAGGCTCCATGGCACGGCGT
>JGI24159J19872_10010678_pt1 | contig 12052 bp, 5 predicted proteins | sample Ectturendosymbi4_FD_19872 | JGI IMG/M metagenome (IMG submission 19872) | reverse complement strand
CTGGGCTCCAACCCATTGACCCATTCTATTGGCTCAAAGTTTTGTTGAAAACTAGGTCAAAATCCGCATCTATAGAGCCCTTGATTGACTTGCTAGCGTATCTGTAGCCGAAATTATGGGTCAAAAACCCAGTTTTTGGCCTAATTCAAAACTTTTCAGAAAAGCATAATTTGCCCTTTCAGGGCAAACTTTGGATAGCCATAACTTGGCAGCAGATTGAGCTAGAGAACTGTTCAAACCCTGTAATGACTAGTGGCGGCGTGTAGTTCAGAATAAAAAAACAATTATTTGGTTGGGGGGTTTTGGGCCAATGGGATCATGACAGGGGCATGTTTTCTGGTTAATTATATGACATCATCGTCCGATCCCACGTGCCAATATTTTGGCTTGGAGTATTTTTGGATTCCAGGCGAGAATACGCGTTTTTAGAGCCCCTGATGGAGTTTCTGGTTCAAAAGTTAGGCCAAAAAACAGCTATTGGTAAGGGGTTTTTCTCAATACTTTTGGGCGATTTCCCTAATTAATTTTAATGTTTTTTGGCCCTAATCTTGGAACCGAAAATGCTAAAAACCCATTCGGACCCTTGAAAGTCCCGAAATTTAACTAAAAAACAGCTAAATTCAAACAAAATATATGTCATTTAAATGGCTCCTGCAGGTCTTAACACTTTGAGAGCCGGCGTACGATATATTTGTACTTCAATTTCGGCCGAAAAAACAGGTTTTCGGTTGCCTTACCAACGCCCTAGCTTCTCTGCCGATTGCGCTAGAGAGCTATTCAAGGACTCTAAGCGGATCGGCTAGTATAGTAGATTGCACCCGAAAAGAATTTTTTTGTTTGGGGGTGCCGATTGTTTGTGACTGACTTCATAAGTAAAGTAGTTTTGGGGTCATTTTGGCTTATGTTGCCTGGCCTAGGGCCCAACCGCTAGGCCAAAGTGTTTCACTGAAGTTTTCATTAGAAACTAAGCTCAAGTCCGAGTCTTTCAGCCTTTGATCGACTTCTACCGTTTCTGGCTCAAAAGTTATGATCTAAAATAAACAAATTAATTAATTAGTCAAATATTTTTACTAGTTTAAATCATAACTTTTGAACCCGAAACCCCAGCAGGTCATTTAAAGTATCAAAAGACTCGGATTGTACCCAAGTTTCCAGTAAGAACTTCAGTGAAATACTACCACCTAACGGTTGGCGCCCAGGGCCAGACGAAGTAAGCCAAGGTGGCCTAAAAGTCCTCCACTTATGACATCACTCACAAAAACCTGCACCGCCCAAGCAAAAATTTTTTTTCGAGTGCAGACTAGAAGACTTTCGGCATCTTTCAGTCCTCTGAACAGCTCTCTACCACTTTCGGTGCCAGAGTTACACTCGCACAAAGCAACGTGCGATCCGGTTGTTTTGGCGCAAGAATTCCCAAAACCAGCCGGACACCAAAGTGTCCCTTTACCTCCCGCGCCGGCCATGATGGTGGCCGGCACTTTTTTGGTTATAACTCGTCATCCGCTATAGCTAGAGAGCTGTTCAAACCCTCTACGGATGTGGCAAGTCTTCTAGTTTCGATTAAAAAAATGTTTTGATTTGGTTAGGGGTTCTCCTGGGAGGAGCTCACAGAGTGGGGTGTTTTTGAATTTTTGACCAACTTTGACTGGCCGTGGACGCCAATCCAATGAGCCATTGGAAACTAGATGATCTCCTGCGTCTATAGAGCCCTTGATTGACCTAGCATGTCTGGAACCAAAGTTATTGTCCAAAAGTCCCATTTTACCCCAAAATCAGAAAATTGCAGAAAATACATTGAGTCTCCCACTGGTGGCATTTCAATTTTCAATAACTTGCCACTAGAACATGCCAGCGAGCTATTCGAACCCTTAAAAGACTCGTGAAGTCTTGTAGTTTGCACTGAAAAAAAACTTTTGAGATTGGGGTTCGGGGTTTTCAATGGGTGTCGTTAGAAAAAGGGTAGGTTTCTCTATTTTTGGTTGTTCTATTATGACGCCATCACCTGGACAATGTGAAGAAATTGTGGCTCAAAGTTTAGTTGTATTCTATGCTGGAATATGAAGCTGTAGAGGCCTAGATCGACTTCCTAGCGTTTTTGGTGCCCAAGTTAGGGCCAGAAGACCCCAAATCATTAAGGACATGTCTGAGTAATTTCAGGGGATTTCCTTAATTAATTTCCAGAAGTTTGGCCACAACTTTTGAACCAGAAATGCTAGAAAGTACATCAAAGACTCTATTGTAGCCTAGAATCCAAAAAAACATTGAGTCACAAAATCTGATGGATTGTTCGACTCCCAGGATATGACGTCATTATCCAAATGTAAAGAAATATGCATAAACATCCTCTCAATATGTAAACATCAACAAAAAACCCAAGATCTCAAGCTGAAAATTTTTTTCCAGTCTAAACTACTAGTCTTCACGAGTCTTTTAAGGGCTTGAATAGCTGTCTAGTCTATTCTAGCGGCGAATTTTGGCCATATACAAATGTTTTTTTTTTACACCCCAGGTTAGTGTTTGTCGGGTTAGAAATTTTGACCACTTTGGTTTTTGTGGCATAATTTTAGATCCAGACATGCTAGAAAGCCAATAAAGGGCTCTAAAGACTGGTAGGGTAACCTAGTTTCTAAAAATAAATTGGGCCAAAATGTTGGCACATTCAATTGGTGGCCAGGGCCGGGTAAAGTAGGCCATTAAAACACCCCCACTTGTGACGTCCCCCCAAAAGAACCCAAAACTGAAAAATGTTTATCGACTCGGAACTAGAAAACTTACTGAATCTGTAGAGGGTTTACACACCTCTCTAGCTGCAGCAGCTGGGAGTTATGGCCAAAAGAGTACCGGCCACCACAGTGGCCGGTGCATGAGTTGAAGGGTTGGTTGTATGGGGTGCAAACTATAGATTCCAAAAACTGCAAATCGCATTTTAATTTTTGCCAAGCGATTTTTGTGATTGCAAGAGGGAACTTGAACTAAGTTTTTCCATGTAGCAATTGGGTCCTGGGGCCAGGTAACCTTGGCCAAAATCGCCTAAAACCGTGGCGCATCTAGCGTGAAAAAAAGGAGTCTGTCACAGAAGGGCAGCTGTTGATATCACTTTTCAGCATAAAANCACGTTTTTGTTAAGACTTGAAATCGACCGATGAATTTTACGATGTTGCCAAAGTATCATATCGGCCACATTCCNCCGATATACAGTATATCGGCTCATAAAAGCTGCTATGCTAGTTTTCACCACAGAGTCTTTNAAAGCCGAAGTTGCTACTTCACCTCTGATTAATTAATGCAAATTAGAGCTGTTTTAATCATGCGTATATACACTTATAAAATCCATGCTGAAATTCAGCTGCACAACTGCTTCTGTGAAGCGCTGTGTATCAAGATGACGTTATTACAAATATGCTTGCAAAATCACTGCAGAGAAAACGATTGAGTTGCAGTTGCTCTAATGATTTTATATCATATTGTAAAAGTGACTTGTCTATGGAAGGAATCCTTTCTCAGCAAAGAATCAGACACTAAGATCTTACAGACTATATATTTTTCACCTACAAAGTAGGCACCATCAGCTCTTATTCAAATAGAATGTTTGTAATATTTCACTGCATGGTAATATTTCACAATATATATTGTAATATTTCACAATTTTATTCAAATGGAATCTGTTCAATGCAGCTCGCATAATTGTGGAAGGTTTGCAAGTCCCTACAATGTCACTGTCATCCTGTACATTTCTTTGATTTTTCTGCAAAGTTACTTGCCAAAAGTAAAAATGACTTTCTTGAAATCAATATAAAACTTCTTGCGTAGCAAACAACATCATTGATTGCTCAATTCTAAAAAAACAATTTTGGAATTACAACGCTTGACTGATATTTTGATCAGATAATGCAACCACAATTTCTGAGGCTACATGTTGCGCCTTTTATTATGAGAAATTCCTTGTAAAAATTAGGCCCGAAAATTTTTTGCCCCCCTCCTGGAAAAATGTATTGGACATAGTTTACAAAATTTTCTCCCTCTCAGAAAACTCTCGCCCCCCTGGTGTCCCAAGCTGGTTACAGGCCTGGGAAAAATACAGCTTCAGTGGACACAAACCTGCATTACTTAGTGTGACCCTGAGGAAAACCTAAACTTATTTAATTTTGTCAAAACCTAGTAGGTGCAAATAGCAAATAAAATTTAGGCCGAATCTGCAAAACAATTGCGATTGGAGACTGTCCTCCTGCCATGAAGTAAAATATTACAAGAGCTCTGTGTGTACGGGCCAGTGTATGAGCTTCTGACAGCTTTGCTTGCATTGTAGCTGGCACTACCAAAATAGGAAATTCCAAAACATGTGCATTCGATGCAAAATCAATTTAAAGTGTTTAAAACCATGAATTGTTCCATGTTATGGTGCAGGCGCCATTTAGACAAGGCAGGGACGTTACTGTTGCGTAATACTGCAGTGCTATCCAACAGTAGAAGGGAAATGCTAGCTGGTGCCTGTTCCAAACCACCCACATTAGTGACCTGCAGCGACAGCGTTTGAAATTTTATCAGCTTTAATGCTGAGTATCTGCGATGCAAAGGGGCTTGTCATGACAGCCAAACAGACCCCCTAGATGCGCCCCTGGCCTAAAACCTACCCCACTTATGACATCGCCCACAAAAAAAACAAAACTTAAGTTTTTTTTTACATTGCAAACCAGAAGATTCGCTGAGTCTTTTGAGAGTTTGAACAGCTCATTAGCGCAATCGACTGGGGAGTTACGGAGTTGCAGTGGTGAAAAAATATTGACTCAATGCATGATTTCAAAGATGTACGAGTATCCCGTACACTAGCAGTGAATGTGTTAGCAGTTGGTGCCGGCTTAGTCTTCCAGTTTTGGGGATAACAGCATAATGGTCATGGCGAGTGCTTTAAACTACAGTTCGAATGTTTTCACTAATTCTGAAAGCCTTGGCATGTGTTTAAAACAGCAGTTGGCATGATTTCTTTAAGACTTGCATTAGTGTTTCATCATTTCAGCTGCAAGCCTTTGCTTGCAATTTACAAGATTGAAAATGTGTAACTGATGCAAATAATTTCTTAGTCAAACACTTCGTGAGCAGATTCAGCTAATTTGCCCATTTGATAAACTGTCACTGAACAAATGTTATAATAAGCTCATGTGAATAATATGCAACAGCAAGTCAGCAATGCGCTAAGCTGTCCTTTGGGCAAATAATCAATTTTTGTAGTGTGCCATCTTTTGGTATGTTTAAAACACCAAATAGTGTGTCTGCTGTTATTCTCATTCTGCAAGAGAGCATACGCCATATGTCACAGTACCTCAAAAGACGCACCAGTGGTAGCCAATGGAGAAATACTAGTGTTGCCTAAGATGTCAACCAGAATGACTATCACAATGTCAGAGTATTAAGGTTGCGGTTACAGAATTTCTTGACTTTCCATAGTAACCAACAGTGATGTAGTTGAGACCATAACCTTAGAGACTGAGACTTCATCAAAAACTCCGAGACTGAAACTCGAGACTTCAAAATTTGTGCATTTTGCCAAAATAAAAAAAACGTCATTATCACATCTGAGTTAACTTTTTTTAATTTCTGGCAATTTTCTGACGTGTTTTGGTTGTTTCTTGCCTAAAAATACAATAAACAAAAAATTGTTGAATTATAGAAACATTAATAAACCATTTCTTTGCAATATTCAGTCTCGGGAGTTGAAACCTTCGAGACCGAGACTTGCAAAAATGGGTCTCGAGACGAGACCAACTCTCTAGACTCCATCACTGGTAACCAAGGTAGTTTAGCTGTCTCCAGAAATAGGTCTGCCATGACAGTCCAGGATACCAAATGTTGTGCCCTTGATTGTGCAATTGGTTCACTTGTTAAAAGTTACAGGACCTAACACAGTTAAGAAAAGGTAAATTTAAGGTATAATTTGTTTCCCTGGACAAGAATAGGCTGAAATATCTGTAATAATATGGGCAAGTTGTCACTTAATGTTTTGAGCATATGATAAATCTGTCACTTAGTGTGTATTGTAACTGTCTTTTTTGTCATTTTGTAGCACATATAATTAAGCATATGTATTGTGCAGCCATGTCCTGTGAAATGGCTAAACACAATCCACAGCGAGAAGCTTATAACTGTCGGAAGTTGAGTGCTGATGTTGGCTTTAATTATGGTGCACCAAACTATGATTGTACTTCCATGAAGTCAGCACTTAACTTGTATGTTAAAGGAATACCTCTTGAAATGTCAGAGAATGCCATGCGAAATCTTTTTGGTGCATATGGCAAAGTAAAATATGTTAAGCTCTTACCAGCCAAGATACCAAGTTTTGGAAGAGGAGGTTTTGTAGAATTCAGTTCTGCTCGTGATGCAGATCTTGCTCTTCTGAATCTTAATGGCATTCGATTGGGAAAGCATGTTGTAAGAGTGGAGCATGCTCGGCAGAAGCAAGTAAAGGATGAAGATTGCAATGATAACATATCATTGCTCAAGAAACTAGAAAAAGGTCCTCTGGTGGAAAGCGATTTGAAAAACTTAATCAAGAAAGTTGATAGTGAGTTTTATAGAAACCCATTAGATCTAAATGACAGTCACAAGGGCTTCACCAAGAAAATGGGCAAATACGCGCATCCATCAGCAAAAAATTTTGATCAGTCAGAGGAATGTGGGATTAAACCAAGCACTTCTTTTAAGAAAAAAAGCTTGGATTCACCTTCACATCCAAATTCTAATTCAACTGAGCATGAAAGCTTGAGAAGACAGCAAATGAAGCCAGGTGAGTTTCCCTGCAAAGTTTGTGGCAAACCAACCAAGGCTTCTTGTAGCTCTTGTGGTGATGCTTATTACTGTGGTCAGACATGCCAAGCGAAGGACTGGCGTGATCACAAGCAGCTGTGCATGAAAAAAGCAAACCACAACCTCACCAAGACAAAGATCGATTGTGATACTGATAAATCCCAAAACCCTGACAAAGAGATCTTGCAGAACATGTCAATTTCAATGGCAGATAAAGCTAAGGAGTTGTTCACTGCAAAAGATAGTAATGGCTTGTCTGGGTCTTCCAAACATAATTTTAGTCTGCACCCAGATTTGGTTTGTGGCTCTACAAAAAAAGTTGTAGTTATTGACTTGGACATCAATCAAGGATTGTTTTATTGCCAGCTTGATGATGCTTCAATCTTCAGTCATTTGCATCAATTCCAGATAGCTTTGAACAATCATTACATGACCAACAGCTATGCAAGGCATCGAAATGCAAAAGTTGGTGACATCTGTGCATCAGTGTTTTCCCAGGATAAAAAGTGGTATCGTGTCCAACTGGAAGAGGTCATGGATATGAGTGCTAGAGTGAAATATATAGACTATGGTAATTCGGAAGTGGTTGATCTTAGTAAGCTGTTTCAGTTACAAGATAAGTTTTTTGATGCCCCTGCTTTTTCATTTGCTTGTCGATTGGCTGAAATTGACAGGTTGTGCAGGTGGTCGGAAGAAGCTATAAAATTTGTTCTGTGCACCTTGCAAGAGTCTGGCATGGTGGTAAATGCCAACATTATGAGAGTTGATAAACATGTGGTTGAGGTCGAGTTTTCTGCTGAAGGAGTAAAGTTCAGTGAAGAGCTGTTGAAACGAGGACTTACAGCATCTACAAGCTCTTCTTCACTCAAACTCGAATCGAGTGAATGCAAGAAAATCAGCAGCTCTAACATCACACTTAATGAACAATTGAAAAACGTTCAGCAGACTGATGTTAATGCCCCTAAAATGGGAACTTCGACAGGTGGCAATGCAGATGGTTGTTTACCTCAGAAGCTCCCAAACAGAACTCGATCCATGGATTCTTCCCTTTCTGGTGGTTTGGAGGTAACTGTTTCCAGCACCTCTTTGAAGTCTGCGACAACTGACCTGAAAGTATCTGAGACTGAATGTCCTCCAGACACAGGAAAATGTTCAAGCGAAACCAGCGACCAACAAACAGTTGGCTCTGTTACAACATCTGTAAGTGTCAGTGAGATCAAAGAGATAAAACCGTCACTTGATCAGCAGCAGCAGCATCCTTCAAACTGTGCTGACGTGACTCCATCCAAGGTCAGCACATTATTGAGTTTGCCCTCCTTGAAAGTACCTTGTGACAAATTTCAAGCACTTGTTTGTTTTGCTGACACTCCAGATAACTTCTTCATCCAAATAATGAATGAAAACCTTGTTCAGTTAAATCTTCTGCAACAGAAAATGACTAGCCACTATGAGAAGAGCAGACAGGAATGGACACCCAATCTCAACAGCGTTTGTGCTGCGTTGTATGAAGAAGACGGGGTTTGGTATCGTGCCTTAGTGGTTGAGGTAGTGAGCGAATCAAAATGCAAAGTGCATTTTGTTGATTTTGGCAACACTGAACTAGTTGATGCAAACTTCATTCAGCCGCTTCCAGACCAATTTCAATGTATTCCTGCTCAAGCTGTTAAAGTTTTCCTCAGTGGCTGCAGCCCGCTGAACGGTGAGTGGTCTGCTGAGTGCAAGACCCTTTTTAAAAAATTGCAGAACAATACATTTCGGGTTGAAGTCGATAAAAAAGTTGTTTCAAAAGGAGACGACGTGCCTTTGCTGGTTTATTTAGACGATGGGGCAAGCTTGAACGAGTATTTGCGAGCCGCCAATCTTGCTACGTCGCAGTCTTCTGTTCCTGAAAGTGACGCAAATCAAGCTGTTGAAGTGGATTTGCCTGCAGAAGCTTACTGTGATGCTGTCAACCCAGATCTTCCATCCCTAGATACTGTTGTAAAAATAAATCTGACAGCTTTTTCAAACCTCGACGTCCTGTATTGCCAGCTGGTTACAGAGCAATTAAAAGACTTGTCGCAGTTGATTGTTTCGTTGACCGATCATTGCAACAAAACGAGTTATGCCGACGGCAAATGGGTTTGCAACATGACTTGTGCCGCCCTGTTCGAAGAAGATCAGTCTTGGTACAGAGCAAACATAGAAGAAGTCGGAGAGAATAATGTCTCCGTGAAATTCATCGATTTCGGAAATTTGGCCACGATTCCCAAGAAGTTCTTAAGAAAGCTGCCGGCTTGCTTTGGAAAGCTTCCTGCTTTGGCATTAAAATGTAAACTCGCTGATTGCAAGGCTTGTGTCCACCAAGGTGAAGATAAAGATCTCACAAGACTTGTTCAGCGTTTCATGTCGGTTCCACTGGATGCAAAGTTTCTGTCCGTATCAAGTGAAAATGTATGCACTGTGAAAGTGCCGTCTTTGCTAAACTCTCTGATCATAGAAAAGCAAGCTGAGTACGTCATGTGATGGTGACGTGATTCAAGCTGCATTGCTCTGCAATCAAGAACGGTGAAGACTTTCACAATGGTTCAGGCCTTTCGTGGATGCGAAGCGTGAACTGGTCCAATGTTTTCTTGTCAAATTAGAGGTGAATCATGAGATTTGCGTTATCGCCAGTTGTAGTTTCTTTGAATAACAAGTTCGTTATGAAATCGCAGTTCTGCGTTCCGGTCTCATGTTCAAGGTATCTCAAATTTACTTTTTCTGAGGGGAAAGCCGCGGGTTGTACCTTTCTGTTCTGTGATTAACATGAAGACGCATAACGCTTGTATGTATCACGTTGCAAAAATTCATGCCTTCCTCATTGGGTGAAGCGACGAAAAAAGTATATGTCAGAAACAGCGCTACTGCGCAACATAAAACGATTAAAATCAGTTCACGACCGTGGGCAAAAATTCGTAGATTTTGAATAAAGTGCGTTATACCAGCGAATCCGCTGTCATTGTTTGCCTTCTCTTTTTTTGACCTTGACCATTTTGCGCATCATACTGCCTTTTCACGTCCAAAGCATTGACTGAAAAAACAAATCTGCATATCTTTCCAAATTTAAGAGGTTGTCGACGTACCCGATATAGTTTACCAGGTCCATAACAGTACTGCAGTGTGCTGGATATGTTGGAGCTTTGTGCGTTATGTATGTCTTCTCCTTCATCGCATCCTCCGTTGTGGAAACGCTAGCTTGAGCAACATCGATCGTTGGAGTGCTGTGTATGACACACGCGTTAATTTGTATTTATCGACCGCACCGTATCCTGTAGTTGAGTTTGATAGCAAAACATGTGAAATATTTTCTGCCATTTCGACTCATACCGCCCTCACACGCCAGGTACCAGTTTATCTTTGTCAGTTCAGTGCTTGCATCAAAACGATGAAAAGTTGTAATGCGTTTTTGGCGAGGGTGCATCTAATTTGTCAGTTGCTAAATCTAGTGCTGTTGTTTGTCGAAATTTACCTGTTGTTCCTCTGACTACATCATTCTACGTGGAATCTGACGTCAGTCGTACAAACATGTCTTGCGTAAATTTCATAAGCACAATTTCGTATTTTGGATTTCACTTGCTAGTACACGCGTCATATCATCCTGGTTTATAGAGAATCGAATTCGATCAAATGAGAGGCGCTCCGAGCCATAGCAAATCTTAAAATGTCAAAGCAGCAATTTTCCTCAGTTTTAAGTCTTGTGACATAAGAAAATCTTAATTGGCAATCGGAAAGATGTGTTGCGTAAAAACTCGTTGTAGTCCGAAAATCAAACTTTGCGGGCTGCTCGCAGTCTGACATCACAGTCCTTTCTTTTTGTTACAATAAACCCAACCATATCTGCCCTGTGCATGAGCGCCGGAAGCGAGGGCCAAGGCCACTCCCTGATCTTAAAATTTAACTTTTTCCTATTACCTTTATACTAGAAAAACGTTGTTTCTCAAAGCTTCGAGGTGGTAAAATGATATTCCACCGTTGTTGGTCCACCCTGGAAAACTTTTTTTGGCCAACACCTGGAAAAAATCCTTCCGACGCCGATGGTCCCGTGTAAATAATGTGCATTCGCTAAACAGTTCAATGAACAAACGCGAAGCGCAGTGGTCGGTAAAGTTCAGCCCAACAAGTCCGGTGCAGTTTCGCATTTTCAATCCGCTTTCGTTCTTTGCCTGTTCATTACTCAACTTCGTGCTTTTTCACCTTGTCGCTGTATAGACAACATCGAGCGTGATTTACGCAGTGCTAACTGCTGCTGTTATGTCTTTGAACATTTGAACCGTCTTCTTTTTTGTTCGATTGTGACGCAGTTGCTTCAATTACATTTGCTGCCCTCCTGTGCTGCGGACATCCCAGCACCTGAAGCGACGCAGCCTTTTCAGTTTTGTCGAACTGCTGCGATTTGTCTTCGTGTTTTACGTTGCGCTTTGGTAATCTTTCGTTCTTTTCAGTTCCGCTTCGCCAGTGAATTCAACTTTCATTTAATAAAAAGTTGTCGATGTCGCCAAAAGGCTGGTTTCACCTGCAAAACAACGAGTCGCGAAGGCCATTCAAAACTTGTTTCGAAATTTATGTTGCTCTTACGATTGAAGATAAGTGCATCCCAGAAATTCGTGGTTTTTCAATTCATTTCGAAACTTTTGTGAAAGGTTTACTACCTTTTTTTGTGAAATAACAGATGCTTACAAATCTCTCCGGGTAGTATAAACAACGAATTTCACAGTTGCGACTAATCATCCGTAAGAGTACGAAAGAGGAGTCAATTCTTTTATGATAAATTTCTTGTGTCACTTCAGGCGTGACACCATGTTTTTGTCGTTGTGGGTGTGCAAACAAAGCGGCCACAACCATGTGTGCACCCGGAATATTGATGTGGTATGAAGGTGAAGAAAACCAGCTTTATCAGTTTTTGTTTGAATAATGACACCCACTGCTCAGTAAGAGCAAACGTGTGACCAAAAACACTGAACCTTAGCCAATTTGTGAATCCCTGCTTGCTTAAGATTATCCTTTAAGTCAGTGGTTCCCAAAGTGGTCGTAAATTACCCTCCGTGGGCAGTGTTCCTTCTAAGGTGCGCAGTGCTATCTCATTCTCGCGCACTGCCAACATTCCAAATTTAATGCGGTGTATATATATCGCGTAGCCCTTTCAATGTTTGGAACGCTTCACTGTTTGTGTGTCTGCATGGTTGCGCAGCTGCATGCGCTTCGTGCGCAACAAAAATATTTGCTCAGTGTAGAA
>JGI24159J19872_10010677_pt1 | contig 12053 bp, 9 predicted proteins | sample Ectturendosymbi4_FD_19872 | JGI IMG/M metagenome (IMG submission 19872) | reverse complement strand
TTTGATCATGGAAATATAAATTATAATTTTCAAAATTAAAAAAGTAAAATAGTAAAAGTATTGCAACTGAGGCGGGGCCCCTAGACATGGCTGGGGCCTCCCCCGGCCGGGGGGTGCGGGGGGCGGTTCCCACGGCCCTGGTTAAACTCAAACACGTACAGGACATTAGAGGTTTTGATGCAGTTTTAACGAGTTCTATCTGCACTGGGACACGCTAGATCAATTTTCTTTGCAGTGTCACTTCAATTTATCCACTGTACTACTTTTCCAACTCCTCAAATTTGTGAAAGACTTACAGACTGAGTCATGGGCGGATTCAGGATTTTTTTTATGGGGGAGGGCTCAGGGACGAGTTTATCCGGATGTGTACTGACTGCAGGGTGGTGAGGACCCATTAAGTTCCAAGGTTCTCGATGCGGGTGTGAGAACGTTCTTCCACGAATCGTTTTGAACATCATTACAAAATTTGAATGGCGTTAGACATCCAGCAACCGAAAGCAACGCACTAGAACATCGCGCTGCCCCATTTAGGAACCTCTGGCCTGTATATAAGACAAAAGCAAAAACACAAGGCAAAAATAAGGACAAAACTATTTTTTAGGAAACAGCGCATAAAAATAAGGACAACTGTTAGAAATAGGATGGTATGGCAGCCCTGACTACAACTGTTTGATTGCCACTGGCCCAGCGGAGCAAGGGACAGCTCCACTTGGAAATTTTCTGCAATATTACGCGGCGATTGTGACACCTTGCAAGTTCGTCCAACTCGAAGTCCTAATCTATGTTGACTTTTCTGTTTATATGAAGCAAGGCTAGTCCGTTAAAACGGTCCTCTTGGGTTGTGGTGTGGAGAAACAATTTCAGGCCGAACAACGCCAAGTAACTTCGTTCAGCGTCACATGTTGTCATTGACAGTGTAGCTACAAATTTCAGGAGCCTGAAGATGTTAGGAAATACCTCTTAAATTACACTAGATCAGGGCTTGTAGCGGACTGCTGGGCAACTTCGACTGGTCGTAGTTGGTGAACTCGATTGACCACATGGGGAGCTCCGAAGGTACTGACAGTGGTGAGGGCAGATCTTCGAACAGTTCAACCTGGTTGTCAACGTGATGGCGCCTGTCATGAGTTTTCCTCATCACTGATGGGACAAGGCATGTAAACATGCATTTTTAGGCAGTGCATTGCATTTCATTTAAATAACTTGTTTCACCTACGTATTTGCCAATATTCACAGGTGCCCAAGTAGGTTACATTTGCTGGATGCAGCTTAGACCTAGCGATGTAGTAGTTTGACCTGATATTTCGAGAGTGTTTTGATTGTTTTGCTTATTGAATTAGGTTGAAAACATGGAAAATATGACTTTTTATGACTTTATATCTTTTGTTAGACCTCGTAGGGGTGCGATGTTTGTTTAAAAATTCGTTTCATAGCTTTCCTCAAGCAGAGAAAAAATATGACTTTTGTGACGTTATGTAAAGTCAAAAACATTGCTAATCGTCTTCCATGATACCACCGACAAACTATGAACTTTGCTATGTTGGCTGCTATAAGAAGAAAACATAAAAACCTTTCAATTATTTTCTGAAGTAATGCATATTGAGGTTGACATTAGTTCTCAGCAAAACAAATGTTCAAGTTCCGAGACTCAATTCCAGTTTCCCGAAGTTCGCACCTCATTCTCGGAAGTTTAGGTTTAGACTACTAACTTCCTCGTCTACGAATTGCGCAAAAATAAATTAAGCTACATTTACATTTCACACCCACTCAGTCATGTTCAATACAATAGCTGCTTTGAAGAGTTGACACAACCCTTACTTGCAGAAAAAAATGAAGTAAGATTCATTCATTTTTTGCCCATTATGTGGTTATAGCCTTACAACAATAATTAAACTTGAAGATGTCTATACGCAGCGGTTACCATCTGCCTGGACCAAAAAATAACCAATTTTCCAAAAAAACATGTTCAAATGGGCAATCAAATACAACTTTCAGTGCAAAACTGTAAATGTAATGTCACGAAAAACAATTGGCGAATACCTTTGCTGACAAGCGTTTTATACAAAAACAGGCCCTCGGTGTGTATTAATAGTTCTCGTTTATCTAATGCGTTGTGTGTGTTGTCTAGGGCGCGTCATGTAGTTCGGACCATTATCAGGATTGCAGTCTTGATCGAATTTCAGAAACGTTCTGTGCGCATGCACTTTTCACGTTACGGCCGTGTCAGCTGCTGCACGGTCAGAGCTCGTCATATTTGTACGGTAGATTTATTCAAGACTTGTTTGCAGGTATGCGCCCATTTCTGTGTTCAATAAAGCTACTTGTAATAGAATTGTCCAGTACAAATTGTACTGTACAATTTACTGAACACAAAGTTTTGCATCACAATGACGTCGTCGTCAAATACCTTGAAACCTGCGACGCTTGACATCGATCCGAATGGCGATTCTGCAACTGAGCTATGGAAACATTGGAAGAAAACATTTGACAATTTCATTGATCAACTTGAAGAGGAACGAACCGAAGGAAGCCAAGAGTTAAACAAACTGTGCCTTCTGACGAATTTAACATCTGCTGATCTCTTTGAATTCGTAGAAGGTTGTACTAATTTTGACGCTGCCATTAATACCTTTGAGGGCTTTTTTGTTAAAACTCATAGTGAACTCTTCGCCCGTCACCTGTTAGCAACACGCAGGCAACAACCTGGAGAAACCTTGAACGAATTGTTTCAAGAACTACAAATCATGACCAGAAACTACCAGGGACGATTCATTAGCGGTTTAACATCAGCTGCAATTCATGAACGCTTGTTAGAAAACAAAACGTTGGACTTGCAATCTGCGTTCGATCAAGCGACTGCTCTTGACATATCACAACCACGCGCTTGCACACAACACCGTTCCGTGTGCCATGGCGGCTGTAGATAGTAAAGTAGGTCCGTCGTTGGCACACATTTTTCAAGTGAGGCGTCTGCAGCTTCTTTATCGCACTTCTCACCGAGCAGGAAAACGAAGGTCCAGCAAGTTGCGGCATTGTCTGCAAAGAAATGCTACTTCTGCGGATATAATTACCATGATAGAAGCTTTGTCCTGCAAGGGACCAGAGATGCCGTTGCTGCCAAAAGATCGGATACTTTGGAAGAGTCTGCCGAGATAATATTCGTTCGAGATTTTCAGATCCATGTTCACGACTGACTACATCAGCAGCAACATAGCTCGGTATATCGGTTTAAACGTGTTACCATCCAACGAGGAAGTGTCAGTGGCTCAAACCAATTATGGATCTGTGGTTACTGGAACATGTGCGCCTGATGTTTGTCAACGACCGATTTTATTCTGACGATATGCAAACAATTGCACAAACGGCTGGTAATAGAGTATGGGGGCCAAGAACAGGACCTGACTGTTACCAAGAGAACCGTCTGTGCTTTTCCTGAAGCTCTGGTAGGCCAAGAGACATTGCTCCAGCATTTGCCGAAAAAATGCAAGCCCATCGCTGTGAAGTCGCGAAATTACAATAGAGCTGATGCTGAATTTATAGAGCCTGAAGCGAGAACTTCAGGAGGACCTTGTTATCGATCAGAGCAGAGCGCCACGGCGAACACAGATTGTAGTTGTTCCATCAATTTGTATACGGAATTAGATGCCTACCCTTTTCCTCGTGTAGATCTGGTGAATAAGCTTGCAAGATATGCGGTCTCTTCCAAATTTTACCTTAAGTCGGCATTATACCAAATTCCAATCGCACCCTCATATAAGAAATACACAGCGCTTGAAGCAAACGGCAAGTTATGGCAGTACAAACGCGTTCCATTCATGTAGCAAATGGAGGAGTGTGTTTCCAGCGTGTAATCACCAGTATTATGGAGAAGCAGAAATTAAAGGTCGTCTTCGCATACGAAGACGACACAACGTGATCGGACGCAAGAAGAACATGGCTCAAAGTTTCGCAATTATTGGAAAGGAAACCTAAGCGTTTCAGTTTAACAGTCAATGAAAACAAATCTGTTAAATCAGTTCGTAAAATCAAGGTGCTGAGTTATGAAATTCAACAGAGCCTCGTCAAATCGGATCTTGATCGTCTGAGACCGCTTCAGGTTTTCCACTGCAGGAAAATTCAAAATCTCTCAAACGTATTTTAGGCATGTTTGCCTATTACGCAAAATGGGTTCCTTGATTTTCTGACAAGATCAAGTCCCTCGCAACTCTTTTCCAATGAGCGACGACGCCTGTCAAGCTTTCAAAAACCTGGAAGGTGAGCTTAAACGTGCAACCCAAAACTCGATTGATGAGACACTCCCTTGTGCGACTCTTCAGGGAAACAATTTCCGCCTCATTGAAACAAGACGGACGACCAGTTGCGTTCATGTCGCGTGTTTTGCAAGGTGGAGAACTGTTATACCCTGCGGTTGAAAAAGAAGGAACAGCAATAAATTAATCCGTACGAAAATGGAAAGATTTTCTACTTCGTAAACATTTCACACTGACTACGGATCAGCGGTCCGTCGCGTTTATGTTGGATAATAGTCGTCTTACAAAACTTGGAAATAATAACATCCAAGCGTGGAGGATGGAGTTAGTGCAATTAACCTGCACGATTCGTTACCGACCTGGTGAGCATAACGCCAACGCTGATGCTCTCACAAGAACTACCAGTACATCAATCTGTCAGCAATCACGAATCGAAGACATGCACAATGATTTGGGCCAACCCGGTGTTACCCGGTTGCTTCACTTTGTAATGTCAAAAAATTTGTCCTTTTCTACGGAGGAGGTTCGTGAAGCCTGCTTATAACTGCCGGATTTGCGCTGAAAATAAACCTAGTTTTCACCACTTGCCACAGGAAAGGTTGACCAAAGGAATGCAGCCAATGCAAAGGATCAGCATCGACTTTGAAGGCCATCTACCTACTATTAACAAAAACAAGTACATTCTTACTATTGTATACGAGCACTCCAGATTTCCTTTTGCTATTCCATGCGCTAATACAAACGCCACAGCCGTAATCGAAAGCTTGAACCAAGTGCTTGTTTTGACCGGCCTGCCCAATTACGTTCACTCGGATCGTGGATCTGCGTTCGTATCTCATAAATTACGATCTTATTTGCACAGCCTAGGCGTGGCAGCCAGCATTTCCAGCCCCTACCTCCCCAGCGGAAACGCCCAGGCGGAACGCTACAACGGAATAATCTGGAAGGCCGTGCTACTGTCGTTGCAATCGAGGCAATTGCCCATTTCGCATTGTGAGACTGTGCTCCCCACAGCGTTGCCCTCTGTCAGGTCGTTACTCTGCACAACAATGAATCCTGCGCCTCATAACAGATTTTTTGCATTCAACCCAAGATCGTACCATGGTACCGACCTACCAACATGGCCCATGACATCTACCAACGTTTTGTCGCGTCGTTTTAAGCGTACACACCGTCCATTTGTTGACGAAGTTGAGCTTATTGACGTTAGTCCGATTTACGCTCACATCCGACACGAGGAGGGAAGAGAATCTACAGTTTCTTTGAAAGACATTGCGCCTTGCCCACAGGTTGAGANAGGCGGAGACTGTTCCGAAGCCGCAGATGCTGACGTTACGCCGCCGCAAAATCCTGATGAAGTTGAGTACCGTGCGTGAACAAGCGCGGAGCTCCCGTCGCCGAACCATCATGCTCGAACCGACGATGGTGTGCGCCGATCTAACTGCAGTAATAAAGGCATACCACCCTTGCGTCATGGAATTACGATTAAATATAATGTTTCTTGTCGCGACTTTCGTCGTTTCATTTCGCACATTACTGTAGTTTTGCTGCCACTTCGCTTAATTTCTCGTGCCACTTGTGTGTGTCATGCTCCTCGACATTTCGGTGTTGAGATCATTGGTAGGGGAGAATGTACTAATGGTCTTCGTTTATGTCATTCTCGGAGTGGAGACGTTGTGTGTGTTGCCTTGGGAACGTCATGTAGTTCGGACAACAGGATTCCAGTCCCGATCGAATTTCAGAGACGTTCTGTGGGCATGCACAGGGACGTAACGAGGGGGGTAGGGGAGCACAATCCCCGGGACGTCGAATCACTATAGGAGCGCCAAATCACTGCGGGTGCCGCCGAATAACTGCGAGAAGACCTACAGTAATCTGTGTCGCAATTCGTAGGCGCCAAAGGGAAAACAGAGAGACAATGAGTATTGCTAAGCCACAATTTACAATTTGCCCGTATTTTGGTTGGCTCATTCCATTTCGGTGTGTGTGACGTGACAATCGCACCAAGGATTGCGTCAACAGCAGCAAATAAACTTCACTGAAGAAACTGTCCTGACAAGATTCACTACCGGAGTCACTGTGATGTGAGAAATTCGTCGTTTGTTCTTTTCAAAGTTGCGGCAAATTATTTATTTTCAAAATACCGGTTTCGAGCACTGATTATCAAAATACTGGCCTTTCACCGGCCTCTGCTAAATTAGCAGTAAAATACCGGCCATTTGGCAACCCTAAATGCACGTCGGCATTTTTAAAGATGAAACTGAAGTACGTTACATAACAAAAAATACGAATGACAAATTTTGAGAATGAAAATACAGTGAGGTGATGCTGTTATATAAAAATTAAAATATAAGCACACAACTGAAAAGTATGCGCTTTTCTTAGGATTGACTACAGACTGTTTTCTAACAAAATTCTCTTCAAAATAAGCGTAAACCTGCCTATAGGCCTAAAGCAATGATCTGCACTAAGCATTAAATCTTCTTTTGTAAAGTGATGTGGTGTTCGAAGGTCAAATGTGCTTTTACAGGAGTCGCACCGATCGTTTACAGAAGTTTAGGATGCTGGAGAGATACTCAGGCAAGAGCTATACCTACGTTGGAGGGAAAAGATCCTACGCTCGGTGCGGCTTCATTTAACTTAAGAGTGAATGCAATTTCAAAATGCGCTCAAGCTGCTTACAGACGTGGTTTCAACACTTTCGCAGTGCAGGTATGAAAAAATTCTGAGGGTTTTCTGCTGGTCTAACACATTTATGATATTTTTGTCTGTTACTCAGCAGGACAACATTTTGTGCAAGCATTTTCCAGCTTTCGTTACTTCAATCAGGATGCTCTGGTGCTATTGTCATGTCTCACTAACAGCCTGTACGAAAAAAGGAAAAATTACCCTTGCATGCTTTTTTCAGGCTGGAGGTTGGTGCGCAAGTTCGCCAAACGCTTCAAAAACCTATCAAATGTACGGCCCAAGCACAGCCTGTCGCGAGGATGGTGAAGGCGGTCCGTGGGCAAACAACGTCTACAGAGTAAGAGGAGTTAATTCAACAGGTCAGACGCAAACTTTTAGCTGAATTTACAATTAAAAATTAATGCTGTGGATGAAAAATCAAATTAATTAATCAGGGGTCTACAAGAAAATGGGAGACATCGTTGATTGAAGGCTACGCTGTTTCAAAGCATGTGTTGATCTTTGGCATGATATCATGGCGTCCATCTTTAACAGCAGATCATCTGTCCTTCTAACAGCAAATATATGTCACGTATTTTTTGAAAAAAGGACTTCAGGTTTTCCGAAAAAGCGTGCTCCGTTTCTTTCAATGTATTTCTATTAGCAATCCACTAATTTTTATCGCTGTTTTTGGTAGGTGTGGCACCTATGCCTTATATCAGTTTAGGCTGCTGGAAAGACACTTCACCTGCAGTAATCCCGACTCTGGAGGGTACCGACCCAATCCTTGATGGAGACAGTTACACTTCTCGAACAAATGCGATTGCGAAGTGCGCTGAAGCGGCTCGACGAAGAAACTTTGCTGTTTTTGCTGTGAAGGTAACAGTTTTGCTGCAAATGCAAGTGAAACAGGTGTATCTGAATAGTTGATGTCGAAAAATCTTCTGTGACCACTGGCTTTCGCCATACTGTTTTTCCTTTGTGAAGAATGTTTGAAAGGGCGAATGGCGTCTAAAGTGTGAGTACTAGATATCAAACCAATGAGTGACAGTCTCAAGATAAAAACTATTTAATAATTTGACACATTGTGGAATCAATAACGATCTTCTGCAGAACGGTGGCTGGTGCGCAAGCTCAGCAAATGCTCAGAAATCTTACAGAAAGTATGGTAGAAGTGGAGCTTGCCAACGTGATGGGAAAGGTGGAAGAACCTCGATTTCCGTTTATCAGTTTTTGGATGCTTTTGTTCCAGGTTTGGAAATCAATTATATGATGTGTTGAATTAGTGTAATTTTTATATTTATTTCTTAGTTAAGTTCCGGTTTCCTTGCTTTCTTGCTGGTAAATATCCGAAAACAGCTATTGTGATGAGAACCGTTTGGCAAAGACAGTGTCACAAGATTATTCAAAACACTCTTAAAATCACAAAGGTGAAGCTTGATCAAGGGCGTACGCAAGGGGGGGTTTGGGGTTAACCCCCCCCTTGAGCTTGATATTTTACAAAAACTTTATTATAAGGGGAGTGTATAGGACTTGATTTAAAAAAAATAAGGGGAGTGCGTGTGGAAGAATATGCATATATCAACAAACTTCGCAAAAACGTTGGTTTGAAAACATGAGTATGACGTCAAATTTTGACGTCACAAACAGCGCATACCAAATAGAAATGACCACCACATGCCACTGAAAGAAACCCCCCCATGAAAATTTCTGCGTACGCCACTGAGCTTGATTGTTTCACCGAGATTGATGTTTCTGCCTTAAATCAGTGGGGTATCTATGGTATGGCAGGCATGGCTCGTGCCATGGGCGCCACTTTGACGGGGGTGAAAAATTACTCGGCAAAAATTAAAATTTGTTACTTATAGTTTCTTCAACCTCTGTTTTGCGCCTCGTACAACCATCAACACAGCGCCCTTATCTAATTGTAAGTCGGCCAGTACCACCAAGCAGTGTGACAAAACTATGGTATTGTGACACAACACGATACACAGACATTGTGGCAGAGCAAGAACACTGGTCTGACATATCTAGAATAAGATGATCTCGTCCTTTTCACGCTTTAAGAAAGGGTCGCTTGCAGTTGCGGTACATTGTGTGATTTTTGTGTAAGATTTACGATTTGGCCAGCGAATACTATCTATGAACAATGATATCGTTATTGTTTGAATGTTTTGATGTTCTTTATACTAAAAATAAATGAGTATAGAAATATACTACGGTCTGTATGGATAATTTATTATTTTATTTGCTTAAAGCACAACTAAACATATATTTTCTCTTTTGAAACATTAATCTTTTTCATGGTTTATGTTTCGCAGCAATTGTGCCTGTATCTAAAATTGAAATTATTAAAAAGAGTGCACATTTAAACTGTGCTATGGGCGCCATTCTACCTAGATACGCCAAAGCCTTAAATATTATTGTGTGTAGAGCAGACACAGGCAACTCCTTGTTTATTGGAGGATGAAGTATCGGCAAGTTTGTTGTGGTTTATGCTGCTTGACCTTAAGAGCACGTTCTTATTTACTTGAGGATGTCATGTAGGTTTGCCTAACCTCAACCGAAATTTGATACTTTCAGTTGCCTATAGTTACATTGATATTCCCCCAATTTATACAAAATATTTGGAGGGAGATTAAAAACACTGTGTTGTTCAACTCCATGAAATGCAAATTTGCTACCTCTAAAGATTAGGTAAGTAGCACGTTACCTGGCAATGGACACCCGGTCACAAGAAATGTTTTTGCTTCCCCTCCCATCTGCGCAGTTTGACTGCTTTCTGTTTGTGAGTTTTGTTGATTTGGAAGGAGGTGGAGTAGCCAACTGCAACATTTCTCTGATGTTAAAATTGTCGTTACATTCTATGGAATGAGTCAATCAACTTTACTAAAATGTTAACAGAAGGAAAAGGAACAACTTTGTGTTGCATTCCAGAAGCAACCCAGCATAAGCCGAAAAAGTTGCTAAATTAGCCAACATGATTGGTTGGTGTCTTTGTACTAAATGTTTTTTCTTGTTGCAATGCCGATTATCGCCAAGTAAAATGAACTTAGCTCACTGAGAAATAACAGGGTTTCTCCGGTTTTAAAAGTCATTCCGACAAAAGCATTAAAATTTTCTTTGTTTGAAAAAAATTAACTGAGGAAATTTTTTGTTCTATTTCAAAAAAAATATATGAAATATAAAAAAACTTCTTTGCTCTATTTCAAAGAAAATATAATGTACTTTGCAGAACGAAACTAGATGTAAGCACTAAAACAAAACTCCAGTGACGGTTCTCCATAACATTTCATGTTTTCTTGATGTGAACGGAATGCAGAATCAGTAGCAAAAGCAGAAAAGCAATTCCATGTGCTAAGCTCATGTGGCAGAAAACGAATACGAAAATTCTCCTGCAACAAACACGAAATTTCTTCCATAAACATTTTGAGATCAACTATGTTTTGTCGGGAATTTATACCGTTCGCCGCAAACGCCAAACTATTTTGCGGCAAATCAAGATTACCTTTATTTTGTTTAGTGTCGGGAAAACGGATTCAGCTATTTTACATTTACAGATTGTCTAGTTTTTTCCTAAGGACATTATAAGTTTCTGCTTTGAATTTGATTTAATATAACCCATGCAGAATCTTTGCAGTTTTCGATTTTTTCAGTTCAAGTTATTCCCACAGACCACGCAAACTTGCGAATATAAAGTTTCCTTTGAGTTTGAGACCTTGAACGCATTTTTACGTTAATTTCAATTGCTAATTTTACGTCTCTTTCAGTACCGTGTGTTTAGAATTTCTATTTTACAATATGTAGAATGATATGTTTGTATCAAAGCATTTTTGCGAAAAATTTTAACGGCAAGCGACACATTTTTGTGGTTCATGTGCAGAAACTTTTTACATTTTGTTGGAGAGGTGTTTCCAAAACTTCTATGTCTAAACTCAACATTCAGGTCTTATGTTGGCCTTATACCTGAAAGGACGCATCTACATTTTCGCAACCAGGTGGCGTTTCGCAGAGCATTTCGTACAGTTGCCTAGAGAAAATAATTAATTCTCTGTCTTGATAACTACAGCTGGATCGTTAGTTGTTTTTACGCCAAATCGTGTGTGGCTTCAACATCCTTCCGCAGAACTAACCGCAAAAAAGTGCTCTCTATTGGTAACTGATCTGCGATGCAAAAAAGTCGCCAACGTGCAAGTTAAGTAGATGCAAGTATCAATACTAGATTTATCAAAAACATTGTGTAATACCCGTAACCTGCAACACATTTACAAGTTTACAGTTATGGGGCTAGTGACCGCAATGTCATTGAATTAAAGCCCCACATGGAACCAAATAAATAACGCAACACGTATACAAAAGACACAGAAAAGCATCAGCAACGTCAGCAGCAAGAATCGATTATCTCAAATTAAATATGATAACAAACAGCAAATGTAATTTAGCACATTAACCAGGTCAAGGGGGAGCTATCGGTAAACATTTGAAAACAGGACATGTATATATACAAGACAAATACAGCACGTTCGTATTGTTAGTTATAAGCAGAGCCGGATTAAAGGGGCCGGGGCAATTTTTATTGGAGGGCCCTATGACGTAATTGTTGACGTCATCGTTTGTAAAAGTTGTGTTTTTGCTAATTAGCAAGGTTCCCGTTTGTTTTTTCCGGTAGTCGAGAATGTGCTTACTCAAATTCACATACAGTTAGCTGCGAGAAGAGAATTTATGATATGAATACCAGGGTGTATTTTTACTAAAAAAAACTATTTCACAGACTAGAGAGTGAATCGGCAAGAAACAACATTCACCCGAACAATAAGCAGAAACCAGAGATTACAAACAAAAACACCCGAAAATGAACATGTCAATATGCCCAGTCAGGCTGAGTGTGAAACTTGTTTCCAAGCTAATGTCTTGATTTTCACCTTAATTTTCAGGTGCTCTGGTTAACGCCACTGCTTTAATGTTGCTGTTTGAAAGTTTTGCTAGAAAACGCGATTCAGTCGCGGCTTGTAGCTAATACTGCCAGATGCTTGCGCTGTTTCTTCTTAGAAGCTTTTCGCTTTTCATAGCTCCTGATGGCATTACAGGTTTCGGCATCTCGCTAGCTAAACACTGCAATCTCGTTTTCTGCTCTTT